>Ga0209581_1002133_pt1 | contig 19990 bp, 20 predicted proteins | sample Coa_R2_FD_187160 | JGI IMG/M metagenome (GOLD analysis project Ga0209581, IMG submission 187160) | Surface soil microbial communities from Centralia Pennsylvania, which are recovering from an underground coalmine fire - Coalmine... | ecosystem: Environmental > Terrestrial > Soil > Unclassified ...
GCTCGCCCCACTCGAACATGACGCCATGCAGGCATTTGTGTACACAGTGCAAGGCGCCGTTCCCGCTCCCGTCCCGCTCGCCTCGCCCCGGGCGATTTGGTAAAAGGGAGGCAGCTTCGCCCGCCAGCAAGGAACCGCCGCCATGAAGATCAACGGACATGTCTCGAAGATCCTCGGCTATTACGAGAGCGACAATCCCGGCACCAAGGCCAACCTCGCCCGCATCCTGATGCAGGGCAAGCTCGGCGGCACCGGCAGGCTCGTCATCCTGCCGGTCGACCAGGGCTTCGAGCACGGCCCGGCGCGCAGCTTCGCGCCGAACCCGCCGGCCTACGACCCGCATTACCACTATCAGCTGGCGATCGACGCGGGGCTCTCCGCCTATGCCGCGCCGCTCGGCTCGATGGAGGCGGGCGCGGCGACCTTCGCCGGGCAGATCCCGCTGATCCTCAAGGTCAACAACGCCAACTCGCTGTCGCGGCTGAAGGAGAACGCGACCCAGGCGATCACCGCCAGCGTCAAGGACGCGCTGCGGATCGGCGCCTCGGCGATCGGCTTTACCATCTATCCCGGCTCCGACGCCGCCTACGAGCAGATGAGCGACATCGCCGAGATGGCGCGCGAGGCCAAGGCGCACGGGCTCGCCGTGGTGATCTGGTCCTACCCGCGCGGCGGCAGCCTGTCGCGCGAGGGCGAGACGGCGATCGACGTGTGCGCCTATGCCGCGCACATGGCCGCGCTGCTCGGCGCCCACATCATCAAGGTCAAGTTCCCGACCGCCCATGTCGAACTGCCCGCCGCCAAGAAGGTCTACGACGAGCAGCGCATCGACATTTCCAGCCCGGCGGCGCGCATCCGCCACGTCGTGCAGAGCTGCTTCAACGGCAGGCGCATCGTCGTGTTCTCCGGCGGCGAGGCGAAGAGCCTCGACGACGTCTACGACGAGGTGCGCGCGATCTATGCCGGCGGCGGCAACGGCTCGATCATCGGCCGCAACACCTTCCAGCGCGAGAAGCCGGCGGCGATCGACATGCTGAACCGCATCATCAAGATCTATAAGGGCCAAGACTAGCGCCCGATGATCGACGACGAGCGGGCGACGACGCGCCTCTACCTGATCACGCCGCCCGCGTTCAACCCGGACGCGTTCGCGCCGCGCCTCGAAGAGGCGCTCGCCGGCGGCGACGTCGCCTGCGTGCAGCTGCGGCTGAAGGAGGCGGACGACGCCGCGATCCGCCGCGCCGCGCGCATCCTGCAGCCGATCGTGCAGGGGCGCGGCGTCGCCTTCGTCATGAACGACCGGCCGGACCTCGCCGCCGAACTCGACTGCGACGGCGTCCATGTCGGCGAGGAGGACATGCCCTATGCCGAGGCGCGGCGGCTGCTGGGGCCGGACCGCATCGTCGGCGTCACCTGCGGCGCCAGCCGCCACCGCGCCCTCGTCGCCGCCGAGGCCGGCGCCGACTACGTCGCCTTCGGCGCGTTCTTTCCCAGCACCACCAAGCTCGCCACCAAGCACCGCGCGACGCCGGAGGTGCTGCGCGACTGGAGCGAGACGACGGTGGTGCCGTGCTGCGCGATCGGCGGCATCACCCAGGAGAATTGCGGCCCGCTGGTCGCGGCGGGGGCCGATTTCCTCGCCGTCATCGGGGCGATCTGGAACCACCCGGCCGGGCCGAAACAGGCGGTCGCCGACTTCAACGCGGTGTTCGCCCGCTACGGGCGGGCCTACGCCCCGGGCTGATCACTCGACCGGCAGCCACAGCACGTCGTCGATGCGGTCGGCGCCGGCGGCGAGCATGACGAGGCGGTCGAAGCCGAGGGCGATGCCGGCGCTGGGCGGCATTCCGTGGTCGAGTGCGGCGAGAAAATCCTCGTCGACCGGGTAGGTGCGGCCGTAGAGCGCCAGCTTGCGCGCCTGGTCGGCGGCGAAGCGGGCGCGCTGCTCGGCGGCGTCGGTCAGCTCGGAGAAGGCGTTGGCGAGCTCGAGGCCACAGACGTAAAGCTCGAAGCGCTCGGCGACGCGCGGGTCCGCCGGCTTGAGCCGGGACAAGGCGGCCAGCGCCGCCGGATAGTCGTAGAGCACGGTCGGCCGGCCGATGCCCAGATGCGGCTCGATGCGCTCGAGAAAGATGCGGAAATAGAGGCTCTCCCAGTCGTCGCCGGGATGCGGCGCGATGCCCGCGCCGGCCGCCGCCTCGGCGAGCAAGCCGAGATCGGCGGCGGCGAGGATGTCGATGCCGGCGTGGCGCCGGAACGCCTCGGCGACGCTGAGCCGCTCGCACGGCAGGCGGGCGTCGCAGGTGCGGCCCTGCCAGCGCAGCAGGTCGGTCTGCGCCGCGCGCAGCAGCGCCTCGCAATCGGCGACAAGGTCGAGATAGGCGGCGCCGGCGCGGTACCATTCGAGCATGGCGAATTCGGGGTGATGCGTCGCGCTGCGCTCGCCGTCGCGGAAGACATGGGCGAGCTGCCAGATCCGCGTCATGCCGCCGGCCAGCAGCTTCTTCATGGCGAATTCCGGCGAGGTGTGGAGAAAGCGCGGCTTCAGCCCGCCGTCGCGCGGATCGGTCAGCACGGTGGCGAAGGCCTGCAGGTGCGGTTCGAGCCCGGGGCTGACCTGCAAGGCCGGGGTATCGACCTCGACAAACCCGGCCTCGGCAAAGAAGTCGCGGGTCGCGGCCAGGATGCGGGTGCGCGCCGCCAGATGCCGTTGCCGCGCCGCCAGACGATCCGGCCGCCATGCTCCTGCCATTCCCGCTTTCCCCGGCACCTGCTTCCGTGTAGGAAACCCGCCAACCCAGCGACCGGCGAGAGACCCACCGCGATGAAGATCAACGCCATCGATATCAAGCCCGGCAATGTCCTGGAACACCAGAACAAGCTGTGGCTGGTGATGAAGCGCGAACTGGTGCAGCCCGGCAAGGGCGGCGCCTTTGCCCAGGTCGAGATGCGCGACCTCAGAGGCGGCAACAAGACCAGCGAGCGCTTCCGCACCCAGGAGACGGTCGAGCGCGTGCGCCTCGACGAAAAGGAGATGCAGTTTCTGTACATGGAGGGCGACCAGGCGACCTTCATGGACAACGACACCTTCGAGCAGGTGACGGTGCCGCGCGAGCTGATCGGCGACCCGGCCGATTTCCTCGTCGACGGCATGATCTGCACGGTGATGATGTACGAGGGCAGCGCGATCTCGGTCGAGATGCCGCCGAACGTGACGATGGAGGTGGTCGAGGCCGACCCGGTGGTGCGCGGCCAGACCGCCTCGTCGTCGTACAAGCCGGGACGGCTCGAAAACGGCCGCCGGGTGATGATCCCGCCCTATATCGAGAAGGGCACGCGCATCGTCGTCGCCACCGCCGACGGCAGCTTTGTCGAGCGGGCCAAGGACTGATCCCGGACGCAATGAACCGCCGAACATCAGCGCTCTTCCCTCTCCGCCCGAACGGGGGTGGAGAGGGGGCTGCCCTTCACCGAGCGGCGATCGCGGGTGCCGGAGACACGGTCCGATCGGCGGCGCTCGCCGGTCTTGCCGCCGCTGGCGCGGGAGCGGCGGTGCGGTGCGAGCGGACCGCGTTCTAGCGCCGCCCGCCCGCCGATGCCCGTCCGCTCGCCGATCCTCAACGTGATGGCGGCCGCCGCGCTGAAGGCGGCGCGCGGCCTGATCCGCGACTTCGGCGAGGTCGAGCAGCTCCAGGTCTCGGTCAAGGGCCCGGGGGATTTCGTCTCGACCGCCGACCTCAAGGCCGAGCGCGTGCTGAAGGCCGAACTCGGCCGCGCCCGCCCCGGCTATGCGATGCTGTTCGAGGAGAGCGGCGCCAGCGCCGGCGCCGACCCGCGCCACCGCTGGATCGTCGATCCGCTCGACGGCACCACCAATTTCCTGCACGGCATCCCGCATTTCGCGATCTCGATCGCGCTCGAACGCGACGGCGAGATCGTCGCCGGCGTGGTCTACGACCCGACCCGCGACGAGATGTTCACCGCCGAGAAGGGCGCCGGCGCCTTTCTCAACGACCGGCGCCTCAGGGTCTCGGCCCGGCGCCAGCTCGGCGAGGCGCTGATCGGCACCGGGATTCCGTTTCGCGAGCGCAGCGACCCCGCCTATCTCGCCACGCTCGCCGCGGTGGCGGCGGCGACCAGCGGTGTGCGCCGGCTCGGCTCGGCCGCGCTCGACCTCGCCTATGTCGCCGCCGGCCGCTACGACGGATTCTGGGAATTCGCCCTGTCGCCGTGGGACATCGCCGCCGGGATGCTGCTGGTGCGCGAGGCCGGCGGCTATGTCAGCGACCTTGCCGGCGGACACGGGATGATGACGAGCGGCGACATCCTGGCGGCCAACGACCACCTGCACCTGCCGCTGGCGGTGCTGCTCAAGGAGGCGATGCGCGGCCATTCGCCGCCGTGAGCGGCGGCGCACATTTCGGATTCGCCAGAGCGCCGGCGCATCCTGTACCTTCGCGCAGCGAATCGAGGGGAGTGGCGTGGCGATGACGACTGCGCCGGCGCGGAACCTCAACGCGCGGTCGAAAGCGGGAGCGGCCTGCGGCATTGCCCTGGCCGCCGCGGCGGGGGCGGCCGCATTTGCGCTGAACCCGTTCGTCCCGAGCTTTCTGCTGCCCGGCGCGGTGTACCGGGCGCCGCCGGCGCGGCTGACGGCGAGCGTGGCGGCGCCGCTGGCGAAGGGCGAGGCCGCCGCCGCGGTCGCCCTGCTGGCGCCGCCGCCGGCACCGCCGCCGGCGCCCGCCCCCGCCGCCGCGGCAAAACGCGGGATCGCGGTGACGGCGCTGCCGCCGCTCGGCCAGACCGGGCGCAGCATCATCCCGCCCTACCGGCCGCCGCCGGCGCCGCGCGGCGCGCTGCCGCTCGACACGGAAGCGCTGGCGACGCGATGAGCGAACGGGTCGCCGACGCGGTTCGGGGCGAGACGCGGCGGCGGGTCAGCCGGCCGCACCGCTTCGTCGTGCGCATGGTGCTGTTCCTGGTCCTGGTCGCGGCGCTGGCGGCGGCGCTCTACCGCCCGCTCGAAGCCGCCTTCATGGGCAACCCGGCGGTCAACGGGGTGATCCTCGGCATTCTTCTCGCCGGCATCGTCTACATCTTCCGCCAGGTGCTCTCGCTCAACCCCGAGAGCGAATGGATCGAGCGCTTCCGCGAGCGCCTCGCCGACCGCGATCTGACCGCGCCGTCCGGCCCGCCGCCGCGCCTGCTCGGCCCGATGGCGCGGATGCTCGGCACCCGCCAGGGCGGCAAGGTCAGCCTGTCGGCGACCTCGCTGAGGACCCTGCTCGACGGCATCGCCTCGCGCCTCGACGAGACGCGCGAGACCTCGCGCTACCTGATCGGCGTGCTGATCTTTCTCGGCCTGCTCGGCACCTTTTACGGCCTGCTCGAAACGGTGCGCTCGGTCGGCGACGTGATCGGCGGGCTCAACATCGCGACCAGCGACGTCGCACGCGCCTTCGCCGACCTCAAATCCGGGCTGGAAACCCCGCTGCACGGCATGTCGACGGCGTTCAGCGCCTCGCTGTTCGGCCTCGCCGGCAGCCTGGTGCTCGGCTTTCTCGACCTGCAGGCGGGGCAGGCGCAGAACCGCTTCTACAACGACCTCGAGGAATGGCTGTCGACCTATACCCGGCTGTCCTCGGGCGCGTTCGGCGACAGCGGCGACGGCTCGGTGCCGGCCTACATCCAGGCCCTGCTCGAACAGACCGCGGACAGCCTGGAAAACCTGCAGCGGATCATGGCGCGCAGCGAGGAAAGCCGGATCGGCGCCAACACGACGCTGAGCGCGCTCGGCGACCGCCTCGCCAACCTGTCCGAGCATATCGCCGCGGGCCAGCAATTGATGGTCCGCCTCGGCGAGAGCCAGAACGATTTGAAGCCGGCGCTGACCCGGCTGGCCAACGTCGCCGAGCGCTCGCTCGGCCAGGACGAGGTGCTGCGCAGCCATCTGCGCAACATCGAGGGCTACATGGCGCGGCTGACCGAGGACGTGGCCGAGGGACGGGCGCAGACCGTGCTCGAACTGCGCAGCGAAATCCGCCTCCTGGCCCGCACCGTCGCGGCGCTGGCCGACGACAACGGGCGCTAGGGGCGCCGGAGGGCCATGGCGCTCGCCAGCCGCCGGCACCGCCGCCCCAGCATCGACATCTGGCCGGGCTTTGTCGACGCGCTGTCGCAGCTCCTGATGGTGATCATCTTCGTGCTGCTGGTGTTCACCGCCGGGCAGTTCTACCTGTCGGAAGCGCTGTCCGGGCGCGACCAGGCGCTGAAGCAATTGCAGGCCCAGGTCAGCCAGCTCACCGAGCTGCTGGCGAGCGAGCAGCAGAGCAACGCCGACCTGCGCGCCGGCAATGCCGCGCTGCTCGCCCAGCTCGGCACGCTGAAGAGCGAGCGCGAGAGCCTGTCGGCGAAGATCGACGAGCTGACCGCGCGGGTCGCGGCGGAGACGCAGCGCGCCGACCAGGCGACGAGCCAGCTCGCCGAGGCCAACAAGACGGTCAGCGCCGACAAGGAGCAGGTCGAGCTGCAGCTCAAGCAGCTCGAAAGCCTGCGCCGCGATATCGAGACGCTGCAGCAGGTGCGCAAGGACCTCGAAGCCAAGGTCGCCGCGCTCGCCGCCGGCCAGCAGCAGGCGCAGCAAGAGGCGGGCGCGCTGCGCGACCGCACCAAGGAGCTCGAAGCCAAGCTCGCCAGCGCCCAGGAGCGCACCGTGCTGGCGCAGAAGAAGATCGACAACCCGGACGTCAAGCTGGAGACGCTGACGGCGCGCGCCACCGCCGCGGAACAGGCGCTCGCCGCCGAGAAGGAGACGAGCCGCGCCGCCCGCGCCCAGGTCGAGCAACTGACCGCCCAGGTCGCGGCGCTGCGCGAGCAGCTCGCGCGCATCGCCGCGGCGCTCGACGCCTCCGAGGCCAAGGTCAAGGAGCAGCAGGGCCAGATCGTCGATCTCGGCAAGCGGCTCAACCTGGCGCTGGTCAGCAAGGTCGAGGAGCTGGCGAAATACCGCAGCGAATTCTTCGGCCAGGTGCGCGCCGCGGTCGGCAACCGGCCGGACATCCGCATCGTCGGCGACCGCTTCGTGTTTCAGGCCGAGGTGCTGTTCGCGCCGGGCAAGGCGGAATTGGGCGATGCCGCGAAAAAGCAGCTCGACCCGGTGTTCGCGGCGCTGAAGGATATCGCCCAGAAAATCCCCCCCGACATCAACTGGGTCTTGCGGGTCGACGGGCACACCGACAAGCGGCCGATCCACACCGCCGAATTTCCGTCGAACTGGGAATTGTCGTCGGAGCGGGCGATCTCGGTGGTGCGCTACGCGATCGAGCGCGGCATTCCGGCCGACCGGCTGGCGGCGACCGGCTTTGCCGACAACCAGCCGATCGACCCCGCCGACAACCCCGACGCCTACCGCAAGAACCGGCGCATCGAGCTGAAGCTGACCGAACGGTAGCGGAGGCCGTCAGCCTCGTGTAAGGTTGCGGAAATTTGATGGAGGGTTTAGGAAAGCCCGCGCTAATATGGCCGCGGCGCCGGTCTGTCCGGCGCGAACCTTGGTGAGGGAGGTGCGCCGGTTGCGTCTGGCGGCCGGTGCCTGACTGACGGAGAATGTTGGATGTCGGAGGTCGTCGCCCGCGACATACCGGTTGCCGTGTCCGGCGCGCGGGTGCGGCGGCGTCCGCTCGTCAGACGCAAGACCCTGGTCGCGGTCGGCTTTGCCCTGCCGCTGATCGCCGTCATCGCCGCGCTGGTGGTCTATCCGGCGCTCTATGCGATCCACCTGGCGACGCTGAACAAGTCGATGCAGCATTTTGTCGGGCTCGGCAACTTCGCCTTCCTGTTCAAGCGCAACACCTTCTGGATGGTGGTCGAGCAGTCGATCGTGTTCGCGGTGAGCGCGGTGATCTTCAAGGCGCTGGTCGGCTTCATCGTCGCCCATTTCGTCCACAACATCCCGGCCAGGGGACAGCGCAAATGGCGCGGGATGCTGCTGATCCCGTGGGTGATCCCGCCGGCGATGTCGACCCTCGCCTGGCTGTGGCTGTTCGACCCGTCCTACAGCGCGTTCAACTGGATCCTGGCGCATCTCGGCCTGCCCGAGGTGGCCTGGCTCGGCAATCCATACTGGGCGCGGTTCTGCGTCATCCTGGTCAATGTCTGGGTCGGCTCGCCGTTCTTCCTGATCATGTACCTGGCGGCGCTGAAATCGGTGCCGGAGCAGCTGCACGAGGCGGCGGCGATCGACGGGGCCAACTGGTTCCAGAAGATCTGGTACATCAACCTGCCGATGATGCGGAACATCATCCAGATCACCGCGCTGTTCTCGCTGATCGTCACCTTCGCCAATTTCGACATCGTCAAAATTCTCACCCAGGGCGGCCCGGTCGACCAGACCCACGTGTTCGCCACCTGGGCGTTCAACTGGGCGATCACCGGCAACGACATCCCCGCCGGCGCGGCGGTATCGCTGTTCATGGCGCCGATCCTGGCGGTTGCGGCTTTCCTGATCCTGCGCAACGTCCGCAAGCGCGGCGGCGAGGCCTAGCGATGACCGCAGCGACGACGGTGCACGGCGCCCCGACCCGCGCCGCGAGCTACGGCAGCATCGCGCGCAGCCGCCGGCGCACGCTGTACTGGTCGTACTTCTTCCTGGCGGTGTTCGTCGTCTTCTTCCTGACGCCGCCGCTCTACATGCTGGTTACCTCGCTCAAATCGAGCGCCGAGATCTCGGCGGCGGCCAACCCCTGGTGGGTCGAGCGGCCGACGCTGGAGAACTACATCGCGCTGTTGACCGAGAACCAGTTCCTCACCTTCTTCAAGAACTCGGCGCTGATCGCCGTGTGCGTCGTGGCGGTGACGATGGCGATCGCCATCCTGGCCGCCTATTCGCTGTCGCGCATGGGGTTCTGGGGTTCGGCGACGCTGGCGACCGGGGTGTTCCTCACCTACCTGATCCCCGACTCGCTGCTGTTCATCCCGCTGTTCAAGACTTTTGCCTGGATCCACGACGTCACCGGGATCGAGCTGATCAATCACTGGTGGGTGCTGATCCTGCTCTACCCGACGCTGACGGTGCCGTTCTGCACATGGATCATGATCGGCTATTTCGCCAGCATTCCCAAGGAATTGGACGAGGCGGCGCTGATCGACGGGGCGAGCTATTTCCAGGTGCTGACCCGGGTGTTCATCCCGGTGGCGCTGCCCGGGATCATCGCCGCGACGATTTTTGCCTTCACCGTGTCGTGGGCCAATTTCCTCTACCCGCTGGCGTTCACGACCTCGGCCGACCAGCTCGTGCTGCCCGCCGGGATCGTCACCACGCTGATCAAGGGAGACGTGTTCAACTGGGGGCAGATCATGACCGGCGCCCTGCTCGGCGCGGCGCCGCCGCTGATCATCTATGCCTTTCTGATGGACTATTACATTTCCGGACTGACCGCCGGGGCAACCAAGGGATAGGGCCCTTTACTTACGAGGTAGCGAAATGGCGCAAGTCGCGCTGCGAAACGTCGTCAAAATGTTCGACAAGACCCCCGCCGTGCAGGGGATCGACCTCGACATCAGCGATCGCGAGTTCATCGTGCTGGTCGGCCCGTCGGGCTGCGGCAAGTCGACGACCTTGCGGATGATCGCCGGGCTCGAGGAAGCGACCTCGGGCGAGATCTATATCGGCGACCAGCTGGTCAACGACGTGCCGCCGAAGGACCGCGACATCGCGATGGTGTTCCAGAACTACGCGCTGTACCCGCACATGACGGTGTTCGAGAACATGTCGTTCGGCCTCCGGCTGAAGAAGTTCCCGAAGGCCGAGATCAAGGAGCGGGTCGATGCCGCGGCGCGCATCCTCGACATCACCGACCTGCTGGAGCGCCGGCCGAAGCAGCTTTCGGGCGGGCAGCGCCAGCGCGTGGCGATGGGCCGCGCCATCGTGCGCAACCCCAAGGTGTTCCTGTTCGACGAGCCGCTGTCGAACCTCGACGCCAAGCTCAGGGTGCAGATGCGCACCGAGATCAAGAAGGTGCACCAGAAGGTGACGACGACCACCGTCTACGTCACCCACGACCAGATCGAGGCGATGACCCTGGCCGACCGCGTCGTCGTCATGAACGCCGGCCGCATCGAGCAGGTGGGCACGCCGCACGAGCTCTATCACCACCCGAAGACCCGCTTTGTCGCCGGGTTCATCGGCTCGCCGGCGATGAACGTGATCAACTGCCGGCTGACCAACGGCGGCGACAAGCTGACGATCGAGCTGGCCGACGGGCTCAAGTTTCCGGTGCCGCCGTCGCGCCGCGCCCGCTACCAGCCCTATGTCGGCCGCGAGCTGGCCTTCGGGCTGCGCCCCGAGCACATCACCGAGCGGCGCAGCGACATGCCCGAGGGCGCGTTCGTGTTCGATGTCAATCTCGACGTGGTCGAGCCGATGGGCATGGAGACGATGGTGTATTTCCTGGTCGGCGGGGTCGAGGTGTGCGGCCGGGTCAATCCCGCCGCCGCCGGCAATGCCGGCGAGAAGATGCCGCTCTGCGCCGATCTCAACCAGATGCACCTGATCGACCCGCAGACCGACCAGGTGCTCTGAAGCGCGGCCGGGGCGGGAAGTGGAGGTCACGGGCAAGGTCGTTGCGATCACCGGGGCGGCGCGCGGGCTCGGCCGGGAATTCGCCGTCAGCCTCGCCGACGCCGGCGCCAAGGTCTTTGCCGCCGACATCAACGACTGCGCCGCCACCGCCGAGCTGATCGCCGCCGCCGGCGGCGAGGCGGCGACCTGCCGGGTCGATGTCGCCGACGCCGGCTCGGCCGCGGCGATGGCCGAAGCGGCGGTCGCCGCCTTCGGCCGCATCGACGCGCTGGTCAACAACGCCGCGCTCTACGGCGCCCTGCACGGCGGCCGCTTCGACGCGATCGACGAGGCCGAGTGGGACGCCTGCATGGCGGTCAACGTCAAGGGCATCTGGAACTGCTGCAAGGCGGCGGTGCCGGCGATGCGCCGGGCCGGCGGCGGCAGCATCGTCAACATCGCCTCGCTGGCGGCAACCTACGGCATGCCGTTCGGCCTGCACTACACGACGTCGAAGGCGGCGGTGATCGGGCTGACCCGCGGCCTGGCGCGGGAATTGGGGCGCGACCGCATCCGGGTCAACGCGCTGGCGCCGAGCGCGGTGGTCACCGAAGGCACCCGCGAATTCTTCGGCCCCCGGGTCGAACGCGCGCTGGAGACGATCAAGGCGGGCCAGACGATCCAGCGCAACCTGGCGCCGTCGGACCTGACCGGCACGGTGGCGTGGCTGATCTCGGACGCCAGCGGCTTTGTCACCGGCCAGACCATCGCGGTCGACGGCGGCACCGTCATGCTGTGAGGACGCGGATGCAGCTTCAGGGCAAAGCGGCGCTGGTCAGCGGCGCCGGCGGCGCGATCTGCCGGGCGATCGCGCTCGCCTTCGCCGAACAGGGCGCCGCGGTCGTCTGCGCCGACATCGACGCGGCGGCGGCGGCGGAGACTGCGCGGCTGGCGACCGCCGCCGGGGCGCGGGCGATCGCGCGGCGCTGCGACGTGTCGCAAGAGAGCGAGGCGCAGGCCGCCGCGCTCGCCGCCAAGGAGGCGTTCGGCCGGCTCGACATCCTGGTCTCCGGCGCCGCGCCGCACGACCGCGGCGGGCCGGTCCACGAGACCAGCCTTGGCGAATGGCAGCAGGTCATCGACGTCAACCTGACCGGCGCGTTCCTGCTCAGCCGCGCCGCCATCCCGCTGATGATCGAAGGCGGCGGCGGCTCGATCATCTTCATCGCCTCGCAGCTCGGCCGCGTCGGCAGCGCCGGGCGCGCCGCCTATTGCGCCAGCAAGGGCGGGCTGATCCAGCTTGCCAAGGTGCTGGCGATCGACCACGCCGAGCACAACATCCGGGTCAACGCCCTGTCGCCCGGGGCGGTCGAGAGCGAGCGCACGCTGCGCCGCTACGGCTCGTTCGAAAGCGCCAACCGCACGCTCGGCGGCAAGCACCTGACCGGGCGCCTCGGCAAGCCCGGCGAGATCGCCCCCGCCGCGGTGTTCCTGGCGAGCGACGCGGCCAGCTTCGTCACCGGCAGCGACCTTCTGGTCGACGGCGGCTACACCGCGATCTGAAGCCGCGTCGGGGCGGAACGGCGCCAAGGATCGACGACGGGACGCACGGGGATCGGATCGTCGGCCGCGCGGTTCAGGCCTCGCAGCGGTCGACGATCGCGCCTTCGGCGGCGAAACACGCCGCCACCAGACGGCCGCCGCGGCCGCTTCCGGCGTCGAGCGAAACCGCGAACTCGGCCTCGACCAGGCCGCGCTGCCGGCGGTCGTAACCGCGGATGACGCGGTGGAACGCCTCGAACCGCTGCGACAGGCCGAGCACGTCGCCGGCGCCCCACCAGAACACGTCGCCCTGGGCGGTGAGCGAGCGCCGCGGGTCGATCCCGGCGTGCACGAACAGCAGCTTGTTGTCGTCGGTGAAGGCGGCGTGGCGCAGCGCGGCGAACAGCGCGGTGTGGCCGGGGGCGGCGTTCATCGCGCTGCGCAGCCCGCTGGTCCAGCGGGTGATCGTGCGCGGCCCGTCGCGGGTGGCGGCGAAGCCCTGGCGCAGCTCGCCGCCATAGGCGCGCAGCGTCGGCTCGATGCCGGCGTTGACCATCCAGCTCAGCACCTCGCCGGGATTGGCGGCGAACTGCAATTGCAGCAGCTTCTGCCACATCTCCTCCTGCGCGCCGCGCAGAAACACGACGTCGCAGGCGAACACCCGCGGCAGCGCCAGGATGCGGCGGCGGAAGTCGAGCAGCTCGTCGATCGTCGCCGCGACCGCCTCGCCATGGCCGAAATAATTGCCGAGATAGACGAGCCGGTCGCCCTCGCGAAAGCGCGCGCCGATGAAGTCATGCACGCGCGCAAGCCGCGCCGCCTCGCCGTGGATGGCGGCCACTGCCCAGATCCGGCGCGCCCGGCCGAGCCGGGCGAATTTTCCGTTCGAGCCTGCTCCGTTCACCCCGCGCTCCCGCGCGGCGGCCCGACCGCAGCGGGATCAGGCCGTCAGCATCTGTTCGACGCGGCGGGTTGCCGTCGATTCGTCGATCCGTTCGACCGCAGCGAACTCGCGCACCAGACGGTCGAGCGCCGCCTGGTAGATCTGCCGCTCGCTGTAGGATTGCTCCGGCTGGCCGGTGTTGCGATAGAGATCGCGCACCACCTCGGCGATCGACCCGGGATCGCCCGAGGCGATCTTGGCCTGGTATTCCTGGGCGCGGCGGCTCCACATCGTGCGCTTGGCGCGGGAGCGGCCGCGCAGCTTCAGCAGCGCCGCATCCATCTCCTTGCGGCTCGACAGCTTGCGCAGCCCGGAGACCTTGGCCTTGGCGAGCGGCACGCGCAGCGTCATCCGGTCCTTGTCGAAATGCACGACGAAGACGTTGAGGGTGTGGCCGGCGATCTCCTGGTTCTCGATCGCCACGATCTTGCCCACGCCATGGGTCGGATAGACTACGAGATCGCCCGTCGTGAAGGGTGCCTTGTCGACCGTCATGTACTTCATCTCTCACGCAGCCGGACCGCTGGCACCATCGCGACTCTGGCAGGCCGCCATCGGCAGAGGCGACCTCCACACCTCAACGATGAGCGCGGATCCGAGGGGGGATGCGTCTATTGCGCCGGTCACGAATATACCACAATTGCCCGGCGCAAAGCCAGCCTCTCGACCGCCCGGGAGCCGCGCCGGCGCGGGCGGGCTATGCCTGGCGGCTGAATTCGAGCCGGGTTACCGCTATCTCCGCGTGGGCGCCGGCGGCGCGGGCGGCGCACTCGAAGTGCAGGAGATCGTGGTCGGCGGTGAAGACGTGGCTGGTCGCGCCGGGAGCGAGGAGGAACTCGGCGACGCGATGGCCGAAGCGCTCCTGGATGGCGAGGCTGACCGCGCCGGAGACCTCGCCGACGAGATCGAGGCGCCAGGCGCCGCGCCGCAGATACCAGTAGGGGCCGTGGAACAGCAGTTCGCCGCCGCTGCCGCGGCTGCGCAGCGGCCCCGCCGGCACCGCGCGCGAATACGGCAGCAGCAACTGCCCGGCATGGATGGCGAATCGGCTGCGGTCGAGCCCGTCGGCGACGACCCCCGGCCGCGCCGCCAGGACATAGCCGCCCCAGGCGGCCAGCCCGCCCGGCGCCAGCGGGGTCAGCACCGCGCCGGGGCCGACGCCGTAGAGGACGAACCCGGTTTCGGCGAAATAGGCTTCGAGCGGCGCCTCGGTGCCCATCTCGGGCAGCAGCTTCTCGAACAGAATCTTGATCGCCGGCGAGCGTGCGACAATCTCGCGCATCCCCCGCAGCACCGCGGCCTCGTGCCCTTCGACGTCGATCTTGACGAGGTCGCAGGCAAAGCCCTCGCCGAGGCAGTCGTCGAGCCGCCGGGTTTCGGCTTCGAGCCCGGTATGGCCGGCGTAGTCGCGGTCCTGCGGCCCCATCTGGCCGCCGCCGAGATGGCCGCGCGGGTACTGCAGCCGCGCGGTGCCGTTGGCGTCGGAGGCGGCGACGCGGTGACAGGCGACCTGGCGGGCGAGCCCGTTGACGTGGACGTTGCGGAACAGCAGCTCGGCGAGCAGCGGGTGCGGCTCGAAGGCGTGCACCCGGCCGGCGGGGCCGAGCCGGCGCGCCACCTTCAGCGTGTGGATGCCGACATTGGCGCCGATATCGAGAAACACGCTGTCGTCGCGCAGGAAGCTGAGCAGCACATCGACATTGTCTTCCTCGTAGCGGCCGCCGTTGAGCAGGTTGAAGGGGCAGCCGAAATCGTCGGCGTTGACGAGGATCGGCGTGTCGTCGGCGAGCCAGGTCAGCGCCGTGCCGTTGCCGAGATAGGCACTCTGACGCACCCGCAGGGTGTCGAGGTCGCCTTCGATGCGGTGCAGCCGGGCGGCCACCGATGCCAGCGTCTGGCGCAACTCGGCGACCGGCTGAAGCGACGGCAGCAGACGCTCGAGCCAGCCGGCTAAAAGGCGCATGGCGGCGCCGGCCGCCGGCGCGGCCTAGCCGCCGCCCTTGGGGCTGAAGAACTTGTCGAACTTGCCCTCCACCCCCTTGTACTCGTCGGCATCCTCCGGCGGCGGCTTCTTGCGGGTGATGTTGGGCCAGGTGGCGGCGTATTCGCGGTTGAGCTCGAGCCAGCGCTCGGCCGCGCTCTCGCTGTCCGGGATGATCGCCTCGGCGGGGCATTCCGGCTCGCACACGCCGCAATCGATGCATTCGTCGGGGTGGATGACCAGCATGTTCTCGCCCTCGTAGAAGCAATCCACCGGGCAAACCTCGACGCAATCCATGTACTTGCAGCGGATGCAGGCTTCAGTGACGACGTAGGTCATGGTGTCGCAAACTTCCCCAGGGATCCGGCGCTCGCCGCCGCTATCCGTACAGCCCCCTATATAGGGCCGGACACAGCGGCTTGCCTAGCACGCGGCCGCCGATCGGAGCAACCCCGTCGCGTCCGCCGCCGCGCCGACGGCGGGCGGGAAATTTTGCCGCGCGCCAGCCGTTATTGCCCGTCCCCTCCTGCGACAGAGCCGGATCGGTGCGTCCCCGCGGCAAGATCGTCCTCCTCCATTTCGTCGGCCAGATGCCGCTCGCCGGCATCGCCTGGCAGGCGGTGCACTACCTGATCGGCCTCCGGCGGCTCGGCTACGAGGCCTGGTACGTCGAGGACCACGGCACCAACCCCTACGACCCGCGCATCGCCAGCGTGGCGATGGACTGCGCCTACAACGTCGCCTATCTGCGCGCCGCGATGGAGCGCCACGGCCTCGCCGGACGCTGGGCCTATTGGGACGCGATCAACGACGTCTGGCACGGCCTGCCGCGCGAGCGGGTGCGGGCGCTCTATGGCGAGGCCGACGCGCTGATCAACCTGTGCGGCGCGACCCGGCTGCGCGACGAGCACCTCGCCTGCCCGGTGCGGGCGATGATCGACACCGACCCGGTCTACGAGCAGATCAAATACGCCGCCGCGGACCCGGCGGCGCGCGCCTATGTCGACGCGCACACCCATTTCTTCACCTATGGCGAGAACCTCGGCACCGCCGCCTGCCCGATCCCGCTGTGCGGGATCGACTGGCGGCCGACACGGCCACCGGTGGCGCTCGACCAGTGGCCGCAGGCCGAGGGCGAGGCGCGCTGCTTTACCACGGTGGCGACCTGGGAGAACAAGGGCAAGAACATCGATTTCGCCGGCGAGCGCTATCTCTGGTCGAAGCACACCAACTTCCTCCGGTTTCTCGACCTGCCGCGGCACCGGCCCGGCACCTGCTTTCACATCGCGATGGCGCCGCCCAACGCCGCGGTGCGCGCGCAGGTCGAGGCGCATGGCTGGGGCATCATCGACCCCGGCCCGGTGTCGTCCGGGATGGCGCCGTACCGCGATTTCATCGCCGGCTCGCGCGGCGAGTTCACCGTCGCCAAGGACATCTACGTGCGGCCGAACAGCGGCTGGTTCAGCGACCGCGCGGTATGCTACCTCGCCGCCGGGCGCCCGGTGGTGACGATGCGCACCGGCGCCGAGCGGCTCTACCCGTTCGGGCGCGGGCTGTTCGACTATACCAGCCACGAGGAGGCGCTGGCCGCGGTCGACGCGATCGCCGCCGACTACCGCCGCCACAGCCGCGCGGCGCGCGAGATCGCCGCCGAATACTTCGCCGCCGAGCGGGTGATCGGCCGGCTGCTCGGCGATATCGGCCTGTAACGCCGGCATTCGCGGCTAATTCGGCCAATCATGCTTGACAGGCTTTTCCCGGTCGGTTCAAAGGCAGGGCGGAATCGGGGGCTTCCGCGGAATAACGACAACCAATCCGGCATGCAGATGAGCCTGACGACCGAGGGGCGGCGCGTCCGCAACGGCGCGCCCGAGCTGTTATGGGACCGCCTGTCGCTCGCCGTGCTCGGCATCGCCGCGATCCTGATCCTCGCCACCTTCACCCAGTACGGCGTTACCTGGGACGAGGACATCCACAACTGGTACGGCAACTTTGCCCTCGACTATTACCTCAGCGGCTTCCGCGACCAGCGCGCGCTCAATTTCCAGGACCTGACCAATTACGGCGCCGCCTTCGACATGGTGGCGGCGGCGCTCAACCGGTTTTCGCCGCTCGGCGTGTTCGAGACGCGGCACCTGTTGAACGGTTTTGTCGGGCTGGCGGGACTGGCCGGCTGCTGGCGCCTCGGCCGCTTTCTCGGCGGCGCGCGGGCCGGATTCCTGGCGCTGGTCTTCCTGCTGCTGACGCCGAACTGGTATGGCCAGATGTTCAACAACCCGAAGGACATCCCCTTCGCGGCCGGGGGCATCTGGGCGCTGTACTACATCGCGCGGCTGCTGCCGGACCTGCCGCGGCCGCCGCTGGCGACGGTGCTGAAACTCGGCGTTGCCATCGGGCTGGCGCTCGGCGTGCGCATCGGCGGGCTGTTGTTCCTGTGCTATCTCGGCCTGATCCTCGGCCTGTCGGGGCTGTGGCAGGCGCTGGCGGCGCGCCGCATCGCGCCGCTGGCCGATGCCGCGTGGGCGAGCCTGGTGCGCGTCGCCCTGCCGGCCGTCGCCGTCGCCTATCCGATCATGCTCCTGTTCTGGCCGTGGGCGCAGCACGGCTCGATCGATCGGCCGCTGATCGCGCTGGCCAATTTTTCGCACGAAATCTTCCCGTTCAACACGCTGTTCGACGGGCGCTTCGTGCCGGCCTCGGACCTGCCGTGGACCTATCTGCCGACCTATATCGTGGTCGCCCTGCCCGAGCTGGTGCTGACGCTCTTGATCGCGGCGCCGGCGGCCGCCGCCGTCGTGCTGTGGCGCGGCGGCAGCGGGCTTTGCCGCGAGACGGTGCTGGCCTGGTTTCTCGTCGGCTTCGCGATCGTCTTCCCGGTGGCCTACGCGATCGCGATCAAGGCGGTGCTGTTCGACGGCATGCGCCATTTCATCTTCACCCTGCCGCCGATCGCGGTCGTCGCCGCCTGCACCGGGGACCGGGCGCTGGCGCGGCTGGCACGGTTTCCGCTGCGCCGCCCGGTCTATGCCGCGCTCGGGCTCTACGGCCTCGCCCACATCGCGATCATGGCGATGCTGCACCCCGACCAGTACGTCTACTACAACGCCTTTGTCGGCGGCATCGACGGGGCGCAGCGCAAGTTCAAGCTCGACTACTGGGCCAATTCCTATGCCGAGGCGGTGCGCGGGCTGGAGCAGAAATTGCGCGCCCAGTACGGCCCCGATTTCGAGGAGCACGAGTTCACCGTGGCGGTGTGCGGCCCGGCGACGCCGGCGCGCTACTACTTCCCGGGCAATTTCCGGCTGACCTATCAGCGCGAACAGGCCGAATTCTTCATCGCCTTCACCAAGGACAATTGCGACCGCTCGCTGCGCGGCACGCCCCTCTACCGGGTGGAGCGCATGGGGGTGCTGCTGTCCGTGGTGCTCGACCGCCGCGAGCTGCTCGCCGAGCGGCGCCTCGTCAAACAGCCGCTCGCCGGCGCGCTGCACAAGAAGCCGGCGCCGGGCTCGGCCTTTCCGTAGGGACGCGACTGGACCGCGCGGAGTACGAGAAGCTCGACCGGGTCGAGGACCGGATGTGGTGGTTTGCCGCCTGCCACGCCAACCTGTTGCTGCTGCTGCGCCGCTTCGCCGCGGCGGGCCCGGTGCTCGACGCCGGCTGCGGCACCGGCGGGCTGCTCGCCAAGCTCGGCGCCGGTGCCGTCGGCCTCGACGCCGACGCCTTTGCCTGCAGCCGGGCGCGGGCGAAGAGCGGCCGCCCGGTCTGTGCCGGCTCGGTCAACCGCCTGCCGTTTGCCGACCGCGCCTTTGCCGCCATCGTCAGCGCCGACGTGCTGTGCCATGGCGGGGTGGAGGAGGCAGAGGCGCTGGCCCAGTTCCGCCGCTGCCTGGCGCCGGGCGGGGTGCTGGTGCTGAACCTGCCGGCCTATCGCTGGCTGCTGTCGCGCCATGACGAGGCGGTCTACAATGTGCGCCGCTATACGCGCCGCGGGGTGGCCGCGCTGCTCGCTGCGGCGGGGTTCCGCCTGGCCTATGCCGGCTACTGGAATGCCGGGCTGTTTCCGCTGATGGTGGCGACCCGCAAATTGCTGCCGGGCGGCGGCAGCGACGTGCACCCCTACCCCGCGCCGGTCGAGGCGCTGTGCCGGATGGTGACCGCGGCGGAGCGGCTGGTGCTGCGCGCCGGGCTGAGGCTGCCGTTCGGCGGTTCGCTCGTCGCCGTCGCGACCCGGGAGGACGCCGATGCCTGATGCCCCTGCCCTGTCGATCGTCATCCCGGTGTACAACGGCGCCGACAGCATCGGCGAACTGGTCGGCGCGCTGGAAGCGCTCGAGATCGCCGGCGGCCACGAGATCGTCCTGGTCAACGACGGCAGCCCGGACAACAGCCTGGCGGTGTGCCGCGCCCTGGTCGAGCGGGCCCGGGTGCCGATCACCCTGGTCGACCTGGCGCGCAATTACGGCGAGCACAACGCGGTGATGGCCGGGCTGCGCCATGCCGCGGGCCGGCATGTCATCACGATGGACGACGACCTGCAGAACCCGCCGGAAGAGGTCGCGCGGCTGCTCGCCTTTGCCCAGGAGAGCGGCAAGGACGTCGTCTACACCTATTACGACGAAAAGCAGCACGCGTGGTGGCGCAATCTCGGCAGCCGCTTTACCAACTGGGTCGCCGGCTTTGTCCTCGACAAGCCGGGCGATCTGTACCTGTCGAGCTTCCGCTGCATGAGCGCCTTTGTGGTACGCGAGATCACCCGCTACGACGGCCCGTTCCCCTATGTCGACGGGCTGCTCCTGCAGGTGACGCAGAGCATCGGCCGCCTGCTGGTGCGGCACCTGCCGCGCGCGGTCGGCCGCAGCAATTATACGCTGCGCCGGCTGATGCGGCTGTGGATCAGCATGTTCGTCAATTTCTCGGTGATGCCGCTCAGGCTGTCGACCCTCGGCGGCTTCGCGCTGAGCCT
>Ga0209581_1002136_pt1 | contig 19961 bp, 20 predicted proteins | sample Coa_R2_FD_187160 | JGI IMG/M metagenome (GOLD analysis project Ga0209581, IMG submission 187160) | Surface soil microbial communities from Centralia Pennsylvania, which are recovering from an underground coalmine fire - Coalmine... | ecosystem: Environmental > Terrestrial > Soil > Unclassified ...
GGCGCTCTGCGTCGTCTGCGCATGGGAATAACGAGCGCCGGGGACAATGAGCAAAAAGGAGGAGAGGGTGATACAAAGCAGCTTCTTCATAGCGATTGAGGGCTTAGAGCGCAGTGTATCAGGGTTCAGACAGACAAGGCTCCTGCGGAAAGAAGCGGACGAACCGTTGGGGACAGACTTCCAGCTCAGTAAATCACAACTTCTCACACATGAACTGTAGAGCCGGCGATATTCTGCCCTGCCGGACTACGATTCGTTATTCGTTCTCGTTTTCGCTGACGAAACCAGGGCCTTTACCGCCGGTCACACTACGATTAGAAAAAATAGCCTTCCCTTCAAATTCATGCTCATTCTGGGTGTTATCTAATAAGGATTCAGGCTGCTCTTCATTTAACCGATCACCTGGATTGCTCATTTTTTCTCCTTAAGGAACGTCGTTGATTTTGCCGCAGCTACTGCGTCTTCTCTTTAGCGAGCAGCGGCTGCATATCCGGGTCAAGCTGCAGGTCTGCAAGTGATACGCCATTTTGCCGCGCCTGGCGGATAATGTGCTCGGCGTTGATCTCATCCGCGAGGTGATTATATGCTTCTATTGCGTTTACCAGTGTCTGAAAATCATCCGGCGCAAGGGAGAGCGCTGCCTGAATGTGCGGAATGGCACGTTCACGCTTGCCTTTTTGAGCATAAACCAGGCCCAGCCATGATTGGCTTATCGCGTTTCGCGGGTTCATAGCGGCTTGAGTTTCAGCCAGGTTTTCCATACGGTTGAGCGCAGCGCCAGCCTTCTGCTGCTCTCCCAGCCAACGATAGGCCAGTTCGTTATAACGCCATGACAGAATTTCCTGGTCATCGAGAGCAATTGCTTTTTCGCTGGCAGCCACGGCTTCCGGATAGCGCTTTTCATGCAGGTAAAGCAGAGCCAGATTGCTGTATGCGCCATTCGTAGGAGTAATTGCAAGTGACTTGCGCAATGCGTCTTCCGCCAGCGGATATACCGACGGATTGCCGCTGTCCAGGTAAAAGCCTCCCAGATTGAAATACAACATCGGATTGTCGGGGCTGGAGGAGACAGCCTGCTTTACCTGTTCGATCGCGTCCGTGTATCGACCGTGACGATCGTAGAACAACGCAAGTTCATTGTGATTGGACCAGTCACTGAAATTGAGGGCCGCAGCGCGCTTGTATTCCGCCTCGGCCTCGTCAAGCCGTCCCGCCTGTTCATATGACCAGGCCATGCCAATGATCGCATCCGGGTTTCGACTGTCGAGCGCAACCGCCTTTTGAAACTCGGTCAACGCCAGCTCATTATTGCCGGTAAGCGTATGCAGGGACCCTAGAGTGACATATGTACTGGGCAACTGCGGGTTAAGTTTTAATGCCTGTTCGCAGCCGGCAAGCGCTTCCTGAATCCACCTGGGATCCTTGTCTGCTTTGTATTTGAGCCGATACGCCTCGCCCAGCTTCGCGTAGGCAAGAGCAAAATCATGGTCCTGAGCAATGGCATTCTGCAAACGCTCAATGGCGAGATCCAGATTTTGCGGCTTATCAAAGCGCTGCAAATAACTGAGCGCTTCGAGATAGAGGTTATAGGCTGCGGGCACGCTACTGCTGCCGGAACGCGCTACCGCATCATGAGCGCCCGAGATATCCAGCAAGCGGCTCAACTGTGTGATGGCATCCTGCTCGGCGGCAGCCAGATTGCCGTTCTCATTGGCTGCCGTGACTGCTCCAATTTGCCGTAATGTTTTTGCATTAATCAGGTTGGCATCTATAACGATATGCCTCTGTGAGCTCTCCAGTCTGCCTTTGACGACAAGCGTTGCGCCCAGACGCTTGTATGCCGCAAGAGGATCAGCCACATCAGCGCTACGCACAACACTGGAAGGAATGACCCAGAGGGATTGCCGGCTTGTATCAAGGTTTGAGAGCGCAGCGGTCATGCTGTCCATAAGACCATCCGCCAAAGGGCGGGTGGCCGGATCGGCTCCGGCTGTGTCGAAGGGCAACACTGCAATGTGCTTTTCCTTTGGCCCAGAGAGCAATCCGCGCAGATATTCGCGCGGCGCGGAAGTGGTCAAGGCAACCAGCAGCAGGAGAAATACGGCAACAGCTGGAATCATCCATCGTTTGCCTGATGATTCAGTCGCTGTCCCGGCCGAAGCTGCGGCGATGCTACTCCTGAGAGCTCTTTTTTGAGCGAAGGCAGTTTTGCCTGATTGCTTCGGCGAAGAAGCAGGCACAGTATCTGTCGAGGTTGAGTTGCTTTCTCCTCTCTGCGGAGGATTGTTTATATCCAAAGCAATCAGATCATCAAGCAGTTCCTTACAGTTTGCGTAACGAAGCGCGGGAGTCTTTGAGAGGCACTTATAAATGATTCGCTGGAGATTCAGCGGCAGCTCGCCGGAGATTTCCGGCGGGTCATTGCAGATGCCGTGGACGACAGCAGGAAGTGTATCGCGCCGGAAAGGATGACGTCCGCTGAGCATTTCGGCAGCAGTAACGCCGACCGCCCAGATATCGACCCGACGGTCGACAACCCCGCCTCGCAGTTGTTCAGGCGCCATGTAAGCGGCGGTCCCTGAAATGGTCATGCTCTGCGTCTCGCCATCGCTGCTGAGTGACCTGGACAGGCCAAAATCGACAATCTTGACTATGTTTTGCCGCGTAAGCAGGATGTTTGATGGCTTGATATCACGATGGACCAGATTGTGCTCGTGCGCTGCTGTCAGACCCGATACGATGCCGATGAGAAACTCAATGGCTTCGCGAACATGCATGGGGCCGTTAGCGATCCTGTCAGCCAGCGTACCGCCATCGTAATACGCCATGACCATAAAGAGACGGCCTTCTTCGTCCTCTTCAAGTCCATAGATCGTGCAAATATTGGGATGGTCGAGAGCGGAGATGGCACGGGCTTCTTTGAGCAGACTTTGCTTATCCGATTCCCCGCCATAGAGGGTTTCCGGCAGAAACTTGAGTGCGACAACACGGTCGAGTCTGATGTCGCGAGCCTGCAGAACAACACCCATGCCACCGGCACCGATGCGTCCGAGGACTTGATAATCCTGCAGCATATCCCCAATGCCGGGCAGGCTGGTTCCAGTACGTGGCAGTCCAGTCATCGTTGTACAGATTCAGCGGGCAACCGCATATAAAGGCCGAAAGAACGGGGGAAATTTGTATAAGCATACGCGAAAATGCGATCCATTCGCGCCTGGAATCCACAGGCTATTGCCACATAGATAACCTTCTCCAGGCAGATTTGATCGAAGCAGCATTGCCATTATGGCGGGAATTGCAATCAACCGACAGACTGCGCGCACGTCTGTGGTTCAAAAACACGCAGCGGCTGGCCGGCAGTCTATAGTTCGCTAAATCTTAGCCGTAAAAAAGAAAAAAATAGGGACAAAAAAGCATCCCCTATCGAACAAAAACAGCACCTTGACAATCCAGAAGCCTATATTCCGGGCAAAAAAGAGCGCTTATGCGCCTGTTTCGAGGGGACTCGCACCTCACCTGTTTTCGGCTCCGAAACTTCGCGCGTGATTGTTTCAAATGGCGCTCCTGCCCTGGGTACCTGGACATATCTCGCGTGCATGACTGTTTCTCCTTTCGGATGCAATATGTCAAACGTTCACGCACCAGAGATGAAATGGATGCAATCGGCTTCAAAACTCGCAAACCAATAAAGAGATAGAGCGCTATACTCACCCCATGAGCCAGTATTTCTTCGACCTGATTCGACAGGGAAAGACAACCGAGATTGTCGAGGCCGTCAAAATACAGCCATCCGTTGCCAGTTCACGCGACGCTCAGGGGATTTCTGCGCTCATGCTGGCCATCTATACACAGCAGCCAGTCATTCGCGATTATCTGCTGGCCCATTTGAAAGAGCTGGACATCTTCGAGGCCGCAGCCGTCGGCGATTGCGCGCGCCTTCGCCAGCTCATTGCTCAGGACGCCATGTCTGCCCGAGCCATTTCGCCAGACGGATGGACCCCGCTGCATCTCGCCGCAGCCTTTGCCGCGGCTGAGCCGGTTACGTTGCTGCTGGAGCACGGCGCGCATATCCACCAGTTCTCACACAACCCAATGCGCAACCAGCCGCTGCATGCATGCATTGCGCTGAATTCTTCACTCGATGTTGTCCGCGCTCTTCTGGAAGCGGGCGCTGATGTAAACGCAACCCAGCATGGTGGATACACTCCGCTGCTGCAGGCCGCGGCTGCCGGCAAAAAGGACCTGGTCCGGTTGCTGCTTGAATATGGAGCGCGTCTGGATTGTGTCTGCGACCGCGGCAAATCCGCCGCTGACTATGCTCGCGAGCGCGGCCATACTGAAGTTGCCGAGATTCTGGCTTCTTATGCACCAAATCCGGCTTAGATATGCTCGGATTCGAAACCTGAGTCATTCTCATCCAATGAATGGAGGGTCTAAATGGAAAAAGCAACGTTTGGCGCAGGGTGTTTCTGGGGAGTCGAAGTCGCATTCGGGCAAATCCCCGGGGTTCTGGAGACAGCCGTAGGCTATGAGGGCGGCAACCTCGAAAATCCAAGCTACAAAGACGTTTGCACCGACGCGACCGGCCACGCTGAAGTCGTAGAACTAACTTTTGACCCGGCAAAGGTCAGCTATGAGCAGCTTCTGGAAGCTTTCTTCTCGCTGCATGATCCTACGCAGCTTAACCGCCAGGGACCGGACTGGGGAACGCAGTATCGCTCGGTCATCTTCTATCACTCACCTGAGCAGGAAGCCGCGGCCAAGCGGGTGATCGAGAGGCTGACAGCAGAAAAGAAGTTCGCAAAGCCGATCGTCACGCAGGTAGTTCCCGCGCAATCATTCTGGCGCGCAGAAGAATATCACCAGAAGTATCTGGAGAAGCGCGGCCTGGCCAGCTGCCACATCTAAGCGGGAAATTCAGGAACAAGACATTGCTGCGCAGAAACACCTGGAGCGCCGGAGTTTTCACCCCGGGCTCCTGGTGAAATCGCCGGCTGCGGCTAGACAGAGGCCGGTACTGGAGCAGCTGCCGCAGGCGCAGGCGCGGCGGCAGAAGCTGTAGTGGGCGCAGGAATCATGTTCAGAGTATCCACAATGGCTGACAGCCATTTCTCAATTGCCGCCTGGTCCCAGGCAATGTTGTTCTGCTTTGCCCAATTTGCTACCTGAGGTTCCAGATTTGTCATTGCCTGCGCAAGCTTTTGCGGGCCTGTGCCGGTCAACTGCGCTTCCGTGGATTCCGCGCTGATAGCGAGTCCGATGGCGGAGTTGTAGATCAGCGAGACATCGGGAAAGGCAATGTCAACGATTGGCTCAGCTGCAACTGCGACTTCCTCTCCGATATGAAGTACCTTCTTAAGGCAAATACCTACGTGCTGTAGAAACGTCATTACTATCTCCTCGTGAAAAGTGGGGGCCGGGCGATATTGAGACTGGAGCAAAACCCTGCGCTCTCAAAACGATGCTTGCTTCAGATATCCAAAGCGCTCAGTTGTTTCGGCTATGAGCAGAAGAGGTCGGGTCGAAGGATTGGTGACATGCCACTTCTCAGGAAATGTCACCGTTGAACAAGCACCGAAGAATCGTGCACTCCGCCAGCTGTATGTTTCAAGTGATTTTTTAATATCAGCCGCTTTTTTTTGACTTTGCTGAAATCCCTTTTATCCCTTAGAGAATGGTTTCACACATTCTGGAGAAGAGGACGATATGCCGGGGTCTTGAGGCCAGCCTATGGAGACTCGGCTCACTGCAGCGCAATACTATCCAGAGAATGCAGCATCTTACAGTGCTGGAAATGTCATGAAACGCACAGCCGTCGACTCGACCAGCATAACTTCAATCGGATATAAACCGCGCAGGCGCGAGTTGGAGATCGAGTTCCGTGACAGTGGCGACATATATCTCTATTTCGATGTTGCAGCCAGGGAACACGCTGAGTTTATGGCGGCTGAATCAAAGGGTACTTATCTGAATCAGGTGTTTAAGCCCAAAGAGCATCGCTACAAAATTGTGCGTAGGGGCAAATTAAGCCTACAAATTAAAAATGCCTAACGGTGATGATTGTCGGCGGCCGGCTCGGGGTGGACCAGCACGCGGTATACCTCGGGACATTCTATCTTCAGGCGGTCTTCAAGCGCGGTGATGACATCGTGGACCCGGCGCATCTCCATGCCGTCCGGCAGAGTGCAGTGGCAGGAGACCTGGATCTTGTCGCCCATGCGAGTGACGGCGACTTCGTGGATGTCGATGATTTCGGGCAGGGTGGAGGCAGCGTGGCGCAGGTGCTTCTCGATGGAGCGGTGGCTGGCGATGGTGACGGTGCGCTCGATGGTGGCGGGCTGGCTTTCGATGTGCGTGAGCACGGATTCGATCTGCGGCAGCTCTTCGCGAATTTCTTCTTCGATGCGTTTGACGAAGCTGTGAGCTTCGAGCAGCGGCATTTTTTCGTCGACTTCAATGTGTTGTTCCACATGCAGCTTGCCATTGATGGACTGGATGCTGACGTCGTGCAGGACGATGTTGTTGCGGGCGGCGACGGCACGAACCTTGTCGAAGACGCTTTCGGCTATGGCGGGGCGAGGGACGGTGTGGATGACGACATCGGCGTCGGGGAGGATGCGGCGAACAGCTTCGGTGGCTTCCTTGACCAGCTCTTCAGTGTGCTGAAAGGTGGATTGGCGCGAGAGTGAGAGGGTGAAGTCGGCGAAATAGGAATTGCCGGAGCGGCGCATGCGGGCCTGATCGACAGAGAGGACGCCGGGGGTGTGGAGTACTTCATTCAGGACGCGGCGGCGCATTTCGGCGGGGATGGCGTCGACGAGTGCTCCGATGGTGCGCCAAGCCAGCTTGCCGCCGAAGTAGAGAATCATGAGCGAGACGCAGATTGCGGCCAGCGGATCGGCGAGACGCAGCCATGAGATGTGCAGCTCGGAGCCGAGCCATGCGGCGCAGAGTCCGATGAAGACGGCAATCGTAGACCAGATGTCAGAGGCGAAGTGCAGCGCGTCGGCTTCAAGGGCCTGGCTCTTGTATTTGTTAGCGACAGCCATGAGCTGACGCGAGCGCCAGTAATCCACGGCCATGGAGAGCGCGAGCACGAGCAGCGGCCAAAGTGAGTGGCGGATGGTTACGGGATGGAAGAAGATGCGGCTGAGTGCTTCATAGGTGATCCAGATACTGGAGGCCAGCATGAGGAAGGTTTCGACGAAGGCGGAGACATTTTCTACTTTGCCGTGGCCGTAGGGATGGTTCTCGTCGGCGGGTTTGTCGGAGACGCGAACAGAGAGGAAGGTGAGGCCGGCTCCGGCGAGATCTATTCCGGAATGCGCTCCATCGGAGAGCATGCCGAGGCTGCCGGTGAGAAAACCGGTGACGAGTTTGAGCGCTGTCATGGCACTGGCGGCCAGGACCGACACCATGGCGACGGAACGCTTTTCCGCGCGCGCGCGGGAGGTGATCGAAGCTGCGGTTGCCTGCGGCATGGCGGTTTGACCCATCAGGGTTTCACACCGCGGTAGAGTCCGGCAATCCCGAAGGTGTAGGGCAGCCAGGTGACCTGGGCGAAGCCGACGCTGCGCATTTCTTCGAGCATCTCGGCGGGCGGCGGAAAGCGGTGCACGGATGCGGGAAGATAAGCGTACGCTCCTGAGATGCCGGAAATGCGTGATCCCATTGCCGGCAGGATGCGACGGAAGTAAAAGGCATAGAGCTTGCCGAGGAGGCCGCCGGGCTCGCTGAAATCGAGAATGCCGAACTGGCCGCCTGGGCAAAGAACGCGGTGAAATTCTTCGAGTCCGGCGCGGTAGCTGGCGAGATTGCGGAAGCCGAATGCAGTGGTGATGAGGTCTATCGAGTTGCCGGCGAGCGGGAGTTGCAGAGCGTCGGCTTCGATGGCGATGACGTTGCGGCCAGTGAATTTTGGGATGGCGCGGACGAGCATCTGGTGGGCGAAGTCGGCGGCGAGGATTGGTTTGGCCTTGACGGGGCGATGACGAAGGAGGGCCATGGCCATGTCGCCGGTCCCGCAGCAGATGTCGAGGACAGCGGCTTCGGGGCGGGCAAGAATGGGCTGAAATTTGCGCGCAGTGCGACGCCACCAGAAGCGGTCCACGTTCATAGAAAGGATGTGATTCAGCAGATCGTAGCGCGGCGCAATGCTGTCGAACATTTCGCGCACGGCGCGGGCGGCGCTTTGCTGATCGGAGGTTCCGGCAGGCTGTGCTCCCTGGGTACGCATTACGATTCCCGGACTTTGGCGAACATCCAGTGGATGGCAGCAATCAGTTCCGTGTCAGTTACATTTTTAACGACGGAGGCATTGCCGATGCCATCCGGCAAAATGAAGCGGCGGACACCGGCGCGGTTCTTCTTGTCGTGGGATGCGGCCTCAAGCAGTTCTGCAGATGTGGCGTTGAACTTTGGAAGCGGGCCATAGGCGAGAATGGTGTGCTCGACTCGGTCCGCCTGCGCGGGTGAAATGGTTCCGCGTGTGCGCCCGAGATGCAATGCAGCAAGCATTCCCCAGGCGATGGCTTCGCCATGCAGCAGCTTGCGGTAGTGGGTTGCGGCTTCGATGGCGTGGCCGACGGTGTGACCGAAGTTCAGGATCATGCGCAGGCCGGATTCTTTCTCGTCGATGCCGACTATGTTGGCCTTCATGCGAATCGAGGCTGCGATGACGTATTCGAGGGCTTTGCTGTCGCGCTTTAGGATTTTTGCGGCGTTCTGCTCCATGAAGCGGAAGAGGCGCGCGTCGCGGATGATGCCTGCCTTGATGCTTTCGAAGAGCCCGGCGCGGAGTTCGCGGTCCGAGAGCGTTTGCAGGAGATCAATGTCGGCGTACACGGCTAACGGATGATGGAAGCTGCCGATGAGATTTTTTCCGACTGTGAGGTTAGCTCCGGTTTTGCCGCCGACGGAAGAGTCGACCTGCGCGAGGAGCGTGGATGGTATCTGGATGTAGTCGATGCCGCGCATGTAGATGGCGGCGAGAAAGCCACCCATGTCGCCGATGATGCCGCCGCCGAAGGCGATCAGCAATGAGCTGCGGTCTGCTCCTGCTGAGGCCAGCTCTGACGCGAGGCGCTCGACGTGGGCCATGCGCTTGTGCTGCTCTCCGGCAGGCAGGAAGAGGACGGAGGGCTGGTCCTGTTTCGGAAACGATTTTAGAAACTGCTTTGACCACAGCGCCCAGATTTCGGGCGAAGTGAGGACGAAGACGCGGCTTCTCTTCGGCAGCCGGCGATGAAGCGTCGGCAGAATACCGCTCGCGACCAGTACCGGATATCTGGCGGATGCTGTTTTGACTTGAATAGTAGGCACGCTCTTCTCATCCTATCGCACTGCATCTTTGAGGCTTGGCGGTGAGTCTAAGGATGTTAGCCTCAAACTTTATGGAAATTTTCAGGCAAGCGGATTTTGTGATCGTTGGCGCGGGGATTGCCGGCCTTCGTGCGGCCATTGGACTGTCGGATGTTGGCCGGGTGCTTGTTATCACGAAGGAACAGCTGGGCGAATCGAACACGAGCTATGCGCAGGGCGGGATTGCCGTCGCCATGGGCGGCGATGAGGATGTGTCGGAGCATCTGGAAGACACGGTGAATGCCGGCGATGGACTGGTGAATCGCGAGGCAGCGAAGGTACTGGTAGAGGAAGGCCCACTGAGGGTGGATGAGCTTTTACAGTGGGGCACGGGTTTTGACCGGCAAAATGGCAAGCTGATGCTGACACGCGAGGGAGCGCATAGCCGCAATCGGATTCTGCATGCGAATGGCGATGCGACCGGAGCAGAGATTGGGCGGTCACTGCTGGAGCATGCGCGGGCGCAAAAGAATATCCGGCTGCTGGAATGGACGATGTGTGTTGATCTTCTCGTGGAGGATGATGCGGTTGTCGGGTTGACGGTGCTTGACCGTGATGGGCAGATGCATGCGATTCATGCGCGCGCGGTTCTGCTGGCGAGTGGCGGGGCGGGGCAGGTGTACAGCGATACGACGAATCCGGCAGTGGCTACGGGCGATGGCATCGCTATGGCGTATCGCGCCGGGGCGGAGATTTCGGACATGGAGTTCTATCAGTTTCATCCCACGGCACTGAGTTTGCCGGGCGTTCCGCGGTTTCTGTTATCAGAGGCGTTGCGCGGAGAGGGCGCTTATCTGCGGAATTCGTGGGGCGATCGCTTTATGGAACGGTATCATCCGCTGCTCGAGCTTGCGCCGCGCGATGTGGTGGCGCGGGCCATTACACGCGAGGGTATAGGCCAAAAGGGAGAGGAGTTGCCGGTTTATCTGGATATGCGGCATGTGCGGGGGATTGATCTACGTAAGCGGTTTCCGGGGATTTCGTCGTTTCTGGCGCAGCATGGGCTGGACCTGGGTCGCGATCTGATCCCGGTGCGTCCGGCGGCACATTACCTGATGGGCGGCGTGAAGACGGATGTGAATGGGAAGACTTCTTTGAAGCGGCTGTATGCCGCGGGTGAGGCGGCTTGCACCGGCGTTCATGGAGCAAACCGTCTGGCCAGCAATTCTTTGCTTGAAGGTCTGGTGTTTGGGGCACGCGCGGCGGAGAAGATGCGGGAAGAGGCGGAGCTTGATTCGAGGGCTGCGGTTGATTCGTGTTTGTCGTGTTCAGAGGATGAGGATGGAGTGCTTTTGCGGCGGTTGCAGCAGGTGATGTGGGAGAAGGCCGGCTTGCTGCGGGATGCCGGCGGGTTGCGCGCCGCGCAGTCTGCGCTCCGGGCGATTGGGGTGGAGCTTCCAGCGGCGGGAGATCGTTCGGCGCTGGAGCTGAGGAATCTGCATGCGATCGGAGAGCTGATTGTGCGCTCAGCGCTGGCGCGCGAGGAGAGCCGCGGTGCGCACTACCGGAATGATTTTCCGCAGCGGGATGACGGGCGTTTTCTGAAGCATTCTGTAGTGAGCAGAGATCAGAGTCGGGTTCGGTTTGAGGCGGATCTGTAATCTCATGTGCGATTAAAACGCCGGGCCTAAAGGCCCTGAGTTCGTGGTCCTTATTCACCGGCCTGAAGGCCGGTGCTTCTACCCAATCTTCACTCCCAAAACTTGGGAGAGCTTGAGAGTAAATCTGCTTTAGCCTGAATCGTTGAGATTCTTCGCTCCGCTCAGAATGATGAGTCTGGAACTCATTTCATAATGCCTTCGTAGGCGAACTTCTGCACAGTTGCTTCCGTATTCGTGACTACCCGATAAAAACAGGACAACCAGATTTGCCCTTCAGTTTTCTGGATTTTTTGGTAGCCTATGCTCAACAAAGAAAACTCGTATTGTGTTGCCAAATACTTTCCTTGTAAAGGTTTCAAGTCTGCAATGATTTCGGTTCTCGCTGGAATTCCGCGTTCATCTGCTGCTCTCGCATTGAAGGGTTGTCTGCTTGGTCTTCTTATGTTTTTTTCGTTCGCGCTGTGGGCGCAGAACGATCCCGACCGCCCGCATCTCAGCCATCAAACCCAGCCAATTGATCAAGGCGAATATCCAATCGACCCGCCCATAACCATATCAGCCGCCGGTTCAGAAACTCCAATCGGCGATGGGCTGGTATTACCATCTGTCGGCCACGTATGGGCGCGGGACAGCTTCGGTGGACGTCCGCAGCTTGTTCAAATGAAATATGTGCCTACAGAGGTAGATAGGCATGCTGCCTCAAACATCTTGAAGGCAAACATGGCGCCCTTCGTCTATAAGCCAAAAAACTCAATCGAGATTAAAGGTGCTGCTGCAAATGTGCGGCTGCACGATCCGCATGTAAGCATCTATATACGCGGATATGCGATAGCAGCCTCCGAAGATGCCGCGGAGTCACCCGAAACATCCACTCAAATGGAATTGACGTTAGTAAAAGTAGAATCCAAGAAGGACCGGCGCATCGTCAGTACAATCGCATTCACGCAGATAACAGGTAAAGCGGCTCGGAGCAATCAAACCATTGCTCTCAATATTGAGAAGGTTGGAAACACCAACTGGCAAAGGCTCACACCGAGCGAGCCATTAGACCCCGGAGAGTACGCGCTCATGTGTATGCCTCGGGGTCAAAACCTTTTTCCAACAAGAGTTTTTGACTTCGCCATCGACCCGAAAGCGGGGGGAAATCCAGATGCCATTATGCCAGCCACGGCGATTCCATCGAAGTAACAAATTCCCGATGTGGATGGTCGTTGTTGTCATATCACCGGCTAACCGGAAGTAACGTCAAGGATGAGCAAGCAGTCCGTCTACCACGAGATGGTTTAGTGCGCGGAGAGTCCTAGTCCCGATGCTTCTCGGGGATGAGCTTGCTGGCTATGGCGAAGATGAGCAGAGTAGTCAGGATTACGGCCAGCGAGATAGTGACGGGGACTTCAATCCAGTGCGCGAGCAACATTTTTAGCGCAACGAAGGCCAGGATTACGGCGAGGCCGTAGTGCAGCAGGCGCAGCTTGTCGAGCATTCCAGCTAGGACGAAATACAAAGATCGCAGACCGAGGATGGCGAAGATATTGGATGTGTAGACGATAAAGGGGTCGCGCGTAACGGCGAGCACGGCGGGGATGGAATCGAGAGCGAAGATCAGGTCGGTGGCTTCGACCGCCAGAATGACAAACAGCAGGGCGGGCATTCCCAATTTCACACCGAGTTCGCCGTGGTCATGCACTCCGCTCAGGCAGCGGCGCTGCAGCCAGGTCATGAGGCCGGGCGCGGATTCTTCTCCGCTTTTGTGGCGGAGCAGGCGGATGGCGGCGTAGAGCAGGAATGCGCCGAAGATATAGCTGATCCATGCGAAGCGGTTGAGCAGCGAAACTCCGACAGCGATAAAGAAGGCGCGCATGACGATGGCGCCGAGCACTCCCCACATGAGGACGCGGTGCTGCTCTTCTTCGCCCAGGCGCAGGGAGCGGAACATAAGCAGGAAGACGAAGAGGTTGTCGACGCTCAGCGAGCCTTCGATCAGATAGCCGGAGAAGAATTCAAGACCGGGCTCGCGGCCCTGTGTTTTGGAGAGAAAGAGAGCAAATCCGCAGGCGAGCGTGGCGAGAAAGATGGTCCAGGCCCAGGCATTGCGCATTCTGGTGGAATGCGAGCCGCGATGCAGAACGGCGAGGTCGACAATAAGCAGGACAGCGACAAGGATGTGGAATCCGATCCAGTAGGAGATTGTCGCGCCGGCGATCATGATTTGTTGCTGCCTCCGTTCCTGGTGTTTGTGTCATGGGCCGTTTGTTTCAAATCGCACATCGTTGAAAAAGCAGGTCCTTCGACTGCGCCTTTCCCTTCACTACGTTCAGGGTCGCTCAGGATGACAGCAAAACCCTAAGACCTGATCTCAGCGTTGATTCAAGAGTCGGATGGTTTCAAGCATGGTGTTGCCGACGATGGAGAGGCTTTTGGCGCTGATCTTGTCCATCGTGTCCTGCGCGGTGTGCCAATAGGCGCGTTGATATCCGTAATTGAGGTCAATGATGTCGGCTGAGGGCACGCCGCGGCGGACGAAGGGAAGGTGATCATCGGAATCAGCTGTCTGCTCGGCGAAGAAATAGGACTGGTCGCCGTTCTTGGAAGCGGCGCGCTGAATGAGGTCGAGCAGCCACGGAGTTGAGTTGGAGTCGCGCTGAATGTCAAGGTCCTTGTCCCCGATCATGTCGAGGATGATGAAGGCTTTGATGCGCTTCAGCGTGCCGTCGTTCTGCCATTTTGCGGCGAGATGGCGGCTGCCGTAGGTGCTGTCGGAGTCAGACCATTCCTTAAAGGCCTCTTCGCCGTCGAAGAAGACAAGCCACACGCTGTACCCGTCGAGCGTGCGGCCGCGCAGATGATTGGCCATTTCGATGAGCAAGCCGGTAGAAGAGCCGCCATCATTTGCGCCGACAAAATTGATGTTGCGCAGCGGGTAGTTGGTTTCGTAGTGCGAGGCCAGCACGATGACGCCGTCTTTTTTGCCGGGGAAGCGGACGATGAAGTTGTGCATCTCCTGCGGGCCGGCGGGCGTGTTCATGGTGAAGGTGTCTACTTCGAGGTTGTCCTTCGCGAATTGTTTCTTGAGGAAGGCTTCGGCTTTGGCGTGTCCGGGGCTGCCTACCCAGCGCGGTCCGATGGAGACGAACTGGCGGGTGTATTCGAGGGCCCGTTGGCCGTTGAAGGTTTGGGCTGTGGCGGAGAGGGTTGCTGCGATCAGTAACGCAAAGGTCAGAATTCCTGATATCCCACCCTTTCTCAAAAAGCTGCGAAAGGATGGGGCAGCCGGTTTTGTGCTGGTGCCAGGGAAAGCAGGTCCTTCGCTCCGTTCAGGATGACAAATCGTTGGGATTCTTCGTCTACGGCTCAGAATGACGATCTTTGGGATCGCGCTCCGATCCAGTAGTATTTCCGAAATTTGCATCAGCTGGCGGCCTCTTCTCTTTTCCTTCGACGGCGGGCGGGGTGGACCATGAAGGCCACGCCTATGCTGATGAGGTAAAGCACGAGCATGGGCGTAGCGAAGACGCACATGGTCAGGATGTCCGGCGTAGGCGTAATGATGGCCGCGATGATGAAGATGATGAGGATGGCATAGCGCAGGTTTTTCCAGAGAAAGCGTGCGTTTACGATGCCGAATAGTGCCAGAAACATGACCAGAATTGGCAATTCGAAAGTGACGCCGAGGCCGAGAATCACGGTGAGGAAGAGGTCAGTGTACTCGTTGATCTCGATGAGCGGATTGAAATCTTTGTTGAAGGTAAAGAGAAAATCGAGGGAGCCTGGAAAGACCCAACGGTAGCCAAAGTATGCGCCAGCGAGAAACAGGCTCACGGTGGCGATCATGAACGGGGTCACGAATCGTTTTTCGTGCTTGTAGAGTCCCGGAGAGATGAACAGCCATACCTGGTAGAGCACAAATGGCGCGGCGATAATGCAGCCGGCCATGAAGCTGATCTTCAGGTACATGTTGAAGCCGTCAATCGGATTGTGATAGTTCAGCAGCGCCGGCTGATGATGCTTGGCCAGGGCGTACTTGATGGGCTTCTCCATGAAGCCGTAAATCTTTTCGTGGAAGCCGTAGGCGACGAAGAAGCCGACGACCAGATAAATGACCGAGTGGACGATGCGGCGGCGAAGCTCTTCGAGGTGTTCGAGGAGGCTCATGCCGGGGAGTTCTGCGCGTTCGGATACCGCGGCTTTGGCGCGGTCGACCAGATCAGCCATGGTGAATCGGGGTCTGCTCGCTTTCAGTGATCTCAGAGCCCGTTCCGTTTTCTGCCTGCTGCGCGGCGGCGGCCTGCTCTTCCTTGGCGACTTCCGCCTGGTAGCCGGAATCGAGTTCGGCTACGGGGAGATTCTTGTCGTAGGGCCAGTCAGTGGCGCTGACCGGCTCGCCGGTGCTGGGGGGCTGGATAATCGGCTCTTTTGGACTGGAATCGGATGGAGCGCTAGTTTCGGCAGGAAGCTGGGCTGTGTCGGTCTGGGCCTTGGCGGCAGCTGCGTCGAGCTGCTTTTGTCGCTCCTGCTGCTCCATGGCGCGTAATTCTTCATCAATCTGCATCTTGAACTCGTTGCTGGCGCGGCGGAACTCGGCAAGAAGTTTGCCGATCTGGCGGCCAATTTCAGGCAGACGTTTGGGCCCGAAAAGGACTAATGCCAGCAGGAAGATAAAGATGGAGTCGCCGAAATGCATCTGGTGCAATCATGATACCTGCCGGAGTGGACGGCTCACAAATTCAGGCGCCTTTGTCTCGGATATCCTGATTCAAATGTGCTTTAAGAATCTTTTCACGAACTCCGCCTGTGTATTTCTGTGCGTTGCCGCATATGCAGCTTCACCGACCGTCCACAAGGTTTCGAACCTTCCTTCACTTACGCCTCTGCCAACGGCAACTGGCGGGCGCATGCTGGCAACTCCGTCGGCTAGCGGGGAGGGGTTTGGGGGGAAGGAGTACACGTCCCAGTGGCCGGGCAGCTATTTTCGGGCGGCTTTTGAGGGGAGCAGGGTCTTCTTTCGAATCGGGAAGAATGATGAGATTCTGCACATTGTGGTGGATGGCCAAACCCTCTCGCCGCTGGTGAAGCCGGTGGAAGGCGCTTACGAAATTGAGGGGTTGAGCAAGGGACGGCATGCGGTCAGCGTCCAGGTGGTGACAGAAAGCCAGTCAGCTCCGAATACCTTTGGTGGATTTGCCATTCCTGCGGGCGAGAAGGCTTTGACGCCGGAGCTGCGGCATCGCCAGATTGAATTTATCGGGGATTCACATACGGTTGGGTATGGAAACATTTCGCCGATACGCACATGCACAGAAGATGAAGTCTGGGCCGATACCGATGACACACAGGCTTTTGGTCCAATGACGGCGGCGCATTATGACGCCGATTACCAGGTGAATGCGATTTCCGGACGCGGCGTGGTTCGTAATTACAACGGCTTCAAAGGTGACACGCTGCCGCAGGCGTATCCGTATGTGCTGTTTGATAAGAAGCAGACGTATGACGATCCTGAGTGGAAGCCGCAGGTTCTGGTGATTGCGCTGGGGACAAACGACTTTTCTACGCCGTTGAATCCGGGTGAGCCCTGGAAAACAAGGGACGAACTGCACACGGATTATGAGGCTGTTTATGTGAAATTTCTTGAGGAACTACGGGCAAGGAACCCAAAAGCCTATATCATTGTGTGGGCCACCGATATGGCAAACGGCGAGATTGAAGCTGAGGCGGGAAAGGTTGTGCGGAAGGTCAAGCAGCAGGGAGACCAGCACATCAGCTTCCTTCCAATCGATGGCTTGAGTTTCGGCGCATGTAACTTTCACCCGTCGCTTGCTGACGAAAAAGCCATCTCGGGCAAGCTGGCGCAGCTGATCGATGCGGACAGATCATTTGCAACAGTGAAGTAGTCCCCCACTTATATTTCTGGATGTGGGAAAACCCCGCGCCCGGCTCTGAGCCCAAGTCTCCTTTTTTCTGTATTAAAATTAAATGAAATCGGTTGCCGGATAGACGGCGCAATTTTGCGACTCCTATCATGATCGGCACATCGAATTAACAGGGTTGCAACATCCCCGTGGGTTGGGCGGCTGAAAGCCGCAGCGAATCTACTGCAACCGTGATTGCTTTCAACATCCCCGTCCAGGAATTTGGACTGAAGGCGGAAAAGGACTTGAGCGTACTAGCGGAAGAAATACTGTCGGCCCCTGCTGCAGAGCAGGATGTTTGTTCCCTCGATAACTATCTGGCGCAGCCTGACCACACCATGGACGAGCGCATTGCGGCGGCGCGCGCGAAACTGGGTAAGAGCACCATTTTGCTCGGGCACCATTATCAGCGCGATGAGGTGATCCGCTTTGCAGATTACACCGGCGACTCGTACAAGCTTTCAAAAATTGCTGCCGAAACCGAGGCAAAATACCTGGTTTTCTGCGGCGTACATTTTATGGCTGAGAGCGCCGATGTGCTGGGGCGAGACGATCAGCAGGTGATTCTGCCCGACCTGAATGCCGGCTGTTCGATGGCCGACATGGCTGAAATCAGCCAGGTGGAAGAATGCTGGGATTCGCTGATGGCGGCTGGCTTGAAATCAGAAGAGGTTTTGCCGATCACGTATATGAATTCGACTGCTGCCATCAAGGCCTTCTGCGGCGAGCGCGGCGGGCTGGTCTGCACTTCATCGAATGCGGGCAAGGCATTTGACTGGGCCTTTGCGCGCGCGGAGAAGATTCTGTTTCTGCCGGACCAGCACCTGGGGCGCAATACCGGGTTTGCGATGGGCATTCCGCTGAGCGAAATGGTGGTGTGGGACCCGTACCAGATCAACGGCGGATTGACTCCGGCACGACTGAAAGAGGCAAAGATCATTCTATGGAAGGGCCATTGCTCGGTGCATCAGCGCTTTCTGCCGGAGCACGTGGATAAGGTCCGCGCTAAGTATCCGGGGATTCAGGTGATTGTGCATCCGGAATGCCGTTGGGAAGTTTGCCAGAAGGCCGATGCCCTCGGTTCGACGGAACGGCTCATCAGGATTGTGAGCGATGCGCCAGAGGGCACGATGTTTGCCATCGGCACGGAAATCCATCTGGTAAACCGGCTGGCAAAGGAGTTTGCCCCAAAGGGCAAGCGAATCATTACGCTCGACGACACAGGATGCCTATGCACAACGATGTACCGCATTAGCCCGCAACATCTTGCCTGGGCTCTGGAGAACCTGGTCGAGGGCAATGTTGTCAACAGGATCAAAGTGCGTGATGAGGTGAAGCACTGGGCGCGTGTGGCACTCGATCGGATGCTCGAAGTGAAGGCTTAGAATGAAAGCATGAAGACCTTCACGCTCGATGAGGCACAATCGCTGCTGCCGGTACTGGAATCGTTGCTGAAGCGGGCCATCGAAGGCAAAAAGTCCGCAGAAGAAAATGAAACGAAGCTGCAGGAACTGCGGCAGCGCATCTTTCTGTCAGGCGGCATGCAGGTGAATGTGATTTCTGCCCTGCGTCAGCGCGCGGAGATCGACCGGCTGGTGCAGCAGGCGAAGGATGCTGTTGCCGAGATCGATTCCATCGGCGTGCAGGTGAAGGACCTTGACACCGGCCTTCTTGATTTTCCCTGCCTGATCGATGGGGAAATTGTGCTTCTGTGCTGGAAGATGGGGGAGTCACGCATCGACTTCTGGCATACCGTGGATGCCGGTTTTCGAGGGCGCCAGCCTCTTGATGAACGCTTTGGGCGGAGCAAGCCCGAACGGCCGAATTAAGCCTTCAGATCATGCAAAACTGCGGGGCCTCCCACTCCGCTTCGCTCCGGTCGGGATGACAAGTCGCAAATTCCTGCAACTTTGACAAATGATAATAATTATTATTTAATATAAATTGTGAGTGCAGCGGAAATTAGGGAGTTTCGCGAACTATGTGAGCACGCAGGGCTTGCCGCTACTCATCAGCGGCAGGTGATTTATGAAATTCTGAAGAACATGCACGGTCATCCGAGCCCGGAAGAAGTGTATGCGCGGGTAAAGCGCAGAATTCCATCGATCTCGCTAGCAACGGTTTACAAAAACATTCATCTATTCATTGAAAGCGGCGTTTTCCATGAGGTGAGCCTGCATCACGGCTCACTGCGCGTGGAGACAAACCATAAGCCACATCATCATCTGGTTTGCACCCAATGCAAATCGATTACAGACATTGATGCGAAGGAACTCGGGCTGGGGGTGAAGCATGGCAAGCTGCCCGGCGGTTTTCTGGCGCAACGATATGCGGTAGATGTGCTTGGGCTATGCGCAGAGTGCCAGCGAAAACCCAATTAAAAATCGTCATAATTCATCTTTATTTCATACCAATTTACTTAAAGGAGTCATACATGTTAGGTATAGGCGAAAAATTCCCTGTCTATTCTGTAACTGCCACTGTTAGCCGCGACAAGAACAAGGCCTTTGAAACCATCACAAACGAGAGCTATCCAGGGAAGTGGAAGGTGTACTTCTTCTGGCCGAAGGACTTCACTTTTGTCTGCCCAACCGAGATTGCTGCGTTCGGCAAGCTGAACAGTGAATTTCAGGACCGCGACGCGCAGATTCTGGGCGGCAGTGTCGATTCTGAGTTCGTGCATCTTGCGTGGCGCAACAACCATGAAGACCTGCAGGACCTGCCCTTCCCCATGCTTGCCGATGTGAAGCGCGACCTTTGCGAGCAGCTTGGCATTCTCGATCCCGCTGCGGGCGTGGCCCAGCGCGCAACGTACATCGTCGATCCGGAAGGCATCATTCGCTTCGTGTATGTGACGGACCTTTCCGTCGGGCGCAATCCGCAGGAAGTGCTGCGCGTGCTCGATGCACTGCAGACGGATGAGCTTTGCCCCTGCAACTGGCAGAAGGGCGAAGAGACGCTGGCTGCCTAGTATTTGCTTCAGATTAAGAACAACAGTGGCTTCTGAGAGAGTAGAGTGGCGCGCGCAAGAAGCAGGTCCTTCGACGCCGCGCTGCGCGCTCCGCTCAGGATGACAATCTGTTTTTATCGCATG
>Ga0209581_1002143_pt1 | contig 19895 bp, 16 predicted proteins | sample Coa_R2_FD_187160 | JGI IMG/M metagenome (GOLD analysis project Ga0209581, IMG submission 187160) | Surface soil microbial communities from Centralia Pennsylvania, which are recovering from an underground coalmine fire - Coalmine... | ecosystem: Environmental > Terrestrial > Soil > Unclassified ...
CAGGGCACAAGCGGCGTCAATACAAAAACCATCAGCGACGAAAACATTCTCGAACACGCGTTCTATCCCTACACTTTGCCGATCACGGTAGGACCCGGCTCGATTTCGGTTGCCATTACGCTCGGCGCGCATCTGCCTGCGGAGCTGCGCACAAGCTCGATCTTCTCTCCCAAAGTTCTCATTGCCGGGTTGGTTGGCATCGCGGTCGTCTGTTGTATTGTTTACATTTGCTATCGTTACGGGACAGCGGCTGAGCGTCTGCTGGGAACGGCCGGGACATCTGTCGTGATGCGACTGTCATCGTTCATCCTGATGTGCATCGGCGTACAGATCGTCGCTACAGGCATCAAGGCATATCTCGAAACGATCCATCACTTCTGACTTCTTAGATTCTCCATGTTTTTGTAAAGTCGTCAGAATACGTGTTTTGCAGAACGACTTAGAGCGGCATGGCTCCCACCCTTTTGCAAAACTGCGCGAAAGAATGGGCACCCACATTTGCCTGGCCCTCTACAGAAATAAAAAAGGAAACGGAGCGATCCGTTTCCTTTTTTCGAGCGGCTTGATACGCCTTAACTACTTTTTCGGCGGAGCGATAACGTCCTTCGCAGCCTTGGCTACGCGGAACTTCACGACGGTCTTGGCCTTGATCTTGATCTGTTCGCCGGTCTGCGGGTTGCGGCCGATGCGCGCTTTGCGCTCTGCCTTTACCAGACGTCCGAGTCCGGGAATTACAAAAAGTCCGTTCTTCTTCGTCTCCTTGATCGCTGTTTCGGCAAGCAGATCAAGGAATCCGGCTGCCTGCTTGTTGGTGATTTCGAGCTTCTCCGCCATGTGGCGAACAAGAGCTGTCTTGGTCATTCCAGTTGCCATTTTCTTATGAATCCTCCTGGTTCTTATTCGCTTCCCAGAACCTTGTGCTGGTACTGCGTATTGCGGGCTTCTTCATTCCGCTGCTTCGGATTTCCATGCGTCAAAGCGTTGAAAACCCTGTATTCATGCGGTGTTTGAAAAAGCCTACCGCCGTCTACCTTGCGTCTTTTCGAGAGCTTTGTCAACGGCAAAAGCCGTGTTTCCACAGCTTTTTTGCTGTTTTTTTCGTTTTTTATGCCATTTTTCTGGAAATTGGACGATTTTGGACAGCTTCGGGTTGTTGAAAACCCTTGAAAGACGCGGCCCGCGCGCATCTTTCATCGCATCGGATGTTGGCTAGTCTATCCCCCTTTTCGGCCTGTCGTCTATACAAGCTTAAAGATAAATTGCCGCTTTTTTCTTTCCACATCCTGCACAAAGGGACGGTTCAGGAAGTTCACGATCGGCGCCGCCAGCCGGAAGCGCGTCACAATTTCATTCACTAAATTCTTGTCGAGCGCTGTTTCGCCCGGCAACCTCGCGAGCACACCCCATTGCTGCTGTCTGATGAGGTCAATTCCCGGGTGATCGGCAGAGAAACCTTTCGGCGGGCGCGTCAGCGCTGCTCTGTCCAGATCAATATCCATCAGCTTGCGCAGTTTTTTGTCGTTCAGCAGACGCCGGAACTCCGCATGCTCCTCAAGAAGCTGGAGACGAATCGCCAGAAGCTGCTCGCGAGCCGGCATATAGATTCCCGCTGCAATCACTACCTCAGCGGGCGAGAAATGAAAGTAATATCCGCCGCCTGAGGTCTTTTCCAGGCCCGCATGGGTCCACCAGGCAGAGACGTGCGTTTTATATGGAGTTTTATCGGCGGAAAAGCGCGTATCGCGATAGATGCGCATCATCGATCTCTGCGCGGGACGCACATGCGCGGGCGCGAATTCCGTCATGGCATCGGTGACGCGCTCGATGACTGCCAGCATCGGCTTCTTCAGCTCGCGCTCAAAGATGGCGCGTCGCGCCTCAAACCACTCGCGATTGTTGTTGCGCTTCAATCCGCGCAGAAACTTCACCGCCTCCGGACTGAAATAAGGCTGAATGGAAGATGATGCGGCAGGTTCTGATCTGGTCTTCGGCATAGCCATATTTTATGGAAGATATTTCGGAGAAAATCGGGGGTTTATCTGTGGGTGTTCTCACCGTGGTACATGCCCTGAATCCTTGTATAGACAGGCCATCAGGCGAAAGGTTATAGTTTCGCAAATAAAAAGGCAGCGGTATTTGATTCGCATCCACGGTCGCATCTTTCGCACAATTCATTGCGGAGAGCGGTACGTGGTCACCGCACCCAAAGGTGATTTTGAGGAGGTCCTGAAATGAAACTGCTTGCAGCGAAGCGTGTATTCTGCGCTCTGCTCGTCTCTCTCGCCTGTTTTCCGTCCATTGTTTCCGCACAAAATGTCACCGGATCCATCAGTGGAATCGTCAAAGACACCAGCGGAGCCGTAATTCCCGACGCTCCCGTTGCTTTCACAAATACGGATCGCAATGCTCTCATCCGCACGGTCAAGACCGACAGCAACGGCTTCTATACTGCGCCGCAGATGCCGCTTGGCAACTACGCCATTACCGTCGAGCAGCCCGGCTTTCAGAAGGTGACAAATAATGTCACGCTGCACGTGAACGACGCGCTGACCGTCAACTTCACGCTGACGGTCGGCAGCCTGTCGCAATCGATTACAGTAAGCGCGTCGGCCATTCAGGTGAATACGCAGAATGCCGGCTCATCCACGCTCATCAGCAGCGAGCATGTCGTCTCTCTGCCGCTGAATAACCGAAACTATGAGCAGCTTGTCGCCCTGCAGCCCGGAGTCACCTACGGCGGCGGCGACCAGCTCTACATCGGCACTTCAAACCCCTCGGGGCAGACCAATGCAGTCGCGTTTTCCATTAACGGCCAGCGCAGCAGCCAGAACTACTGGACAGTGGACGGGGCCGACAATGTGGACGGGGGATCGAACCTGACGCTGCTCATCTATCCGAGCGTTGACTCCATTGCTGAATTCAAGACGCTCCGGAACACCTATTCTGCTGAGTACGGCAAAAGCGCCAGCGGCCAGATCAATGTGGTCACAAAATCAGGCACGAACCAGTTTCACGGCGACGCCTACGAGTTTCTGCGTAACGACGCTTTCGCGGCGAACAGCGTTTCGAATCACATTGCCAATACTCCCCGGCCACCGCTTCGCTACAACGACTTTGGCTATACCATTGGCGGCCCGGTCTGGAAAGACAAAACCTTCTTCTTCTTCTCACAGGAATTCCGCCGCGTCATTACCTATGGAAGCAACCAGCTCACCGGTGATCCGACAGCCGATATGCGCAAAGGCATCTTTCCCCAGGATGTGTGTGTGCAACAGGATTCGTCCGGCAATTGCACCCAGGTCGTGAAGGCCGGCAATCCGGTCACGATCGATCCAACGGCGCAGGCCTACCTGACTGATATTTTTAACAAAGTACCGCTGCCAAATCTCGACACCTCTCTTGATTCCACCGGCACGGGATTGATCGCAAACCTCCGCAATATTTATAACGAGACGCAGGAAATTGCGCGCGTCGACCAGGTTTTTTCGCAGAAGCTGCAAGGGTATTTCCGCTTTGTCAACGATTCGATTCCCACTGTTGAGCCGAACGGCCTCTTCACCGGCGCTGTCGGCTTTCCTGGAGTAAACACGACCGAAACAAATTCTCCAGGCCGCAACTACATGGGACACGTAACCTGGAACATCACCCCGAATTACCTGCTCGATGGCGGCTATGTCTATTCCACAGGCGCAATCATCAGCGACCCCACCGGCCTGATGGCGACGAAGAACTCGCCCGACATCAAGCCTGACCTGCCGTTTACCTCCACGCTGCCCCGCGTTCCCGCTGTCACGTTCACTGGCGGTACCAGCCTCACTACCTTTGGTCCCTATCGCGACTACAACCGCGACCACAGCGCGTTTGCGAATATTTCCCGGATACTGGGCCAGCATTCTCTGCGCTTCGGCGGCGTGTACCACCATTACCAAAAAACAGAGAACGCGGGCGGATCCAATGCAGGAAGTTATGGCTTTACGAATACTGCGGCTCCGACGGGCACGAAGAGCTTCTATCAATCGTTCGCCTATTTCCTTACCGGCAATTATGCGTCTTTCTCGCAGGCTTCTGAGGACATTACTCCCAACATTACCTACAACCAGTTAGAGGCTTATGCCCAGGATGACTGGAAGCTGACTCCAAGGCTGACGCTGAATCTGGGCGTTCGCTACTCATGGTTCCAGCAGCCGGTCGATCAGAACAAAGAACTGACAACTTTCAACCCCAATACTTACGTAGCTGCCAATGCGCCGACTATCGACAACAAGGGAAATATCTGCACCACGGCCCCATGTTCTGGCGGAGCAGTTCCCAATCCTGACTACGATCCGCTGAACGGAATTGTGATTGGCGGGAAGAATTCAAAATATGGCGAGCAGGTGGCGCCTACTGATAATTTCAATTTCGCCCCTCGCGTCGGCTTCGCCTTTGATGTCTTCGGCAACGGCAAAGCGTCGCTGCGCGGCGGCTACGGCATTGCTTATGACACATCGCTTGTGGGCACTCTGGAGCAGAACATCTTTGCCAATCCTCCATTTGTGAACAGCGTGAGCATCAACAGCGCTAGCCTGGGCAATCCCCTCTCCGGAACAGTGAACGTCAGCTCGTTGCCCAAAGCGCTGCATGCAACGCAGTATCAATCCAGCGTTCCTTACACGCAGCAGTTCTCGCTGGACCTGCAGCAACAGATTGCCCCGGACCTGATCTTCGATCTCGGTTACGTCGGCGCTCTGGGTCGCCATCTGTTGGGCGAAGTCGATCTGGACCAGCCGCAGCCCGGCGCTTATCTTTCCAGCGGCCTGTTTCCGGGCGGAGTTGTTACACGCACGAATACAGCGCTGTTGAACGGGATTCGCCCCTACAAGGGCTACAGCGCCATCAATGCTATTGAGCCGTGGTTTACCAGCAATTACCACTCGCTGCAGGCCGCGCTGCAGAAGCGCTTCTCTGACGGTTCGTTGATTGACCTCAACTACACTTTCTCCAAAGCCCTCACTACGAACCAGACGGACCGCAGCACTGCGGTGCAGAACATCTACAACATTCAGGGTGAATACGGCCCGGCGCAGTATGACCGGCGCAATGTATTTACCGCTGACTTTGTCTATAACCTGCCGTTTTATCGTCAGCAGAACGGCTTCACCGGACACCTGCTTGGCGGCTGGGGATTCTCGGGCCTGGTGCTTGCCAATGGAGGATTGCCCTTAACCGTGACAACCTCCGCGGATCCCGGCGGCATCGGCCTGCTGAACAGCGCCAGCGCCGCAGGCGCCCGTCCCAATCAGGTCGGAAACCCGAACGTGGGAGCGCCGCACACTCGCAAACTGTGGTTCAATAAGGCTGCGTTTTCTGACTCTGTTCCCGCCGGAGAGGTAGGAAATGAGCGCCGCGGCGCAGTCCGCGGCCCCGGCTTCCAGCGCTGGGACCTGGCGTTGCTGCGCACCTTCAAGCTCACGGAACGCTTCAACCTGCAGTTCCGCGGCGAAACGTTCAACACCTTCAACCACACCAACTTCGACAGCATCAGCGTCTCCGATACCAGCGGAACCTATGGCCAGGTCACCGGATATCGTGACAAACGCATCATTCAGCTCGGCCTCAAGCTGAACTTCTAACGACCTGATGGACAGGTGGCCCATTCAAGCCCTCCTTTGGCTTGAGTGGGTCCCTGTGGAAAACCTAAGTCAAGCCGGCGATTCGTTAAGTTAATTATTATCAATAACTTAAATGTGCAGGTAATTCGCCGGAAATTTGCTACAATAAAAAAGATAGAAAAGGCATGGCCGCTACGCCATGCCTTTTCTATTGTTATCGTAAGTTATACAAAACAAACGATCTCCGTACAGAGGTAGCGCTCTAAGTGGTTGCAAATAAACAATCTCCGTACAAACAGGGGGAGGGGTACTCCCCGAGATGTGAAACGGAGGGGAGTTGACGATGGTTTCTGTTCCAATACATCTTCCAAGTACAATCCGAGCAACATGATGCGTCCATTTCTGATCGCGGGCTTCTGTCTCGCTGCCACCGTCGCTGCGCAATCACAATCTCCGGCATCGACCGAGCAGATCAAGTCGTTTTATGAATCCGGACTGCATCGCAATGGAATCGTTGGCAGCAGTCTGATGCTCATCCGGAACGGCGAAGTGGTGCTGCACGACAACTACGGCCGCCAGAGCGACGCCGCCCCGGTGGACGACAACACGACGTATCACTGGGCTTCCGTCACCAAGACGTTTACCGGCATCGCCATCATGCAACTGCGCGACCGCGGACTCCTGTCGCTCGACGATCCGCTGGTCAAATACATCCCGGAACTTACCGCGGTACACGATCCTTTCGGGTCTATCTCGGCAATCACTATTCGTGAGGCGATGTCCCATTCGAGCGGCTTTCGCGACGCCACATGGCCGTGGCGGGATGCGGACTGGCAGCCATTCGAGCCGACGCAATGGTCGCAAATTGTCGCCATGCTGCCGTACACGGAAATCAAGTTCGCGCCAGGCACACGGTACAGCTATTCCAATCTTGCCGTCGTCTTTCTGGGAAAAATTATCGAGCGTGTATCCGGAGACCAGTTCGAGGTCTACATGCAGAAAAACGTCTTCGGCCCGCTCGGCATGAACCGCAGCTACTACGACCGCAGTCCCTACACTTTGCTGCGCTATCGCTCGCATAGCTGGGACCTGAAAGACGGCAAGCTGACCGAAGATTCATTCGACTTCAATACCGGCATCACCCGCTCGAATGGCGGATTGAACGCGCCACTTCCGGACATGCTGAAATACATCCGTTTCCTGCTTGGTGATCCCGCGCACCAGTCTGAATATGACGCGATCCTGAAACGCTCTTCGCTCGAAGAGATGTGGAAGCCGGTGCTGCCAGTCATGCCGGACGACGACTTTCCATCACGCTCAGGTGCTCACGATTCCGTGGCGGAGAGCTTCTTCGTGCATACGGACGGCAGCGTGACTCTCATTGGCCACCCGGGCTGGCAGAATGGTTTCCGCAGCCAGATCAACATCGATCCGTCCACGCACAGCGCGTATATCGTCAACTACAACACCGACGCGCAGGATGCGAAACAGAACACGCGCAGCTTCAACATCGAGCTGCGCGATTATCTCATCGATAATTTCTTCAGAACACGTGGAGCAAAAGCAGAATGATGATGATCAACAGAATCAGGCTGATTCCGCCGCCGCCGTAGTAGCCTATCCCCGGCCCCATGCGGTAACCGCCAAACCCAAAAATCAATAGCAGAATGATAAGGATAATCAGCAGCATGTTTTGTCCTTTCCGGTTTGCCTGCTGGCCTTTGTTTCATTCGTAGGATGCGGATTACGTACTATCTGCGGCGAGTTTTTACAAAATAATTCGATGGCTCTGTAAGAAATATCTTTGGAATAAAGCAAACAAAACTATACGACGAGACGGCGGGCGCGCGCAGCAAATTCTCTCGCACGCTCCAGAAGCAGCTCGTGTTCACGTTCGTTGCGCGTCATTGCAGCAGCCCGCTCGCACTCAACCTGCGCTTCGTCGAACCGTCCAAGCCTGGCCAGCAGATCGCCGCGCACGCTTGGCAATAGATGATATCCCTTTAGCGACGGCTCAGCTGTCAGCTCATCCACCAGCTTCAGCGCATCGCCGGGGCCGGAAGCCATGCTGACAGCAACGGCTCTGTTCAGCTCTACTATTGGTGAAGGCATCAACTGTGCCAATTCATCATAAAGTTGCACCATACGGGCCCAGTCTGTATCTTCAGCCTTGAACGCGCGGGCATGACACGCGGCAATGGCAGCCTGCAAGGCATACGGGCCACGCTTTCCGCCGAGCGATTCGGCACGCTCCAAAGCCGCAAGCCCGCGTTGAATCAGCAGCCGATCCCATTTCGCGCGGTCCTGATCAAGCAGGAGCACGGGACGTCCTTCCGGTCCGGTCCTCGCCGCGGAACGCGATGCCTGAATTTCCATCAGCGCTACCAGACCATGCACCTCTGCTTCCTGAGGCGCTAATTCGGCCAGGATGCGCCCCAGCCGGAGCGCCTCTTCACAGAGGGCAGGCCGCATCCAGTCATCGCCAGCGGTGGCAGAATAGCCCTCATTAAAAACCAGATAAATTACGCCCAGCACTGATGACAACCGCTGCGGCAGTTCCTTACTACCCGGGACTTCAAACGGAATGTCCTCCTGCGCCAAGGTTCGCTTGGCGCGCACGATGCGCTGCGCAATCGTGGCTTCCGGGACAAGGAAGGCACGGGCGATTTCGTCCGTAGTAAGTCCGCCAAGCAGCCGCAGCGTCAGCGCTACACGCGCTTCCGGCGAGAGCACAGGATGACAGGCAATAAACATCAAGCGCAGCAGATCATCGCCAATGTCGTCATCGAAGGCAGCATCGAAATCCGGCGGCGTCAGCTCGCGCTCGGCCATCTCACGCCCCAGCTCCCCATGCTTGCGATCGAGCATCTGTTTCCGCCGCAGCAGATCGAGTGCGCGATGTTTGGCTGTTGTCATGAGCCACGCGCCGGGATTTTCCGGAACGCCTGCTTTCGGCCACTGCTCAAGAGCGACAACCAGCGCTTCCTGCGCCAGGTCTTCGGCTATTCCTACATCGCGCACCAGGCGTGTGAGACCAGCGATCAGTTTCGCCGATTCCATCCGCCAGACCGCATCAATCGTGTTGTGGATAGCGGTATCCATCCATTACCGATCACATCATCTTTTCCGTGGCTGTGGCAAGCGGATCAAATTCCTATTGCCAAACCATAGAAGAGTGGAGCATGATACCTATGGTTAGCCAATAGGAGAAGCATGGGGGATAAAACCGATGTCTGGCAGGGCACGCTGGCTCTGATGGTGCTGAAGACGCTGGAGACGATGGGGCCAATCCACGGATATGGCATCGCGCGGCGCATTGAACAGACGAGTGGCCATTTGCTGGCGCTGAATTATGGAACGCTCTACCCGGCGCTTCTCAAGCTGGAGCAGGAGGGATACATTGCGTCTGAATGGGGATTGTCGGAAAACAACCGTAAGGCGAAGTTCTACAAGCTGACACGCGCAGGACGAAAGCAGCTGGAGCGCGAAGCGCGGGACTGGGAGCAGGCAACCGCAATTCTTGCGCGTTTTCTTGCACCAGCTAAGGAGTCGTGATGCGAAAGCTCAGAGCGTTGTGGATTCGGCTGCATGGAATATTCGATGGCGCGGGGGCTGAGGAAGATTTTTCTGCAGAGCTGGAGAGCCATCTGCAGATGCACATCGAAGACAATCTGCGCTCTGGTATGACTCCGGAACAGGCGCGCCGCAATGCTCTGATCCAACTTGGAGGTCTGGAGCAGACTAAGCAGTCCTATCGCGAGCAGCAGGGATTGCCGTGGTTTGAAGCCCTGTGGCAGGACATTCGCTTCGGCCTGCGCATGCTGGCGAAGAGTCCAGGGTTCACCGTGATAGCAGTGGTGACACTGGCGCTTGGCATCGGCGCCAATACAGCGCTGTTTTCAGTCGTCAATGGCGTGCTGCTGAACCCGCTGCCCTATCCGCATCCTGAAGAGTTGGTGACGGTGCATGCCGGCAAGCCAAACTTCAGCGAGGGATCGATTTCCTATCCTAATTTTCGCGACTGGCAACGTGATAACAAAACGCTGGCCGCGCTTGCCGTCTCGCGCGGCACGGGCTACAACCTGACCGGCCTGGGAGATGCCGAGGAAATACGCGCAGAGCTGGTTTCGTCAGACTTCTTTCCACTCCTTGGAGTAAAACCGGTGATGGGCAGGCTCTTTGCTCCGCACGAAGATGAAATCGGGCGCGAGCCGCTGGTGATCATCAGCGAAGGTTTTTGGCAGCGTAAGCTCGGAGCGCGGCCTGATGTGCTTGGCAAGGTGCTGACGCTGGATGGTCGGAACTATACGATCATCGGCGTGCTGCCGGCGAATTTCAATCTGCTGGTCAGCAATTTTCGCGCAGCCGATCTTTATGTACCGATAGGGCAATTCCAAAACCCTGCATTGACCGCGCGCGCTGCGGGACTTGGCATTCACGGCATTGCTCGGCTCAAGCCTGGAGTTACGCTTGAGCAGGCGCAGGCCGACATGCAGCAGGTTTCTGAGCGGTTGGAGAAGGCGTATCCGGAAGCTGATAAAGGAATTCGCGCAAAACTAATCCCTTTTCAGCTCGCCATGGTACGCGATGTGAAGCCGCTGTTGCTGATTCTGATGGGAGCAGTGGGTTTTGTACTGCTGATTGCCTGCGTGAACATCGCGAATCTGCTGCTGGTGCGTGCGAATGCGCGAGCGCAGGAGTTCGCGGTGCGATCAGCCCTCGGCGCGGGGCGGATGCGATTGCTGCGTCAGCTGCTCACCGAAAGCCTGATGCTTTCATTTGCAGGCGGAGCACTCGGCCTGGCTCTTGCCGCGTGGGGCACACAGGTGCTTCTGCATCTGTTGCCGCAGCAGTTGCCGCGTTCATCTGAAATTCACATGAGCGGGGCTGTGCTGGCCTTTACTCTCCTGATTTCTCTGGCTGCCGGAACCTTGTTCGGGTTAATGCCGGGATTAAAAGTCTTCCGGCAGAACCTGCAGGACACATTGAAAGAAGGCAGCCGTGGATCGAGCAGTTCCCGACAGGGCGCGCAGAATTGGCTGATTGTTTTCCAGATGGCGACAACGCTGGTATTGCTGGTTGGCGCCGGGTTGATGATTCGCAGCCTCGCAAAGCTCTCTGATGTAGATACAGGATTTCAACCGAAAGGTGTGCTTACGTTTGGCCTGCAGGCCCCTTCTTCCATGATTGGGTCCAGCCCGGAAGCCACGCTTGCTTATCTACGCGAAGCCGATGCGAGAATTGCAGCTGTGCCGGGAGTGGAAGCCGTCTCATTTTCATGGGCGGCATTGCCCATGCAGAGCGATGATGAACAGCTCTTCTGGCTGGAAGGAGAGCCGAGGCCGCAAAGCCAGAACGATATGCACTGGGCCATCCGTTACATTGTGGGGCCCGGTTATCTGAAGGCTATGGGGATTCCGCTGTTGAAAGGACGATTCTTCACGCCCAGCGACGATGAGCATGCGCCGCGCACTGTAGTGATCGATGATGTATTTGCGCGGAAGCTCTTTGGAAATGCCGATCCCATCGGAAAGCGAGTCTTTCTTGAACAGTTTGAGAATGATCCGGCCACAGTAATTGGCGTCGTCGGGCATGTGAATCAATGGGGTTTAGACAATGATGCTGTTAATCCGTTGCGCGCAGAGATTTACCAGACCATCATGCAGCTTCCGGAACAGCAGCTTGGATTAGTGTTGATGGGCATGGATGTTGTCATGCGCTCCAGGTATGACGCGGATACGGCGTTTCAAAGCGTTCGCAATGCTCTGGTCCAGATGAATCATGAGCAGGTGGTGTACAACCCGGCAACGATGGAATCGACCATTTCGGGTACGTTAGCCGGGCGGCGCTTCGCAATGATTCTGCTGGCTGCATTTGCGGGGACAGCGCTGCTGCTGGCCAGCATCGGGATGTATGGAGTGATTTCCTATCTCGTCGTGCAGCACACACGCGATATAGGCGTCCGCATGGCCCTAGGCGCGGATCGCAGGGATGTGTTTCGCTGGGTGCTGGCGCGCGGCGGCAGACTGACTGCGTTCGGGGCGATCATTGGGATTGCAGCGGCCCTGGGGCTGGCGGATGTGATGGCCAGCTTTTCGTCTTTACTCTATGGAGTGCATACGTATGATCCGGCGACCATGCTTGTCGTGATTGCGGTGTTGACGACTGTAGCTTTCGCGGCTTGTTACTTTCCGGCACGACGCGCAACGCGGGTCGATCCTATGCGGGTATTGCGCATGGAATAGAAGGATAGATGCTGTCCGAAGCTTTTGGATGCGCCTCCTGCGCATGATTGCTGGCGGGTAAGTGTGGTAGCTGAGAGTCTATGGCGCGCTGGTTTCATTCCAGAGAAAGGCCAGCTCATCGGCTTCATCATTTACCAGCTGGGCAAGTGACACGCCGGAGCTGTGGCCACCTTTCAAACTGTAATGCAGCAGAATGGGGCGCTCGCCGCCATTGGCTGACTGCATCCGTGCCGTCATCTTGCGCGCGTGCAGCGGGTCGACGCGTGTGTCGCTGTCGCCGCTAAAGAACATGATCGCCGGATACTTTGTTCCTGGTTTCACATTTTGATAAGGCGAGTATTTGAGCAAATAGGGAAAGTCTTTGGCGTTATCAGCACTGCCGTATTCGGTCGTCCAGAGCCGCCCGAAAAGAAAGTTCTGGTAGCGCAGCATGTCGAGCAGAGGATATCCACACCAGATTGCGCCAAAGAGATCAGGCCGCTGCGTCATGGACGCGCCCATCAGGAGGCCGCCATTTGAGCGTCCGCGAATGGCAAATCGCTCGGGGGTCGTGTAGTGGTTCTGGATCAGGTACTCGGCTGCGGCAAACCAGTCGTCGAAGACGTTCTGCTTCTTTTCGAACATGGCTGCTTTGTGCCAGGGTTCGCCATATTCGTCTCCACCGCGCAGATTCGGAAGGGCAAAGTAGCCGCCCTGCTGCATCCACCAGGCGTACTCACTGTCCCACCCAGGCAACATCGGCAACTGAAAGCCACCGTAACCGGTCATCAGCAGGCGCGCGGTGCCGTCCTGCTTCAATCCTTTCTTGCCGGCGATAAACATAGGAACGCGTGTGCCGTCCTTTGAGTGGTAGAAGACCTGTTTAATCTCGTACTCCGATGAATCAAACGGCAGCTTCGGCTGGAAGAAGACATCTGACTTGCCCGTTTTCGTGTCGTAGCGATAGATCGTGGGCGGCAGAATGAAGGACTGAAAGACGTAAAAGCCGGTGGTCTGCTCCGCTCTGCCCATTACGTCTGTGCCGGACCCAATGCCGGGATACGTGACCTGCCCGATCTGTTTGCCATTGAGTGAATAGATGGATGTCTCGGTCTTCACATCGTGCAGACGGCGCACAAACAGCTTGCCGCCAACGATATTGAAGCCGTCGATTACGTCGTTGCCTTCGGGTACGACTGTCTTCCACTGCTCGGGTGACTCGTCCGGCTTCGCTTCCACAACGCGCTTGTTCGCGGCCTGGTAATCGGTCGAGAGAAAGAAGCGGTCGCCAATGTTGACTGCTGATGTGCGCGCTTCCAATCCATAGACCAGTGGAATGATCTCGCTTTCGGGCTTGCGGAGATCTTTGACAAGGATGTCTTCTCGCGTTGCGGGAACGCCGCGACTGACGCTGATGATGAGATACCGACCATTTTCCGTGACTCTGGCGCTGATGAGCTCCATCTCACCCAGCTTCTGGCCGCGATATTCCTTGCCGAAGATCGTCGGGTCAGATACGAGGGGCGTGCCGAATTTGTGGTAGTGGACTGTTGTTCCCGCGTGCGTGAACCGCGCATAATAAAGCCCCTGCTTGTTTGGGCCGAGACTCACGCCAAAGTAGCGGCCGCTTGGCAGCGAGTCTGCCAGCTCCTGCTTCGTATCAACATTGAGAACATGAACTGATTCTTCATCTGCGCCGCCCTGCCGAATGCCGTAAACCAAAAACTTGCCATCACTCGAAATATCGTTGATGGTTACGGAGGTGTTCTGGTCTGCGCTGAGTTTTGTCGAGTCGACAAGACGCACATCTGCGCCTGTCCAGCCCTCGCGCATGTAGATCGAGGCCTGGTTCTCATTTGCCAGCCGCTTCTCAAAAAACAGCTTGCCGCCGTATTCCAGCGGAACAGAATAATGATCGACGCGCTGCAGCTTCGTCAGCTCATCAACAATCTGTGGCCGTATCTTTACCTGCGAAAGGTACTCGTCGGTATACGTCATCTGCGAGGCAAGCCATGCGCGGGTCGCCGGACTTTTTGCGTCTTCAAGCCAACGGTACGGATCGGCGATTTCCGTGCCGTGGAGATTGTCAACGACCGTATCGGTTGCCGTGGGTGGAGGCGCAGGCAGAGAGATGCCATTACGCCCTTCAATCGTCTTTTCGCTGAATGCATAGGAGGCGCAAACAATACCTGTCAGGCAGAGAATAGAAGTTCTTACCAATCGCATCGTGTTCCTTTGTGGACGAAACAACCAAAGATAAGTTCGACGACACAGGATAATCTACCAATAACGCAAATGGCAGAGACGTTTGACGTAATCGTAATCGGGCTGGGTGGAATCGGCAGCGCTGCCGCGTATCATCTGGCAGCGCGAGGAAAGCGGGTTCTGGGACTGGAGCGATTCACTCCGGCGCATGATCGCGGCTCTTCTCACGGAAGCTCCCGCATCATTCGCCAGGCCTACCATGAGAATCCTGACTATGTGCCTTTGGTGCTGCGCGCTTATGAATTATGGGAACAACTGGAACGTGATTCGCAAACACAACTGCTTACGGCGACCGGAGGTCTGTTTCTCGGAACAGAAAACAGTGACGTTGTGCAGGGAAGTCTTCTCAGCGCGAAGCAACACAATCTTGCTCACGAAGTACTCGATGCAAAAGAGATACAACGGCGGTTTCCAGTTCTCCGTCCGCGTGCTGAGGATTGCGCCGTATTCGAGAAGAAAGCCGGCTTTCTGCGGCCCGAGGTAGCCGTTGCAACGCATCTTGGATTAGCCGCGCAACACGGAGCAACTTTGCACTTTGAAGAGCCAACTGTCGATTGGACTGCAACGGACGGCGGCGCGGTTCGGGTCGTCACCCCGAAGACCGCGTATAAAGCGGCCCGCCTGGTGATCGCACCGGGGCCGTGGGCAAGCAATCTGCTCAAACTGGCGTTGCCTTTGCATATCCGACGGCACGTGATGGCCTGGTTTGATCCGCTAACAGCTATACAAAATTTTGCGCCCGATCGCTTTCCAATCTACATCTGGAGAACCGGTAATGAGACGGTCTTCTATGGATTCCCAGCGACCGATTGCGAAAAATGCGGCGTGAAGGCTGCCATGCATTCCGGCGGCGATATCTGCACGACAGACTCAATTGAGCGAGAGATTCATGATCGCGATATTGAAGAGATTCGAGAGCAACTTGCAACTTTTATCCCGGCATTGAACGGAAAATTGCTGCATGCCGCAACCTGCATGTACACCCTGACTCCGGATGAGCACTTCGTTGTCTCACCGCACCCGAACTACGCACAGGTCACCATAGCCTGCGGCTTCTCAGGGCATGGATTCAAGTTCGCCACTGTTCTGGGAGAAGTGCTGGCGGATCTCGCCATCGACGGCCATACGAAATGGCCGGTAGATTTCTTCTCCGCGGAGCGCTTCGCCAATAAGAGTTGACATCTTCCTTACCGCCGATTATCTTCAACTCAGATGCAGATTCACCGCCATCATCGTCATCACCATCATCATCACGTGACGAGCGTGTCGGCGAATCCTTATGGCCTAGAGTAAAAAGCCAGAATCAAAGGACCGAAAGCCCGCCGATGCGCTAAGCGCAGGCGGGCTTTTTACATCTGCGCGAAAAACGCAGGCTGGCAACAAACTGAAGGATGAGCGATGACTGATATAACAATTGATTTTGCAAAAATGGATGGCCTTGTTCCGGCCATCGTGCAGGACGCCGCAACAGGCCAGGTGCTGATGGTCGGCTTCCAGAATGAAGCCAGCTATCAAAAAACGCTGGAGAGCGGGTTCGTGACTTTCTGGAGCCGCACTCGCCAGAAGCTCTGGATGAAAGGCGAGACCAGCGGCAATCGCTTGAGGGTGATAGAAGCGTCAACCGACTGCGATAAGGACACGGTGCTCTATCGCGTGCAGGTAGAAGGCGACGGCCTTGTCTGCCATGAAGGGACCGTCAGCTGCTTTACTCGCCCTATTGCGATCAATGTCAGTGCGGAGGTGCGCTGATGGCGAACAAGCTGAAACTCGGCATTCCGAAAGGCAGTCTGCAGGACGCGACGATTGCGCTTTTTCAACGCGCGGGCTGGAATATCTACGCCAATGGTCGTTCCTACTTTCCTTCCATTGATGACAGCGAGATCGAATGCACGCTGATTCGCGCACAGGAGATGGCCCGTTATGTCGATCATGGCGCACTCGATGCCGGCCTCACCGGCATTGACTGGGTGGTGGAGAGCGGACGTGAGGTAAAAAGTGTCACCAGTCTCGTATACGCGAAGCAGAGCCGCCAGCGCGTTCGCTGGGTGCTGGCCGTGCCCGAAGACTCGCCATATCAAAAAGCCGAAGACCTGAAAGACAAGATCATCGCCACTGAATTGGTTGAAGTCACGAAACGCTACTTCGCGGAAAAAGGGGTGCCGGTAAAGGTGGAATTCAGCTGGGGCGCAACCGAAGTGAAGCCGCCAACATTAGCTGATGCCATTGTCGAAGTCACAGAAACGGGCAGTTCCTTAAAGGCGAACCGCCTGCGCATTATCGATACCGTCATGGCGAGCGAGACGCACCTGATAGCGAATCCGGCAAGCTATGACGATCCCTGGAAGAAGCAGAAGATCGACAACATCGCGCTGATGCTGCAGGCAGCCATCGCAGCACAGGGACAGGTCGGCCTGATGCTTAACGTACGGAAGTCTGATCTGGCAGCAGTTCTCTCGGTGCTTCCCGCATTGAATTCACCAACGGTTTCTGCATTGAGCGATCCTTCCTGGGTGGCCGTTAACACCATCCTCGAGGAGACAGCAGTTCGCGACGTAATTCCAAAGCTCAAAGCAACAAATGCAACCGGTATCGTCGAATATCCCCTAAGCAAGGTGGTGCTGTAGATGAAAGTTCTGCGTACCACCGGACGCGATGCGAAGCGGGCGCAGGTCGTCATCGCGCAGTTGCAGAGCCGCCGTTCGACGATCGATGAGCGTGCCGTGCCGGTTGCGCGTCGTATCATCAATGCAGTACGCAAAGACGGGGACAAAGCCCTGCGCCGGTATTCCGGTCGTTTCGATGGCATTTCGCAACAAACCCCGTTACGAATTACAGAAGACGAGATGCAGCAGGCATGGCGCAATGCCGTGCCTGCGTTTCGTTCTGCGATTCAACTAGCAGCAAAGAACATCCGCCGCTTCGCCCAAAAGCAAATGCCGAAAAGCTGGGGCTTCGAGCAGGTGCCCGGGTTAACCGTTGGCCAGCAGGTTCGTCCTCTGGATGCAGTTGGCTGCTATGTTCCGGGTGGGCGTTATCCACTGCCTTCAACCATGCTCATGACAGTCATTCCGGCGCAGGTCGCGGAAGTTCAGCGCATCGTTGTTGTTTCGCCGAGGCCTGCAGCCGAGACGTTGGCTACCGCCGGCTTTCTCGGCATCACTGAGTTCTACCGCATTGGCGGCGCTCAAGCGGTGGCTGCGCTGGCATATGGAACAGAGAACATTGCAAAGGTCGATAAGATTGTTGGTCCCGGTAACGCCTATGTGGTTGCCGCAAAAAAGCTGGTTTCATTCGATTGCTCCATCGATATGCTCGCTGGCCCAACAGAAATAATCGTTACCAGCGAAAAGGGGGATGCGACGCAGATTGCAGCCGACCTTGTTGCGCAGGCAGAGCACGATCCGGATGCTTTTCCCGTCTTTATTACGACCAAAGCTGCACTCGCGGAACGTGTGAGCGCGGAGACGCAGCGGCTGTCATCCAAAAATACCATTGCGAAGCAGGCGATTCAGAGCAACGGAGTCATATTCGTAACCGAATCCGTTGCAGAAGCACGCAGGCTGACAAATTCGCTTGCTCCCGAACATCTCACCATCGACGACAAAAGTGATCTGGATTGGGTGACGAGCGCTGGTTCTGTCTTTATCGGCAGTTATTCAGCACAGCCGCTGGGTGATTACATTTCCGGCCCGAATCACACGCTGCCAACAGGCGGCTGGGCGAGAGCGCGTGGTGGCCTGAGCGTTTCAGACTTCCTGAAGATCATCACTGTTCAGAAATATGAGCGCGAGGGCCTGAAACAACTTGGCGCGGCTGCAATTGCTCTGGCCGAAGCCGAAGGTCTGCGTGGCCATTCTGAAGCCATTCGTGCGCGAGGTATCCATGACTGAATATCCAAAGCCTCGCGCCGCGGTTCTGCGCACGAAGGAATACCATCCGCCGCTCGGGTCGCGTAATGGCGTACGCCTCGATTTCAATGAAAATACATTCGCGTGCTCGCCCAAAGTGTTGGAGGCTCTAGGCCGCATCTACCGCGCTGATATCACGAAATATCCGGAACGCGAGCCAGTCGAAGCGCTGGTAGCCGCGCATCTTGGGATAAAGGCAACGGAGGTGCTGCTGACGAATGGAGTAGACGAGGCAATTCACGTTCTCTGTCAGACGTATCTCGATAGCGGCGATGAATTTTTGCTGCCGGTGCCGACCTATTCCATGTACGAGGTCTATGGCTCTTCGACAGATGCGAAGCTCGTCTTTGTCCAGGCAGCAGAAGATTTTGCTTTTCCGCTGGGATGCGTGCTGAAGAAAATCACGCCTGCCACCAAATTGATTGCCATCGCAAATCCAAACAGCCCCACAGGACGCGCGGTTTCACGCGATGCCATCGTGGCAATTTTGGAACGCGCGCCTCACGCTATGGTTCTGGTGGATGAAGCCTATTATCACTTCTATGGTGAGACGGTTCTCGATCTCATGGATCGCGCCCCGAATCTGGTGGTCACGCGAACATTTTCGAAAGCATATGGCCTTGCAGGCCTTCGGCTCGGAGTGCTCATCGCGCATGAGTCGCAGATGCGATGGATGCGCAGGATGATTTCTCCATATAGCGTCAATGGTCTTGCTTTGGCCTGCTTGCCGGCAGCCATTCAGGATGCGGACTACCTGCAGTGGTATGTCGATGAAGTGCTGCGGAGCCGTGAGCTTTTCACAGCAGCGTTGCAGCGGCTCGGCGCTCTATTCTGGCCGTCGGAAGCCAACTTTATCCTGACGAAAATTGGGCCGAAGCACAAAGAGTTTACGGCCGCCATGCGTGCCCGCAATGTGCTGGTGCGCGACCGATCCAATGATCCGGGCTGCGATGGCTGTGTGCGCATCACTGTCGGCACGCTGGAACACACTGCAATAGGAATTAAAGCGCTCGAGGAGACACTTGCAGAGATTCAATGGAGACCAAATGAAGACCAGCGGTAGTACCCACAAGCGAACAGCATTGATCCACCGCAAAACGGCAGAAACGCAAATTACGCTGCGGCTGGTCATCGAAGGTTCAGGAAAATATAAAGTCGGCACGGGTATCCGCTTTCTGGATCACATGCTGGAGCTGTTCACGCGCCATGGCGCTTTTGATCTTGAACTCTCGTGCAAAGGTGATCTGGATGTGGACCAGCACCACACGGTGGAAGACGTGGGCATTGCACTTGGAGAGGCATTTGATCGCGCGCTCGGCGACAAGAAGGGTATCATGCGAGCCGGATACTTTCTGATGACGATGGATGAAACCCTCGGCATCGCCGCCATCGACCTCAGTGGCCGCGTCTCCTCTGTGATCGACACCAAAGTAAAAACACGGCTCGTTGGTGATCTCCAATCAGAACTTGTGGACGACTTTTTTGAAGGCTTCGCGCGCGGAGCCCGTGCCAATGTTCATCTGAAGACGATGTATGGTCGCTCAAATCATCACAAAGTAGAAGCGCTGTTCAAAGCATTCTCGCGCGCGTTGCGCTTCGCCTGCATGCGCGATAAGCAACTGGGCCAGATGCTCCCCAGCACGAAAGGATTGCTGTGATTGCTGTAATTGATTACAAAGCAGGCAATCTTACGTCGGTCATGAAGGCCCTTCATGCTGTTGGCGCAGACGCAGTTTTAACGTCAGATCCGCAACAGGTCATGCGGGCCGAGAAACTGGTGCTGCCCGGTGTGGGTCATTTCTCTGCAACAGCCTTCCTCAAAGAACACGGCCTGAAAAATGCAATTGAAGAGCGAATCAGAACAGGCGTTCCGTTTCTGGGCATTTGTGTTGGTCTGCAATGGCTTT
>Ga0209581_1002146_pt1 | contig 19890 bp, 17 predicted proteins | sample Coa_R2_FD_187160 | JGI IMG/M metagenome (GOLD analysis project Ga0209581, IMG submission 187160) | Surface soil microbial communities from Centralia Pennsylvania, which are recovering from an underground coalmine fire - Coalmine... | ecosystem: Environmental > Terrestrial > Soil > Unclassified ...
CGCGTTCAACGGGACGTTGCGCCAGCGCTATCCCAAAGGCTCCCGGCTCACGCCCGAAGAAATTATCCCTTATGTGAAACAGGTCGCGGACGCGCTGCACTATGCTCATGGGCAGCGCGTGGTTCACCGGGATGTCAAGCCGGAAAATATGCTACTGGGGAAAAATCAGGAGGTGCTGCTCAGCGATTTTGGCATCGCTTTTGTGACGCAAAGCTCCCGCTATCAAAACACCCAGGACGTTGTGGGCACGGTGGCCTATATGGCACCTGAGCAATTGCAGGGCAAACCTTCGCCGGCCAGCGATCAGTACGCGCTGGGCATCGTGGTCTATGAATGGCTGTGCGGCGAGCGCCCTTTCCAGGGCTCGTTCCTGGAAATCTTTGGCCAACATATGTCTGTGCCGCCTCCCTCGCTCTGTGAACGCAATCCCGCCGTGCCACCTGCGGTAGAGCAGGCGCTCTTTGTCGCGCTGGCCAAGAATCCCCAGGAGCGTTTTGTCAACATCAAAGCCTTCGCCAATGCCCTGGAGAACGCCCTGGCTGATATGGATGCCTCAACATTCGTGCGGCCCCTCCAGCAGCCCACGCCCGCCCCCGGCTCTCTCTCCGCGCCGCCGGCGGTTTCCAGTATCTCCACCTTCGTAAACGCGCCTCAGCAGACGCCAGCGCCCAGCGTGACTCCGCCCCCCGCGCCGTCTGGCATCTCCAATATCGATACAGATGCCTCTACCTTTGTAAACACGCCTCAACAGCCTTCTCCCGGTCCTGCCTTCACTCCACCACCTCCAGCGCCTGGTTTTCCGGGCAGCGGACCGTCCCACCCACCTATCGGGAATCAAGCGCCGCCATCTGTGCCTGTTCAGAACAATCCGGCGCAAGCTCCCATGCCCCAACCGGGAACCTATGCCCGGCCTGTGAGCGCAGCGCCAGCGCAAAAATCTGCTCTCAGCACTGTGATCAAAGTGCTCAGCATCGTTCTGGTGATCGCTGTCGTCGCTGTAGGTGCGTTTGTTGGCGTTTCCATCTTCCGTCAGCGCAGCGGAAATACCGGTTTGTCCCCTTTTACCTCGCAGGGTGCGCCCGGCCAGACGGCTACCTCGTCAGCCGCAAACGCCGCCTCGCCCGGTTCTACGGCCCCGTCAGATCTCACACCGGCTCCTACCCAGGCGTCGTCCACGCCTCTGACCGTAAGCAATCCGGCGCTTCCGCTCGCCATCAAGTGTGTGAGTTGCAACTATCCCGGCCTCGCGATATCGCTGACAAACGTTCTCGCAAACGCGGCGAATAGCACCACGCTCTGGGACTTTACGATTGCCAACAATGGGGCCAGCCAGTGCAGTAACATCTCCTTTCGCAATTTCCAACTTGAGGACCAAAACGGCACGCAGTATCAGAGCAGCGGGCAGGTCAGCGATAACTGGTCGCTCAACGCAGGAACCTCCACGACCGAAAGTCCAACCCTGGCTTTAATTCCGCGCGCGGGCGCTATCTATACGCTCAACATCACCCTCTCGGCTAATTGTACAAATGGCGATAATATCTATCAAACTGAGAATCTGCAATTTGCCGCCGGGGCGCTGACAGGCAACGGGACTGATACATCCCTGACGACCTTGATTCCCAAAACCCCGGGACTCCCATTGGTAATTTCGTGCGTGCAGTGCAATTATCCCAAGCTGGCTCTGGCGCTGGCAAGCATCAGCGCCAACTCTTCCGGCAGCATCACGGTATGGCATTTCATCATTGCCAACAATGGGGCAAGCGCGTGCAGCAGGATCTCCTTTAGCAATTTTCAGTTTGAAGACCCGAACGGCACGCAATATCAGGCCAGCGGGCAGGTCAACGATAACTGGGCGCTCAATGCCGGCACGCAGGTGGAGGAGAGCCCGACCCTCGCGCTCATTCCTCAGAGCGGCGTGACCTACACGCTCAATATCTCGCTCTCCGCCGATTGCACCAACGGGACAAATGTCTACCAGACGGAGAATGTTCAGTTCTGATTTCAGAGCGATAACGTTAGTAATAGCCCGTAGGCCAGAGGATATATTATGATGCATAGGATGGAAAATCGCGTTTCACGCGATTTTCCATCCTATGCATCATAATATGAAGCACCTATTAAGCCTCAGCATCAACCTCGTTTACCAGGTCAAGAAACTGCCCCAGCGTGTTGAGGCGGTCGTTGAGCGTCTGGCCGATGGGAGAGACGTTGAGCGTGGTTACGCCGGCCTGTCGATGAACGCGCAGGCGTTCGCGGACCATCTCTCGCGTACCGATCAGATTGGTTTTGAGCACCAACTCGTCTGGGATGAGCGCGATGGCGGCCTGGCGCTGTCCACCGAGCCAGAGGTCCTGAACCTGGTGCGCCAGTTCTGTGTAGCCCGCGCGCTGGTAGACCCCGTTGTAGAAGTTGTGCTTGCGCGATCCCATTGCGCCGATGTAGAAGGCCAGGGGAACCTTGAGCGTGGCCATCAGAGGCTCCAGGTTATCGGAGAAGCACACGGCCCCGGCATGCACCATCAGATCCAGGTCGCCCAGAGAGCGTCCGGCTTTGCTGGCCCCGGCCTCGATCGAGTCGAAGAAGATACGAGCGTGTTCGGGGATGAACGACGTGCCCACCCAGCCGTCGGCGAGTTCGCCGGTCAATTCGAGATTTTTGGGTCCCAGGGTAGCGAGATAAATAGGTAAGCTCGGGCGCGGCTGCGAATCGGGGATCAGCGCCTTGCCCTCGCCGCCGGGCAGCGGCAATTGATAGATCTCGCCTGTATAGCTCAGGCGCTCGCCGCGCGCGATCTTGCGCACAATCTCGATCGTCTCGCGTGTGCGCTGCAGGGGACGGGCGAAGCGCACGCCGTGCCAGCCCTCCATCACCTGGGGACCGCTCACGCCCAGGCCGAGGAGGAAGCGATCGTGGGAGAGGGCGGCCATGCTCAGCGCCGTCATCGCAACCATCGCGGGCGTGCGCGCTCCGATCTGCATGATGCCCGTTCCCAGGCGAATCCGGCTGGTCTTCGCCGCAAGATAGGCCAGGGGAGTAACCGCGTCATAGCCCCAGGCTTCAGCCGACCAGGCGCTATCAACGCCGAGGCGTTCAGCTTCAATTACGTAGGTGACTTGATTCTCCAACTGAATATCGTTGATGTCAGAGGCATACGGGGCCCCGAGGCCGATAGCTACTTTCATAGTGCCTTCCTTCTTGCTTGAAATATGGGCCACGACGGTCGTCGGCGAAGCCTGACGCCGGCAGGGAAGAAAATCGACCATCGGGCTCCTCTCTCGGTGGTCTGGCGCGCCTGCGGCGCTTGACCGGTCAAGACCCCTCCATTGTATCGCGCGGAGAGAAGATTTCGCTATGGTATTTCGTTCTGATCGGTCGGTTTGCGGGACCAGCGGGTCGCGGGCGCGCGGCTGCTGTAGAACACGCCTCGCTCGGCGAGTTTCACATAGAGCCAGAGGCAGAACCAGAGCCAGAGGCCCTCGATCAGGTACGCGCCCAACACATCGCTGGCCCAGTGGTCCCCCAGGTAGATGCGCGAGGGGCCAACCAGCACCACGAATAGCCCGGAGATAATCAGCAGCAGCACTCTCCACCAGCGCCAGCTACTGAATAGCACGATGCTAAAGGTGAAGAGCAGGCCCCAGTAGGCCATATAGGACATGACATGCCCGCTGGGAAAGCTATTGCCCGACGCGTGCTGCAGAACGCTGACCAGCGGGGCCGCCGGGCGCGGACGCGCAATGATCAGCTTGATTGCCAGATTGAGCAATGAACTGGTCAGGCATACAAAAGCGATGGTGAGAGCCTCCAGACGCAGGCGCACAAGCCAGAACGCGAGGACGGTGAGGATGATCAGTCCGGTAAAGAGCCAGGCGGCGCTGCCCAGGAAGCTCACCGCGAACATGAGGGTCCGCAGCCAGGGCGCTTGATTCTCCTGAAACTCCTGCGTCACCCAGACATCCACAGCCAGGACCGGATGGGTATGCACCCAAAAGGCCAGGCCGGCAAACAGCCCCAGCATAATGAGATAGATCATGAGCAAAAATCTCGTCGTGCGTAGAGCATGATACCAGCGCCGGCGAGCGGTCTGCACCTCCTGCTGAACCTGCTTCGCGACCGCTTCGCCGGTGGAGGCGACGGAGGTATGACCGAGCGCGGGGGCATCTCCTCCGGCATGCGGTGCGGTATTCTCCGGCCCGTTATCGGGCGGAACGTTCTCTTCTTTCGGTTGCACAACAACACTCCTGTGAGATATCATCCTGACTGAGGAGAGGCAATATGAGCCAGCCAGGAACACTCTTCCCCGGGACAGTAATATTACTGAGATATTTGTAACACGTTTCACGGCGAGCTACCGTTCACATAAAAACTTTTGTGTAGACAGGCAAACACCATTCAGAAGAGGAGCGGAGAATGTCGGAGATAATCATACGCCCTGCGCGGGCGGAGGATCGCGAGGCTGTGCTGGCCTTTTGCGCGCACACCTGGGAGTGGGGAGACTACATTGAGCACGTGTGGGAATCCTGGCTGAACGATCCCAGCGGCCTGCTGCTGGTTGCGGTGTACGACGGTCGTCCTGTGGGCATTGTGCATACGCGCATGGTCAACGCGACCGATGCCTGGCAGGAGGGAATGCGCGTCGATCCCGCGTATCGCCAGCAGGGGATTGCCCGGCGGCTCAGCCTGGAGGCCGGGGCGGAGGCGATGCGCCAGGGCGCGACGACCGTGCGGCTGATGACCGAATCGACAAATACCGCGTCTATTTACATGGTGGAGCAGGCCCGGTTTCGCCGCGTAGGTGCGTTTGCCCTGCATACCGCCGGTCCGCTGGCGAGTATCCCACCCCACAATGCCGGACTGGATGAGCCGGTCCTGGCCACGCCCGCCGACCTGGACGAAATCATTACCTACCTGAATGCCTCCAATATCTTTCCCCTCGTAGGCGGCCTGTATTACGAAGATTTTATCGGCTATCGCATCTCCGATACGCTGCTGACCGAGAAGATCCAGGCCGGGCAGGTCTACCTCCTGCGCCGCTGGGAGCGCCTCGATGGATTGGCCATCGTCCCGCTCCGCGAGGACTGGCGCGGGAAACATCTCTTTATCGGCTATATCGATGGCACAACCGCCGAAGCGATCGGCCTGATCGCCTATGCGCTGCGCCGGAAAATTGCAGAGCTTAGCCTGGAGCAAGTGGGTGCGGCGGTACCCGATCTGATTATGGTGCGCGATGCGTTCACCGGCGCGGAATATGAGTGGGGCGGGCATATCTTCTATACGTATGAGCGCGGCCTGGTATAAGCGGTGAGATGTTCTCAAGTTCCCTGCTGCGCTTCCCCGACTGATTGCCGCGCAATCGCGTTGATGAACGCGCGGGCGGCCCGTGAGATGGAGCCGACGCGGCGATAAATCAGCGCAAAAATAAATTCTTCCGTGAGGTCGGCGACCGGAAGGAGCGCCAGGTCGGTGCCGACCTGGGTGGGCCGGATCAGGGCGGGAAGCGTCAGGGTCACGCCGATGCCTTGCCTGACCATCTCCTTCAGTCCCTCCACCGATTCAATTTCAATCAATGGCTTCAAGGGAAGCCCGCGCTGGGCAAAGATTCTCCGGGTGATCTGTCCCATCCGCGAGCTTTCGTCCAGCAGCAGAAGCGGCTCGCTCAGAACGTGTTCTAGCGTGATCGCTGGCGTTTTCTCCTGAGCCAGCGGGTGCTGCGCCGAAACGAGCAGGTGTAGCGGCTGGCGAAAGAGTTCTTTGACGATCAGCAATTCGGACTGTAGACGCGGATCGAGGATCAGACCAAGCTCTACCTCTCCCTGCTCGACCAGCGTGATCAAGTCGTCGGTATGGTTCACGCGCACTTTCAACTGCACATGTGGATACTGCCGGTGGAAGATGCTAAAGATCGCCGGTAAAAACGAGGTCGCCAGCGATTCGATGCAGCCGAGGGAGATTGTGCCGTAGTGCCCGCGCTGCATCCCGGCGAGCCACTGCTGGCCCTCCTGCAATTGCTCCATCGCGTTCCTGACATACGATGCGAACTCGCGGCCAGCCGGAGTCAGGGTGACGCGTTTCTTCTTGCGCGTGAACAGCGCAACCTCTAATTCTTTCTCCAGCGCTGCAATCTGGCGACTCAGCGCGGACTGCGCGACCAGGCACAGCTCCGCCGCCTTGCGAAAGTTCTGCGTTTGTGCCGCCGCCAGGAAATAGGTGAGTTGGTGAAATTCCATAGCCTCTCTTCTCGCTCAATGATCTCAAATTGAGATCATTATTATATCAAACAGGTGTTGGACGTATCAACTAACCTCGCTTATACTAGTGATGAAGCGCATACTATCCGTCACGAAAAAACACTCCTGGACAGCAGAGGGAAGAGAAAAAAATCATGACACAGGTTGAACAACTGGCAGCGTTTGTCACACGTGTGACATATGAGGACATGTCGGAGCAGGCGCGGCAACAGCTCAAGATTCGCATCCTCGACGCGCTCGGCTGCGCACTTGGGGCGCTGGAGGGTCCGCCGCTCAAGATGCTGCGTGCTCAGCTTGAGGACTTCGGCGGCAGGCCGCTGGCGACGCTGATCGGCGGGGAAAAGACCGCGCCGGACCGCGCGGCCCTCTACAACTCGGCCCTGGTCCGCTACCTGGACTACAACGACAGCTATCTCGCCCAAAAAGAGACCTGCCATCCCAGCGACAATCTCGGCGCGGTGCTGACCGCCAGCGAGTATGCGCGCAGAAGCGGCAGGGAATTTCTGACCGCCCTGGCGCTGGCCTACCAGGTTCAGTGCCGGCTCTCGGACGTGGCTCCCGTGCGGGCGAAGGGCTTCGATCACACAACCCAGGGGGCCTACGCGGTCGCAGCCGGCGTCGCCAGGGCGCTCGGCCTTGAGCAGAGCAAGGTCGCGCACGCAATCGCCATCAGCGGCACGGCGTACAACGCGCTGCGCGTCACACGGACGGGCCGGCTCTCCAACTGGAAAGGGCTGGCTTATCCTAACACCGCCTTCGGCGCTACCCACGCCGCCTTCCTCGCCATGCGCGGGATTACCGGCCCGCTGGAGGTGTTTGAGGGCAACAAGGGGCTGATGGACGCCATTACCGGTCCTTTTGAACTGGACTGGTCGTGGGAGGATCTTGAGGCGGTGCGGCGCACCAGCGTCAAGAAGTACAACGCCGAATTCCATTCGCAATCCGCGCTGGAGGGCGTGCTGGAACTGCGCGCGGCGCGGCAGATACGTCCTGAAGAGATCGAAAACGTCACCATCGAGATCTTCGATGTCGCGTATCACATCATCGGCGGCGGCGAAGAGGGAGACAAGCAGCAGGTGAGCACCAAAGAAGAGGCCGATCACAGCCTGCCCTACATGGTTGCGGTCGCGCTGCTGGATGGCGAGGTCTCGCCGGCCCAGTACGCGCCCGAACGCATTGTGCGGGAAGATGTGCAGAACTTGCTGCGCAGAGTAACCGTGCGGCCCGACGAAGAACTAAGCAGGCGTTTCCCTCGGGAGATGCCCTGTCGTATCCAGATCAAGCTCAAGGATGGGCAAAGCCTGAACAGGGAGAAGCAGGACTACGAAGGATTTTACACGCGGCCCCTGTCGTGGGAGCAGGCGGCTGCCAAATTTGAGCGCCTCGCCGCGTCCTCGACCGACGCCAAGCGGCGCGCCGCGATTGTGGAGACGGTGGCTCGCCTGGAAGAGGCGGAGATCCAACAGTTGACCAGGCTTTTAGCCGCACCCCTGATAGAGCGGAAGTAAGCAGAAAGAAAGAGAGAGAAGAGTATGAGTCAGCGAGCATTCCCCTTTATTCGTATGAACGCGCGCGAGGGCAAGCCGCGCACGCGAGGCATCACCGAGATACGCGGTCCCTACTACACCCCGATGGGCAAACGCTACCTGGAAGACGTGCTGGAGACAATGGGCGAATATATCGATTCGCTCAAGTTCGCGGGCGGCTCCTTCACCCTGATGCCGGAGGAGCAGTTGCGAGAGATCATAGACCTGGCCCATCGCTACAATGTGCAGGTCTCCACTGGCGGCTTTATCGAACATGTGCTCACGCAGGGAAGCGAGATCGTCAACCGCTACATCGAAGAGTGCCGCAACGTCGGCTTCGACATCCTCGAAATCTCCAGCGGCTTTATCACCATCCCGGTAGACGACTGGCTGCGCCTGGTCGAGCGGGTGCAACGGGCGGGTCTCAAGGCCAAGCCCGAGGTGGGCATCCAGTTCGGAGCGGGAGGAGCCAGCGCCGCCGCAGAGCTGGCCTCAGAGGGCACGCGCGACGTAGAGTGGGCGATCGGACAGGCGAAAAGGTTCCTGGAGGCCGGGGCCTCGATGATCATGATCGAGTCCGAGGGCATCACCGAGAACGTCACCACCTGGCGCACCGACGCCGCCGCTAAGATCATCGACGCGCTAGGTCTGGAGAAGGTCATGTTCGAGGCCGCCGAGCCAGAGGTGTTTGCCTGGTACATCAAGAATTACGGCGCCGAAGTGAACCTTTTCGTAGATCACTCGCAAATTGTCCAGCTTGAATGCCTGCGCGCCGGCATCTGGGGAACCAAGAGCCTGTGGGGCCGCGTCCTGACCTATAAGGGATAGGTGTACGCACAGGCATTCAAGGCTGGCTCGCAGCTTTAGCGGTCTAGCTGGTAGATCACGTCCATGTTTTTGAACGGATGGAAACGCAGCAGCCAGCAGCCATAGTTCATGCCGCCGCCGACAGCCGGAAGGGCCATCCACTGGCCGTCGTGGATGCGGCGGTCGCGGATCAGCTCGATCAGGGCGGTTGCGATGCTGGCGTTGGAGAGATTGCCGTAGTAGCGGAAATTATCGACTAACTTCTCCATCGTCGAGGCGGGCCAGCCATAATCGTTGATCAACACCTCGCCCATGCGGCGGGTGATGCGCGAATTGGCCTGGTGGGGGATGATAAAGGCAAGTTCGTCATGGCTGAGGCCGGCATGGCGGCAGACCGCATCCACCGACTCGGCCATCGCGCGCGGGGCCTCGCGGAAGACCTCGCGGCCATTCATTTTGGTGTAGCCGACCAGGTACTGCGCCAGGAGCTTGTTCAATTCGGCCCCCTTGCCTTCGTGGAAGAGCTGGCGCATACGCAGGTCCACCTCAGCCATCTCCACCACATCCTTGCGCAACGGCGTCTGGTAGTAGAGCGAAGGACCCTGATGGGCATCGGCCCCATTGATTACATAGGTTTGCTCATCGCTGCGTTCGAGGAGAAACGCGGCAGCGCCCTCGCCGAACAGCGAGCTGGTCTTCCAATCCAGCACATTCATAATATTGGGCAGCAGGCCCTCGGCAGTCACCAGCAGGACTAGCTTCGCGGTGCTGGCTGCCAGGATCTCCGCGCAAATCTGGAAAGCCTCCGTCTGGCAGGCGCAGGCGCCCTTGAGCATCGTCGCGCGGACGGGTCCGAGACCCAGACGGGTCGCGACCAGGCCAGCCACTGTGGGAAAGGCATCGTTATCCGAAGAGGAGGCACCGATTACCGTATCGATTTCAGAGACCTCGCGCCCGGCGCTCGCCAGGGCGCGCTGCGCGGCGATCACCGCCATATCGACCAGGGTTTCGTCCTCCGGGCCAGCGCCATCGATCAGGCCGGGAGCATCAGCGCCGGCCATCTTGCGACACAGGGCCAGCGTACTCGCGCGCACGTGGCGCGTCTCCAGGCCGGTCACGCGTTCCAGGTCTTCAGCGCTACGGGGATCGCCCAGCTTGGTAGAAATATACGCAAAGAAATCGTTGGTGATTGTTCCGGCGGGCGTATAATTCCCCAGGCCGACCAGGCTCACACCGGCCTTTGTATAAGTCTGAGGGATGATGAACGTATAAGCAGGCCATCCTGGCCCGGTTGGGACTTGCGACATCGAAAAAGGACCTCCCAGGATAAAAGAGGATGAGAACTATATTGTCAGTAGTATAACACAGGTTCGGCGCGAAAAGAAAAAAAGCCGGCCATCTGCCCGCCAAACATCCCATTGGAGAAATAGTCCGAAGAAAAAGAGAGACGGCCTGCGCCGTCCCTCTGCGTATGTTTTACCAGCGATCCCAATCGCTTCCGCCACTGCGGGCGCGTCGATCTCTGCCACCGCCGCGGCTGCCACGACCGCCTCCGCCATAGCTGCTGCGTGATGAGCGGGCGGCGCGCTGCTCCTGGAAGCAATCGCTGCAATAGACGGGACGATCCTCGCGCGGGACGAAAGGAACGGTCGTTGGCTTGCCGCAGGAAGCGCAAATGGCCTCATGCTGCTCGCCACGCGGGCGCGGGCTGGAAAAAGAGCTGCCACGGCGGGCTTTCCGGCATTCGGGGCAACGGCTGGGGGCGTTCGTCAGACCCTTGCTTGCAAAAAACTCCTGCTCGCCGGCAGTAAAGGTAAATTCCTGGCCACAATCACGGCAGGTAAGGATGCGGTCCTGGTAGCCCTCATAGGACATCATGGGTAGTCTATCCCCTTCTTTGATCTTCCGCTTCGCCTGTCAACAAACAATGGTCAAAAAGCTGGAAAACGAACGCCAGCCTGAGTTAATGCCCAACCTCGCGCGTGCAGAGACACCGGGCAGCTATGGAAGCTCTTGAACAATCAGGCAGGTGTTTCCTAGATACCGATGGCGAAGCGAAACCGGGCCGGGATACGACTTACCCTGTTCAAAACCATATTCCCATTGTAACATACTCCCTCGCAAAAAAGTAGCTATGTGAGACTTTTCGGGGTGTCATTCCTTGACCTCTGGTGATACGATAAGGGGGAACCGATCAAGGATCTCGCATACCACTATCGCGGAGGGGCTAGATTGGACACGATTTTAGAGGAGCAACCGCCTTTGCCGCCGCTCGTCCAGCGACCTCGCCATGTGCATGACATCACCGATCGTTTCTCGATGGCTAACACGTATTTGATCGACGATGGTCGGCTGATTGTGGTTGATCCCGGCTCGGTCCTCAATGTCCGTCTGACGCTCGATTATCTCCAACACTATCTTCACCGTGCGCCCTCCGATATCGACCTGATTGTCCTGACTCACCTGCATCCCGATCATACCTCCGGCGTCGAGGTGCTGCGCCAGGTTTGTCGCGCTCCGGTGGCGGCCTCGATCATTGCCCGCTATCTGACGCAGAAGTGGCGCGGGGAGCCGCTGCACCTGGCGGAACCGCAGGCGTCCGCCGTGAACAATCTGCTGGCCCAGGCATTAAACCAGCGCAACAGGCCGGGCATTCTCCATCACCTCGATCTGTTCAGTCCAAATTATGAGCGGCAGGTGCGGCTGGTCGATCTCTGGCTGGAGGACGTTGCGGGCCTGCCCAACCATCCCGACTGGCGTGTAATTGCCAGTCCCGGCCATACTCCCGAAAGCCTCTGTCTCTACAATCCTTTTAGCTACGAATTGCTGTGCGGCGACACGGTGGTGACGGTCGAGGGGGGTTCCGTTCTGGTGCGCGGTGGAACCAATCGTGCGCAATTAGAAGAAACGCTGAACACCCTGCGCAAGCTCAAGGTCTACTACCTCTACCCCGGCCATGGCCGGCCCATTCTCTCCCGCAACTCGCTGCACAACGTGCGCATCGAGTGGTAACTGGCTATGCCTCGTTCCCCTTGCTGGGCAGGCGCAGTTGGAAGGGAAGATGAAGCGGGGCCTCTTCTGGCTGCGGAGCGACCAGGGGAATGGAGACGGTCTGCGCATCGGGCAGCAGGGTGTATTCCAGGTGAACATTTCCCAGCGCAATCACATCGCCCGCAAAGAGCAGGCGCGGCGCTTTCAAGGAAAGCCCGTTGATCTGGCTGCCGGCGCGGCCAGTCAGATCGCGCACATAATCGCCGTCAGGCCGGCGGGCAAACTGGAGATGGATGGGCGAGATCGAGGCGTCGTGTAGCACGATATCGCTCCCCGGACCGCGTCCTACGGTGAGCAGGGGACGATCCAGCGCGAAGCTGCGTCCGTCCATGCCTCCACCGCGAATGAGGCAAAGGCCGGTTGGCCTCTCGGACCGCGCGGGCGTGCGTTTTGTCAGTTCAATCGTCTCCATCCCGGCGATATCTGGCGACATCTCACGCGCAACAGGCGTCTGCTCAGGCTGCACGTTGGACCGCTCAAGCTCCCGCTCCTGATTCAACGCCACTGCGGGTTTTGCGGGCGTGTGGGCGCCGGGAGAGGAAACGCCGGGGGCGCTTTTATGCGCGGCAACTCTGCGCAGCTGCGGCAGCAGCGGATCGTCCAGTTCATCCGCGCTCGCCTGCTGCGCACACTTAAGCCAGAAGCGCAGGCCGCCGATCTCCAATTCATCGCCATGTTTCACCAGCACCGGAGAGCGGATGCGCCGTCCATTCAGCGAGACGCCGTTGAGGCTATCGGCGTCGGTCAGATAGATCTGGCCCTTCTCCCAGGCCAGTTCGGCGTGATAGCGCGAGATCGTGTCGTCGTCGAGCCAGACCTCGTTATCCTCCTCGCGTCCGATCGAGACGATCGAGCGTTTGAGCGCCAGCTCCTGGCCGGCGAACTTGCCGTTGCGATAGACCAGCCAGCCCCAGGGACGATCCGAGCTGTACACGAAGGGAGCCTGTACGCCTGGCTGGCGCCTGGGGGGATTGAGGGAGACGGCCACAGCGCGGGTGCGCGTGGTGCGCTTGCGCTGGCGGGGCAGACGTCCGGCGGTATGTGAATCGCGGGGCAGCGTAAACAGACAATAGGCGGCGCTTGTGCCAAAAGGCACAAGCCAGCCGCAGAACGCGACATAGACCAGCACCAACCCAATCTCCAGCGGGGAGAGCGCGGCCTGCTGAGTGCTGAAGCGCAGGTTATACCAGAGCAGCGCCGGGAGCAGCAGCAGGGCTGAGACGACCGAAACCACGATAGCCAGCGCCAGTTGCCGCGTCGTGCCGCGTTTGCGCAGGGTGGTATAGAGCGCGTTGACCGCAATGGCAAGCATGCAGCAGGCCAGGCCGCCGTAACACCCATAGCTAAACCAGGTAGGAAAATCCAGTGTATTCGTTCGCCTCACCTCCCTCCTTAAAGCATCGGCCCGATCCCTTGCAGGCGCGCGTCGCTGATCAGAATGGTATCGACCAGCCGCCGGGCGTTCTGCCGGTACTCGTTGTCTGCCGCGATATTGGCCGAATCGCCGGCCACGCCGTTATTGACCTGCACAGCGTCCCAATATTCGAAGCGCGAGCCGTCGGGTTTCACAGCCACCCCCAGAAACGCATGGCCGGGAATAATCACAATCTCCGCGTGCAGCCCGATGCTCTCCACCGCCGAGGCCAGCAGCAGGGTCAGCTCCACGCACATGCCGCTCTGCTCTTGCAGCACCTCCGCCGGCAGCTTGACCGTCTGCAGCGCAATGCTGGTATCGCCGGGTCCGCTGTAGGGCACGCTGGCCTGGATATAGCGCATATGGTAGTCCAGGCGCAGCGCGTCGAAGATCGCGTCCACCTGGTCGCGCACGGAGCGAGGGTCGGCATTGGTATACCCAACCAGCGCAGCGGGCGCAGGCGGGGGCTGAAGCGCGAGATGATTGGCCGCCCGGGAGAGCAGTTGAGCGATGGCGGGATCATCGGGCGTCACCCAGGCCGCAATGCGCAGGCGATTGCTCGCCATCCATTGCATCTGCCAGCGGGAGCGCAGCAAGAGCGGGCTATCGTCCAGGTAATAGTTATGGCCGGCGGTATCCGTGACATGCACCTGCACAGAGGTATTGCTATCAGATGTAAGACGGCGCAAAACCTGCTCATTGAGCAGTGGCGGAATAAAGCCGGTGCTCTGCGTCCTAGAAAATGCGCTCACCGTGTGCGTCTCAAGCTGGCTAAAGCCCTGGATACTCATGCTGATCAGCAGAGTCAGCGGACGGTCGCTGCTGTAATCGACGGTAAACAGGCTGGTGCGCGTTGCCACGTAGGAGGGATAGTACGCGCTGAAGAGCGTGAGAGGGGTTTTGATGCAGATATGCACCGGCGCCTGGCCCCCGCAGTGCTCCTGGCTGGCCATGCTATTCTGTTGAAAGCGCGCGTATGCACTCAAACCACCCACGACATATCCCCCTGCGAGGCTTACGAGCAGGACCAGCATAAGGACCAGCACTACGAGTTTTTTGCGCATATCTTCACTTGCCTCAAAACGTGGCCGCCACGCCTCTCTTCCTGAGAGAATTTCACAACCAACTATACCATAGTGTTTCAGCCCTTACAACGAAGTAGGACTTGTAGGTTCCGACGCCTCCCGACCGCTCGCCAGCGCCGCTTTGTGCCAGAGCCAGCCGGCACCGACGACCGCCAGGCAGAGAAGCGCGCTGATGAGCAGGGTCAGCGGCGCGCCGCACAGGCTGGCAAGCCAGCCAACCAGCAGATAGCCAAGCGGGAGACTCCCGTCGAAGAAGAGAATCTGCACGCTGGTCGCGCGCCCGCGCAGGTGGTCCGGGACAATCGTTTGCAGCGCAGTCAGGGCCTGGGTGGCAAACGCTTCCTCTGTAAAGCAGACGCTCGCGATAAGTACGACGGAGAGGGGATAGAGCCGGGAGAGAGCGAAAAGCGCCTCCAGAACTCCGAAGAGCAGCGCGCCGATCAGCACACTGCGGATCGTGGGCCGCCGGTTGCCCCAGGCCAGCCAGAGCGCCGCGAGCAATGCGCCAATATCGGTGGCGGCGGAGAGAAAGCCAAAGCCCGTTGCTCCAACATGCAGCACGTCGGTCGCCATCACCGGGAGCAGCACCCCGAAGTTTGAGCCAAAGAGCAGCACCAGGCCGACCACAACCGTCACCAGCAACACCGCAGGCGTATGCCAGACGTAATCTATGCCCTCGCGCAGACTCTGCCAGGTTCGCTGGCCCACCACAGCGTCCTGACGCGCCTGGAGATGTAGCTCATGGCTCCTGATGAGCAGCAGGCTGGCGATTACCGCAAGAAAGCTGAGTGCGTTGAGCAAAAAAAGCAGGCGCACCGAACTGAGCGCAATAATCACGCCCCCCAGGCCGGGACCCACGATCCCCGTGAGCCGACCGAGCGAGGATCGCAGGGCAACGGCGTTGGGCAGATCTTCACGTCCGACCAGTTCCACGACAAACGCCTGACCTGCCGGTCGATACAGGCAATTCGTGAAGCCCAACAGGAGCGCCAGAACGTAGACGTGCCAGAGTTGAATAGCCCCGCTCGCTATCAGCAGCCAGAGAAGGAACGCCTGAAGCATCGCCGCAGCCTGGGTGGCGAGCAGAACGCGCCTTCTGGACCAGCGATCGACGAGGATGCCCCCGAAGAGCGCGAAGAGAAGAATTGGCAGGGCTTGCAGAGCGCCCACCAGACCGAGCTGCCAGGCGCTGTGCGTCAGTTCCAGCACCAGCCAGGCTTGCCCGATGCTCTGCATATTGCTTCCCGTCAGCGAAATCATTTGCCCGAACCAGTAGAGACGATAATTGCGAGAGCGCAGCGAGCTAAAGGTTCGCAGCAAGCCCCTCTCCTGGGAATTGCGCACGCCGGTCGTGGGGATCTCCGGCCCTGGATTTTTCTCAGAAATACACGGCTTTTGAGCGCGAGAAGAATGCTTCTTCATGTCCTGAATCCCTTTTGTGTATGCGAAGAAAAAGATTTTGCAGTCCGCCAGCGGAGAGATGCGCAGGGGGAAAACGCCTTCTCAGTTGTCCAGCAGGTTGGATGGAGAGTATACAGAAAGCGCAGACAAAAAACATCGTCCAAAAGCACGTTGCGCACCCTTGACAACTATGATACAATTAAAATGAGAAAAGGGGGTATTTGCAAGGGTCTTGCAAATACTTTTTCATTATTTGTAGAAACAACGCTTCAGAGCAATTAGATTGTCTCCTCTTCCACCCCGTCGGCGCGCAGTTTCTTAAGCGCTTCGGCCTCGCGCTCGTCTGTATCGCGGACGGCCTGTTCCAGCCAGAGCGCGCCACACGCCAGGCACATGCCATGTGAGATCTCGTAGCGTTTGGGCTGCGGCGCGGAGATCGGTTCCCCAAAGCGATTCATCAAACGCAGGCACCAGGCGCACTGCCTGTCCATAGACAACCTTCCTCTCCCACGCAAAATCCTTGCGCGCAGGCAATCAGCATCAAGATAAGCCCATCCCAGAATGTTGCTCTTGTTCCTGTAGAATAATATATGCAATAGTATCTATCTAATGAACGCTTGTGTACACTGATGAGTAAACAGGGATAGCCTGTTTGGCGGAAATGGAGAGCATGAGATCTGGCGCAGCAAGGATGGAGCCAGAAGCAGAAGAGCCGTTTGGATAGTCGTGCTGAGAGGGCCAGAGGACACGGCAAAGCTCCTCTGGCTCTCTCTGTTTTTTCACCGCTTCTGGTAGGTACACTTATGTATTTATCTCATCAATTTATTTTCACGTCTACTTTAGTTACTTACACTGAGATCTATAATTCAACGCTAATGGGAATCCTTGTGTGCGTTCTGCGGGCTCACGTACTCAACGTGCATGGCCCTGGCGTGCCGCGTCCCCCAACCAACGTGCCTATCTATGTCTTGTCCGCCAACCCGTGTGCGCCCTGCATGCTGCGTTCCCTCATGCGTATGGTTGGATGAACGCGTTGGAACAGACAGCGCCAGGGCCGCCTCATTCACAGAGTTACGGCCTGAACAGATTTTATACCACTCAGCGCACGACCCTCACAGTCGTGCCGATCGTGGTCCAGTTATAGAGCCATTTCGCGGCGTCGAGGGGGACCGCGATACAGCCATGCGAGCCTGATTGCCAGCCATAGGTGGGGTCATAATGCATGACATTGGTGCCGGGGCCATAGGTTGTATGCCACCAGGCATCGTGAATAAAGTACCCGCCCGCCTTCCACTCCATCGCGTACTGGACCTTCACCGGCGGATACCAGTTTTTAGAGTTACGCGGAAATGGCGAGTGAAACGTGGTCGGGCTGACCTTGTAGAAAATGTGGTACGTGCCCAGCGGGGTTGGAAGATCGGGCGCGCCGGTCGTAACAGGCGTATCATAAATTTGCTGACCATTTTGATAGACATACATCCACTGCTTTGAAAGGCTGACCACAATCTCCTTTGCACCCCCCTGGATCGTCGCGCGGTGAGCGGGGATGGAAGCTTGTGTCGTCTGAGCATGGGCGTTGCCAAAAGGCGCGAACTGACCAAAAAGCAGAATCAGGCCGAGAAGTAAGACGCCAACACCAGAACCACATCCTATCCACTTGAACTTTTGCATAGAGCATCTCCTTTGAGAAATACATATGTTGTTTATCTGTATATATTGTACATGGAGCGCCAAAAAGCATATGTTGACATACAAATGAGTATATTTTCGTAAATCAATGAATAGGGCAAAATAGTCCGAAATACCCGTTGGTTGCTCTTGTTTGTCCCTGCCCGGCTTGAAAAGGCGGGAAGCGTGGTTATCTCATCGTAGAGAGGAAGACAATCACGACCAGGTGTAGAAGCATAGCGATGATCAGCACCCAGGCAATGGCGATAAAGCGGCGCTGATCGCGGATATGCGAACTGGCGCCGTATGCTTTGGGAGAGCGTTCGGCGGCCACAAGGCCCAGTGCGATGCGCAGGCGCAGGGGGGAACGCACGGGCGAGAGGCGCATTTGTGTCAGCAATGCCTCATGACAACTGCGGCACAGGACCCACTCGCGGCGCGGCTCGGGCGCGCCCACCGGTTCCTTGAGCGCGATGGGATGAAACCAGATAGCGCCTGTGCAGATTGAGCAGCGTACAGGCTTATGCCGGCGTCTTTTATGTACTGCGTCCCGCCTGGTAGCGACGGTTACTTCATTTCCTGGTAGCATATTTGCGCGTGCTCGCAGTTCCTTTCCGGGGGTCGAGAGCCGGCCCGGTCAGCACAAGGGTGAGGCCCCCTGCTCGTCTTTACGGTTCGCTATCTCATATGGGTATTGTACCATATGCCAGCCGGCATAGTGATATCGAATCCGCCCGCACAATCTTGCTGCACAAAACTGTTACTGCGACGGATTCGATACCATATGATTCTTCCGGCTGGCGAAGCTTTATGAGACGGAATAATCTACGCGCCGCCAGGTTTGTCCGCCATCGGTTGTCTTGAAGAGGGCGGAGCCGTTTCTGCTTCCACCTGCCTGGCCCATTAGCCAGCCTATCTGCTCAGACAGGAAGTCTACTGTAGCATCGACGTAGGGCGCTGGCAGCGCTACTCTGGTCGCTGTCCAGTGCTGCCCGCCATCGTGGGTAACGACGAGGGTATGAGATGCGCGGAACTGCGCTCCCTGCCAGAACCAACCAAAGTTCATGCTGGCAAATCTGGGCACAGGCGCAGGCAGAGATACGTCAAAGCCAGGATTTTCGAACGTGTACAGGAAAGCTGTGCTCTGCCAGCTCTCACCTCCATCGTGCGTCACGTACACGCAGAGGCCGGACGGAGCCCAGAACAGGACGGGCAGCATCCCGTCGCGGTCGGAGAAGAACTGCGGCGGCTCGACAATCGTGCCACCGTCAAGCGATGAGATGCCCTGCGGCAGCGGCAGATGCTGCTTCTCCCAGCTTTTCCCTCCATCGAACGTCAGGTAGAGCAAAATGTCGGGCGCACCGCCGGCATCGGCTGTTATCCAGCCGGTGGATTGGTTGAGGAAGGTCAGGCCGGTATAGAAGGCGGTCGAGGGCAAGGAGCCGCCGGGAGTTGAAGGAAGCGTATTCTGTATCAGCTTTTGCCAGCTCAGCCCGCCATTGGTGGTACGATAAAGTGCGATGCCCGTGCGCTTTGTTCCCTGGAAGATTTCAGAGAGCAGCCAGCCACGCTCAGGTGTGAGAAACGTCACGCTTGAGCCGCCGGGAGAGGCGAGGAAGTCGGAGCCGGAGGAGAGTGCGAACTGCCAGTTCGCGCCGCCATCGGTTGTACGCGCGTAGGTAATCTTTTTGCCATCGACCAGTTCCACCCAGGCCGCGCTCTCCGAAATGTAGGCGTAGTGGGAGGCGAAAAGGGAGCCGTGATTGGCCGGCGTGACGATTTTCCAGTGGCAGCCGCCATCGACGGTACGCACCAGTTCAAAGCGATCGGGGCCATTGACGCGCCAGGAGATCGCCCAGCCGGTGCTGGCCGTCATCATATGCACGTCTTCCAGGGGAAACTGGGCCGCGTTCGTCTTTGTCTGGCAGGGAATCGCGGAGGCGTTCGTTCCCGGCGAGGCCGGTCCCGCGTTCCTGCGCGCCAGCGCGAACGTCGTCACCAATGCGCCCACCAGCAGCATCGTGAATACTACCGCCGCCAGCGCATTCAGCCGAGCCCAGCGTCCGTGACGCTTGGGCTCTGACGAAGCAAGCGTGCCGGTCTGCGCCGGCAGGGGAACGGACGCCGGCTGCGCGTCGATGGGTATGTTGTCTTCCGGTCGAGCGAGGCGGGCCGGCAAGGAATGAGAAGTGTAGAGCGTCTCCAGGTCTTCGATAAGCTCGCTCAGCGCGGGATCGTTCTTCCCGGCCAGCAGATCGGGATAGCGAGCGGAAAGCGGGTGTTTATTGTTCATGGTACTGCTCCTTCAGGGTGTGCAGAAGGCGGGTAAGCTGTTTTTTCACGGCGGCGGGACTTCTCCCAACGACCCTGGCTATCTCGGACGAGCTGAGTCCCGCCGCGAAACGCAGGGCCAGTAATTCGCGCTGCGCGGGATCGAGCCGCGCCAGTAGAGTTTTCAGACGGGCCAGGCGCTCCCGCTGAACCAGCGAGGCGTCGAGGTCCTGAAAAGCGGATTGTGCCTGGAAAGCGCCGGGCAATGAGTCCCAGGAGACGACGGTTTTGCGCCTGCGATAGAAATCGCTCACGGCGTGGCGCGCGATCTGAAAGAGCCAGGCCGCGAAAGGCACGCCGCGCGGCTGATAGTCGGGCAGAGTAGCCAGCGCCTGGAGAAAGATCTGTTGCGTCAGATC
>Ga0209581_1002147_pt1 | contig 19880 bp, 15 predicted proteins | sample Coa_R2_FD_187160 | JGI IMG/M metagenome (GOLD analysis project Ga0209581, IMG submission 187160) | Surface soil microbial communities from Centralia Pennsylvania, which are recovering from an underground coalmine fire - Coalmine... | ecosystem: Environmental > Terrestrial > Soil > Unclassified ...
GATCGTATCGGTTGGCCACTTCGAGCGGCAGCGAGCTGTCGCTGTTGCCCTCCCAGCGCCGGCACAGGTAGATGGAATCGTAGATGCGGCCGATCTCGTAATCGCGGCTGATGCGCAGCGCCACCGCGTAGTCCTCGCCGTAGCTCACGTTCGGAAACCCGATCCGGCGCAGGATCGAGGTGTTGAACGCGCGCGGCGCGCCGAGGCCGTTGATCCGCAAGGCGTTGTTGCGTCCGTTTTCGCGCGTCCACTCGCGATGATCGACAAGCCCGGGCGGGATCTCGCTGAGCGAAAAATCGACCATCGTGTAGGCCCCGATCAGCATCGCATAGCGGCCGCTCTCCAGTTCCGCAACCATCGCGCGCAACACGCTGTCATCGCGGTAGAGGTCGTCGGAGTCGAGCTGGACGGCATATTCGCCGCATTGCGCGGAATAAATCGCCTCGTTCCAGCAGCCGCCAATCCCGAGATCCCGCCGTTGCGGAAGGATGTGCCGCAGGCGCGGGTCGCCGATGCTCCGCAGCAGCTCCGTCGTGCGATCGGTCGAGTGATTGTCAACCGCGAGCACGTTGAAATCGAAGTCGGTCTTCTGTGCGAGCGCGCTGCGGACCGCGTCGACGATGGTCCGCGCGCGATTGCGCACCGGGATAACGATACTGGCTTTGACCGGAAACGGCTGCGCAGGCGGCGCAACGGTCGCGAACCGCGGCTCCAGCCAGGCGCCGATCCGCTTGAGATGCGCGGTCGCGATGCGTTCCATTTCGACCTGGTAGTCGCGATTTCGCGGATCGACGTAATCGAACTGTCGCTGGCCCGTGGGCCGTGTATCCGCCGGTGCGGCGCTGTACAACGGCTCCGGGATCCGCACCACCGGGTACTTCTCCGCGATTCTCAGTCGGAGGTCGTAGAGACCTCCCCATTTCCACCCGCGATCGATACCCGCGCGACGTGCGGCTTCTAGCGAGACGCCCACCACCGGACCGAAATCGAAATTGTCGCGGATGCTTCCGGCTTGATAGTCGATCCGCGGATGCGCCTCACCGTCGGCATATACCCAACCGGCGCCGCCCTCGCGCACGACCTGCGTCATCCGCTCGACAACCCGCGGGCCGGCTTCGACGCTTGTCCGCGGATCGCCGATCAGCAGCAGCTCGGAATCCGCGGCCTCGAGCAGCCCCTGAACCGCCGACGACGAGTAGTCACTGGGATAGACGATGTTCACGCCTGACCTGTCGCCTCGCGGCGCCCCTCCTCGCTCCATTGAAACGCCGCGGCGTGGACAAGCGCCCGCCGGCGCCGTCGCGCATCTCCGCAGTGCGCGCAGGATCTCGCGGCCGCACAACGACCACGCCCGCCATCCGGTTCGATCTGAGAAAGCCGTTCAAGTCCTGCTCCACCACCGCTCCCTGGCTGCGCGAGGCGTGACGTAAGCGCGTCTGCGCACCGTCGCGCACGATTATCCCGGCATGAAACACGTCCAGATCGCCTCGCGTCGATGCGAAAAAAATCAGATCGCCGGTTCGCAGATGCGCCGACAGTCGTGGTACCGCGCGCTTGCGCACGCATCGCACGCGCGACCGCAACGCGCCGAGCCCCGGCACCGCTCGCAAGACGCGGACGATATTCGAGATCGCTATTCCCGGTACCGATACGGGCCCGAGCATCCGTTCGCGCGAGTTGTTCCTGATCCACAGCGTCATGTAGTGATTTCGGCAATCCCAGCGGATGACGCCGTTGCGGTAGCGAATTCTTCGCAGCCACTCGATGAAGTCGTCGGCGTTCGCGGCGCGCGCGAGCGCCAGCACGGTCTCGATATAGGTAACGCAGTCGAAGCCGGCGAAGGCGGCCGTGAATGTCTCGCCGCACTCGGCGGATCCTATCAGCGGATTCGACTTATAGGGCCGTCCGAGAAGCGCGCGGGAAAAAACCTCGATCCGGTGACTGACTGAACCCGCGCTGCGGGTGGTCAACAGAAGCCGCTCCACGAGCCGACGGCTAAAACCGCGTGGTTCGGGATGCCGCATCGATAATCACTATAGCATGCGAAGTTGGGGCGTGCCGCCGGGGAAATGGCTTCACAGCGTGAGCACGAAGCCCTCGATACGATGAAAATCCGGCTTGCCCGGCGGATGGCGCAGCGCCCAATAGGAGAAACCATCCTCCGTCTCCATAATCGCGGCGAGGCCGACACGCAGCGGGTCTGCCGAATGCGCCGCCGAAAAGCGGTCGAGCCGGATGAGCGCATCCAGCTCCAGCCGGTCCGCGTCGATGCGGACGGCGATCTGCGGATCCATCGCTTCATCCGTCACCGGACCGCCCTGGCGATAGTCGCTGAAGGCGTAGACCGTCCACTCACCCGAGGCCGAGAAATTGAACTCGTGATAAGCCTGGCGGCCCTCGACGCCGACGAAGGCTTCGAAACAGGTATGGCGCCAGAGCTCATGGCCGATGCGCGCCGTGCGCGGCGCCGGAATGCGAATCCGCGAGAGGTCGCCCTCGAGTCTAAAGGTCAGGAGGATTGTGCCGCCTGTTCGGCGCACCAGCGCGGCGACGCCGCGCACCGGCAAAGCGGAGGCTGCCGGATGGCACACGAGGTCTTGCCAATGCTCGCCGGTCATTACGCTAAGGCGGCGGTCGGATGCGCGATGCGCCGCATGCCGACAAGGATAATCAGACCCAGTTTCGGCGCACCAGCCAGACCTTGACCCCCTGGGTCAACGCCACGTACGCAAGCAGCGTTAGCAACAGGAACGGCCAAAATTGCCACGGCAGTGGCACCAGTCCGAGCCATTGCCCGATCGGCGACGCCGGCAGCCACATCCCAACCAGCATGATCGCCGCGGAAGTCATGATGAGCTGCCAGCTCGCGCGGCTTTGGATGAAAGGAATCTTGTTTGTGCGAATCACGTGAATGATCAGCGTCTGCGTGAGCAGCGATTCGACGAACCACCCGGTCTGAAAGAGCGCGGCCGCGTAGGTGTAGTCGGGACCGAGCGCGGCGGCGTGAGCAAATCGCGCGGCAAGGTCGGGCGGCGGCACCAATCCCAGATTGCGACAGCTGAACAGGAACCACATCATTAGATACGTCGTGTAGTCGAAAACCGAGCTGCACGGGCCGATGAAAAGAATGAAGCGCGCGATCTCGCCCATCGCCCACGGCCGCGGCCGCGCAACCTGCTCGGGGTCGACCTCGTCGGTGGGAATCGGCACCTGCGAGAAATCGTAAAGCAGGTTGTTGGTCAGGATCTTGATCGGCGCCATCGGCAGGTACGGCAGCCACAGGCTCGCCCCGAGCACGCTGAACATGTTGCCGAAATTCGAGCTGGCGCCCATCCGGATGTACTTGATTATGTTAGCGAACACCGCGCGCCCCTCGAGCACGCCCTCCTCGAGTACCATCAGGCTCTTCTCGAGCAGGATCGCGTCGGCTGCTTCCTTGGCGATGTCAACCGCGGTGTCGACCGAAATGCCGACGTCGGCTGCGCGCAAAGCGGGCGCATCGTTGATGCCGTCGCCCATGAAGCCGACCACGTGGCGCTTGGCCTGCAGCGCGTGGATAATGCGCCGCTTGTGCGCAGGCGAGAGGCGCACGAACAGGGTGGCCGATTCGACCGCCTCGGCCAACTGCGCGTCGTCCATCGCCTCGATGTTTGCACCGGTGAGCGCCTTTTCCGAGGCGAGGCCTACTTCCGAGCAGATCTTCTTCGAGACCAGCTCATTGTCGCCCGTCAGCACTTTGACCGTGACGCCGTGGCTCTGCAGCGCGGTGATCGCCGGCGCCGCCGACTCCTTGGGCGGGTCGAGGAACGCGATATAGCCCTTGAGGATCAGGTTCTGCTCGTCGTCTTTGCCGTAGGCGGGCTTGGGATCGCATTCGCGGTAGGCTATTGCCAGCACGCGAAAGCCGTCGGCCGAGAGCCGGTCGTACTCTTCCCTGAGATCGTCCAGCAGCAACGGATCCATCGGATAGATGTCGCCGTCGAGCTCGAACTGCGAGCATCGTTCGAACACCGATTCCGGCGCGCCCTTGCAGATCAGTCGATGGTTGCCCTCCGGCGTGGCGACGATGACCGACATCATCTTGCGGGCGAAATCGAAGGGGATTTCGTCCGCCTTCGAGTACTCGCCCACGGAGAGCGTCTGATGCTGTTCCTGGTAGTGCAGCACGGCGCGATCGAGCACGTTGCGCAACCCGGTCTGAAAATGGCTGTTCAAAAAGGCGAACTCGAGCACCCCGTCATCGTCCTTCAACGCCACGTCAAAGTGATGCTCGAGAATCACGCGATCCATCGTTAGCGTGCCGGTCTTGTCCGTGCACAGCACGTCCATCGCGCCCAGGTTCTGGATCGAATTGAGCCGCTTGACGATCACCTTCTTGCGCGACATCAGCAGCGCGCCCTTGGAGAGGCAAACGCTGACGATCATCGGCAGCATCTCCGGCGTCAGCCCGACCGCCACCGCCAGCGCGAACAGAAATGCCTCGCCCCAGATGTGCTTGGTGAAGCCGTTGATGAGGAAGACCAGCGGCACCATCACGGCCATGAACTCGAGCATCAGCCAGGTAAAATCGGCGATCCCGCGATCGAAGGCGGTCGGCGGCGGCCGGTCAGTGATCGTGCTCGCCATCCGGCCCAGATAGGTGCTGAGCCCGGTCTCGACCACGACCGCGGTCGCGGAACCGCTCTCAACGCTGGTGCCGAGGAAGCAGATGCACTTGAGCTCCAGCGGGGAACGACCGTCGGCCTCGTCCGCCGCGTCGAATTTCTCGACCGGGAAGGATTCGCCGGTAAGGCTGGCCTGGATCAGAAACAAGTCCTTGCAGGTGAGCAGGCGCACGTCGGCCGGAATCATGTCGCCCGCGGCCAGCTTGACGATGTCGCCGGGGACCAGCTCCGCGAGCGGAATCTCGCGCGTGACGCCGCCGCGCAACACCGTCGCCGTAACGCTGATCATGGCCTTCAGCTTGGCCGCGGCCGTGTCGGCGCGCGCCTCCTGCACGAAGCGCAGCGAAACCCCGAGCACGATCATGGCAACCATCAACACGCCGCCGACGACATCCGAAAGGGTCTCGGCGGTCGCGAACGAGATAGTCGCCAGCACCGCCAGCAGGATGACCAGCGGGTTGAGACACGCCATGACGAACAGTTTCAGCCGGGTGAAGCGCTCGTCGTTTGCAACTACGTTGGAGCCGTATTTCTCCAGCCGAGCCTGCGCCTCCTCCTCGGTAAGTCCGTCGACGGTGACCTCCAGATGCGACAGCGCCTGCTCCGGCGCCAGCGCCGCCAACTGGACAACCTTGGGCGAGACCTGGATCGGCCCCTGATCGCGCCTGGCCGCCCATGCCCAGCGCAGGTTGCGCGGCAGCACGGAACTGGCGCTAAGCCCCATGAGCTTCTCCGGGCAGGCGTGCTGCTGCCTTGCACTGAGCCGAATTCATCGCTGCTACAGCCGGCTTGTGAGAAAGGCCGGTTTTTTGGTGGCAATACCCTTGTTGAAATATCTGCCGCGTGTCAATCAGCCGCCGATTAATTGATCATTCCTCGATGCGGTGCCGCGAGATCGCCGCCCACCGGACCGATCAAAGCGCATCGGCACCGCATCCGCGGGCCCTCTTCCATCGGATCGACGGTAGGCGGCTTATGCCCCGTTCCGATACGACGGGACTCGCTATCCTAACCCACTTGCCGGAAGCGCCCCCCAAAACGGTCGACTTCAACCCAGGGAGCACGCCCATCGAGCGCGATGACAGCATAGCATGCCACCATCCGATGCTCCGATGACTCTGTCGGCGCGAAAACGGGCCGCTGTCCTTTAGCTGGTGGGGTCTGCTCGCCCGCAAGTCTTATGCGTGGGCGCGTCCTTGTTTGGCTGGCACAAAACCGACCTAGGTTTTCGCTATTTATTCGTTCAAGAATGACGCAAAGAAACGTTATTCACCGTAAAAGATAAATAAAGCTAAGATTAAGTGCTTGACTAGCGATAAAGAATAATTAATTCTAATTAAAGCTAGACGTGCGAATATACGGATAATTTAGAAGCGAATAAGCTAAAATACACCGCAAGGAACAAGACATGCCTCGACGATACTCGAAAGGTCAGATAGCGGTCATCATGATGCTCTGGATGCCCTTTTTGCTTGGCGCGATCGGGCTCGGAGCGGATCTCGCGGTGGTCTATTACAACTGGGTCGTTCTTCAGAAGGCGGCCGACGCCGCCGCGCTCGCCAGCGCTTCGGTGCTTACCGGCGACACGACCACCACGGATAACTCGACCGTCGTCAGCACCGGGACTCAGTATGCCAAGTACAATGGTGTCACGCGCAGCTCGGATACCATCCAGGTTGTGCCCGCGAGCGACGATAAATCGGTCGACGTCTATGTTTCCCGCCAGGTGCCCTACTATTTTCTGCAACTGGTGGGCCTCAAATCGGGCAAGGTCGCCGCGAAGGCCAAGGCCGGTATCCTGCCAACGAGCGGTGTGTGCGGCGCAGCTCCCTTTGGCCTGCCGTGCAAGGAGAACTGCAGCGGCAAGGGCTGCTATGGCCAGAACGCCGCCCCCGGCGCCGGCGATTCGACCTGTGGCGGAGCGTACGAATTCAACACAACGACGCCTTCGATGGGAACGCAGATCCAACTGAAGTCGGACTGGAGCATCACCGGCGTGCCGGGCAACTGGGATCCCCTGGCAATCGGCGGTAACGGCGCCTCGACCTATCGCTCGAACATCGGCCATGGCGAATCTCAGACGCTGACTGCGGGCCAGTCAATTTCGACCGAAACGGGCAATATCGTGGGGCCGACCGGCCAGGGCTTCAGCGATCGCGGTCTGAGCCTGCCCAACTCGACCACCGCGAGCGTGCCCAACCCGGTCCTGGCAACCGATCCTCATGTGATGGTTGTGCCGCTGGTGGACTTTACAGCCGCAGGCAAGAACGGCAAGACTCCAGTGCCGATACTGGACTTTACCACGATCTACGTAACCGGCCTGGTCGGAAACAACAACACGATAGTGGCTACGGTTATCCCGCCGGTTGCGGGTTGCGGCACGCCGACCACGACTTCGACCCATCCGAATGGCGCCGGGCTGATGGCCATCCTGTGCTCGGATAGCGGATGCCCCTCGCCGGCCGCATGGCCGAATATTTAGGCGGGCAGCGGAAAGGTTTGAATACGACGCGCGGCGTCGGAGGCTCGATGCTCCGGCGCCGCATTCCTTTGCTCAGCCTTATGGCTGCTGGACGCAGCAACTCGCGATTTCTGCGTTCGCCCGGTCGTTGTCGACCGGATTTAGATGCGGATGGCCGCTCAGCTCGCCCCACACGAACTCTTCGCGGATGTAATAGACTCGCGTGTGCGGATCGATCTCTACCCGGTCGGCCGATTCCGCCCCCTCGACGTCGCAGGCGATCTGATCCGACCCCGCGGGAACGATGAAGGCATGGTAACCGCCCGGGCCGATTCGTGCGGTGTCATCGCCGCACGTCACTGCCGGTCTCAGCAGCGACGAACCGTAGTGCCAGGGCCGATACACGTATATCACCGAGTCGCCCGGTCCTGCCGATACCCGCTCGAACGGCCGCCCCTGCACGGCGCATCCGGCAAAGGCCACGATCATGAGGCTGCACAGCAGGATCGAGGTGCGGCGATTCATCGCCCGCCAGCGGACGGAGCATACGGCGCGGAACCATCGGGCAGCACAGAAGAAGGCGGCAGCGGCGAAGCCGGCGCAGGATCGGGCGGCATGGGCGCGGGCTGCGCGGGCGCGGGCATATTCGGCTCGCCGCCCACGGCCTCCAATCGCCGGTTGGCGCCGGCCACGGCGGCGGCCAGGCGCTCTTCGTCGCGGTAGAGCTTTTGATCGATCTTCTCGCGCACCGCGGCGCGCGCCGCCTCTTCGACTTCGCTGTGCGTCGGCTCCTTGTACAGCGTGTACGACTTTGACAGGTGCACCTTGGCGGTATAGTCGCCGAGCACGCGATCGCCCTCGGTTATCGAGAGCGATGCAAACGCGGTGACGCCGAGGTCGCCCACAGGCGCGCCGATGTAGGTTGCGGGATCGAACGCGGTCACGATCAGCGGGATGTGATAGTCGTCGTGGGAGATTTCCTCGCGGTAGAGAAACGCGACTTGCGAGCCTCTATCGAGAGACATGGCGACCGCCGGCGGCAGGCGATTGGCGTCGCCATCGAGCAGGCGCCCCTTGAACGGCAAGGCGTGCGCGGGCATCGGCGCCGGGGGCGGCGGCAGCGTTGTCGCCTGCTGCACGGCGCATCCGCCGCCACACAGGATGAGCATCAATCCCGCCGCCACGATCGATTTCATCGCCCACCGCCCAAGCCGCCCGCAGCTACTCATAGACAGCTTTACTCAACCGCTATCGTCGCGCAACTTTCTCCACCAATCGAGGCTCTCCGACGGCCGGAGCGCCATCGGCCTGCCCATGTAGCTGGATACGCGCCGCGTCGCCGTCCGGTTGCAGCAGGAAGCCGGGGCCGAGTCCGTCCAGTCGCGGGCATCCGATCTGGCCCATCACCAGGTCGATTTCCTTGCGCAGGATATCGATCGCCCGCTTGGCGCCCGGCGCGCCGGCGGCGGCTGCACCGTAAAGGGTCGCGCGCCCCACGAACACGAAGCGCGCGCCCAGACAGAGCGCAATCAGGATATCCGCACCCCGGCGCACGCCGCTGTCCAGCATCACCGCGATCTTGTCGCCAACGGCTGCGCAAATGGCCGGCAGCATCTCGAGCGGCGCCGGCGCCTGATCGAGCTGACGCCCGCCGTGGTTGGAAACCATGATGCCGTCGACGCCGGCCTGGGCGGCGCGCACCGCGTCCTCAGGATGCAAAATTCCCTTGACCACGAGGCGGCGCGGCCAGAGGCGACGGTAATTGTCGAGGTCGCGCCAGGTCACGCTGCACGGGATCTGGCGCGCGACGAACGCGGCGATCGCTTTGGCGCTCGCGCCCGGCGGCGCGTAGGGCGCCCAGTTATCGAACCGCGGCACGCCGCGCCGCAGATAGCCGGCGATCCATCCGGGATGCAGCAGCGCCTCGAGCGATTTCGACCACTTCAGCTTGAGCGGCAACTCGAATCCGTTGCGCGCGTTGCGCTCACGCTTGGACGAAACCGGCACATCGACCGTCAACACCAGCGTGCTCAGGTTGGCGTCGCGGGCGCGCCGGATCATATCCTCGGAGATTTTGTTGTCGCGCGCCGCGTAGAGCTGATACCAGGCGTGCTCGCGCGCGATCTCGGCCGCCGCCTCCATTGAGGCGGTCGAGGCGCCGGACATGATGAAGGGAATGTTCGAATCTTTTGCGGCACGCGCCAGGATCAGATCCGCATCGGCGCAGAACAATGCCGCCAGTCCGGTCGGCGCGATGCCGAATGGGCTCGCGAAGGTCTGCCCGAACAGCTCCGCCGATTGATCGCGCCGCATGATATCGACGAAGTAGCGCGGTACGATCCGGTAGCGGGCAAAGCTGGACTCGTTGGCCGCCAGACTTCGCTCGTCCTCGACCCCGCCCTCGATAAAGTCGAACGCGACCCGTGGCAGGCGACGTCTTGCCAGCAGCCGCAAGTCGTCGATATTGACCGCATCTACGAGCTTCATGGTCACCCCCGAACGCCAATCCTACGAGGATCGGAAAGCCGAATGCCAGCCGCGCGTTAATAAGCTATGAAATGTGCCTACATGCCCTCTCACTTGATTTGACATAAACTGGCACCGCTTGTAATTTCGCCATCCTAAATAACGATCCGGCAGTGCGCCAACGTTTCCCACGCGCCGCATTTCCATCGGATGTCTCCGGGGGGAGAGCTCCATCCTGGCTGCATGGAGGAGAAGTCTGATGCGGGAAAGACCTGCCTTGCGAGTGAGCACGCACGCTCTGGCGATTGCGGCCCTACTATTGACCGGCGCCTTCACGGCGGCGATTTTAATCGCCGGCGCGCCTGACGCGCCCAATGCTGCCGCCGCCGCCAGCGCTCGAAGCGTCCGTCTTCCCGCGACAATGGGTACCGATCGCGCCGCGACGAGCGCACGGGCCTCTCGAGCCACCCAGTCTCCGCGCAAGACACCTACGACTTTCAGCAAAGCCGATGCAGCAAGGCTGCGCGCGTCGCTGCCGCTCTATTTCGAACCCAACGTGGGACAGACCGACCGCCGCGTGCGCTTTCTCTCGCAAACCGGCCGGCACACACTGTTCCTCACCGGCGATGCGGCGGTGTTCTCGATGGTCGGCGGCAGGATTCGCAAGGGGCCGACCTTCGAAAATCTCAAAGCACAGGGCCGCACGCCCGCGACCGAGAGACTGGTGGAGGCCGCCGTGGCTATCCGCATGGTCGGGGCGCGGCCGCATCCGCAGATGCGCGCGCTCGATCCTTTGCCCGGACGCGTGAACTACCTCATCGGCAACGACCCCTCGAAATATCATCGTGACGTGCCGACCTACGGCAGGGTGCGCGTTAGCAGCGTCTACCCCGGGATCGATGTCGTGTACTATGGAACGCCGAGCGCGCTCGAGTACGACATCATCGCCGCGCCCGGCGCCGACCCGACGGCGATTCGCTTCGCAATCGAGGGCGGCCTCAGAAGCACCGTCGATGCCGTCGGCAATATCGATATAGTGACCGCGGCGGGCACCATTACGATGCATCGGCCGCGTTCCTATCAGCGCGCGGCGGACGGTAGCGCAGTGCCGATTGCGAGTTCCTACACGCTCGCGAAGAATGGCGCCGCGCCCGAGTATACGATTCGCCTGGCGAGTTACGATCGCACCCGTCCCCTGGTCATCGATCCGATTGCGAGCGTGCGGGTCCTGTATTCCACCGAGCAGCTTCTTTACTCAAGTTATCTCGGCGGCGCGGCAGAGAGCACCGGACCGGTGACGCTCGAGCAGTTCTCGGGCATCACCGCGAACACTCCGTTGACGGTGGCTGACGTCGGCACCGACGTGGCGCTCGATCCAAGCAACAAGGCCTACATCACCGGTATCGCGTATTCGGGCGCGGCCAGCTTCCCGCTGGTGAACGCTTTCCAGAGCACGCAGACCGGCGCCAATTCGCCGCCCAATCAGAATCCGGTCGGATTCATCGCGAAATTCGATACCACCCAGTCGGGCGCCAACTCGCTCATCTACTCGACCTACTTCGGCGGGCAAGGCGACACGAATGCGGCCGACGCGGGACATGGCAACGGTGACCTGCCGTTCGGGATCGCGGTGGACGCCTCGGGCGAGCCGTTCATCGTGGGCCAGACTTACTCGACCGACTTTCCGGACACCGCGAGTTGCGGAGCTTTCGGCCGGACCAACGATCAGAAAGCCACCGACGTGAATGTGGGCTTCGTCGCCAAGCTCAACAGCGCCGGCAGCGCGGTCGTGTACTCCTGCTACATCGACGGATCCAATAACGCCACCGAATCGCGCGTCGCACTCTATCCTGCGGGATGCGACAGCAGCCCGGGCAGCATGTGCAAAGCCTATGTCTCGGGTTCGACCCAGAGCGATCATACGACGGGCTTTCCGGTAACCGGCAGCGCCTTCCAGAACACGTTGAAGGGAACCAACGGCAAGAGCAACGCCACATTCATCGTCGTGCACGAAGATGGCCAGTCGCTCGACTACGCGACTCTTTATGGCGGTTCGGGAAACGGAACCAACGCCGACGCCGGACTCTCGATCGCGGTTGATTCGCAAGGTCATGGCTATCTCGCGGGAGGCACCTACTCCAGCGACCTGACCACCAAGAACGCGGCCGTATCGACGTACAATGCCGGAGCCAGCGCCAAAAAGGTCAGCAATGCGTTCGTGGCCAAGTTCGATCCCACCCTCTCGGGCGCATCCTCGCTGCTCTATGCCACGTATCTCGGCGGCTCAGGCAGCACGGGGCAGATATCGGTTTTCGGCAGCGTCGTTTTTTCATTGTCAATCGGCGACGTCGCGACCGCGATCAGGATCGATCCGGTAAGCGGCCTCATCTGGGTGGCGGGCGTCACCGCGTCCACCAACTTCACCGCCGGAACCTTTGCATCGCCCTTCGAAGCATCCAACCAGGCCGAGGCCGGAGCAGGGGCGCCTGCGACCGCAGGCTTCATCGCCGAACTTGACACTTCGAAAGCCGGCCTGAACCAGGTCGTCTACCGAACGTACTTCGGCGGCGGAGGACTGCAACTCATTCCGCCCGCGCCCGCAACCGGCACCATCGGGGTCGGCGACGCGATCGTGGACCTTGCGACCACCGGGCCCCGCGTTTACGTCACGGGCGCTACCGCAAGCGGCACGGTGCCCAGCGGATTTCCGCTCAGCGCCAACGCGTGTCAGACGCTGAACAAGAGCGCCGGCATCAATATCCAGGGGTTTGCCGTTCCCATCACCGCCTTCGCCGCCGAAATCGATCCTTCCCAGTCGGGAGCGGCGGAGCTTGATTTCGCCACGCTGCTCGGCGGCAGCGGGACCGCGGATGCGGGCACCGGAGTCGCCATCGACGGCTTCGGCGACATGGTCGTCTCGGGTCTTACCTATTCCTCGGATTTTCCGGTCACCACAACCGCGTTCCAGTCATCCAATGGAGCGGCCGCAAACAGCGCAACCAATGCCTTCCTGAGCGTGCTCTATCCAGCCGGCACGCTCTGCGGCAGCGGCGGCGGAACGCCCGTGCCGACTCCGTCGAGCACCCCGACGCCTTCGCCGACGCCGACGCCGGGCGGACTGATCTCGATCACCGGTAATCCGCTGGTCTTTCCCAACTCCGGGGTCGGCGGAGTTCCGACCAATGCGAAGTTCACGATCCAGAACCTGAGCTCCAAGCACGACCTGGTCGGCAGTGTCGGCTCTCCGGGCGCCGGACCGTTCACCTTCCGCGCCGGGAGCGGCCCGTTCGATTTGCCGCCGCTTGGCATTCTCGCGGTCAAGATGACTTTCACACCGACCGCGATCGGACTCGCCAACGGATCCCTGCAGGTCACGAGCAATGACAAGCTGGGACATTCGCCGATCACCGTGAACCTCAGCGGCACCGGCTTCCCGGGTTCGCCGTCGCTGTCGGTGCCGGCGCTCGGCGAGCCGCCAAATCCGATCGCGCTCAGCTTCGGCACGGTGGGCATCAATCTTGCCGCGGGCAAGACGCTCAACCTGGTGATCACAAACGTTGGGCTGGGCGCGCTCGCCGGTGTTGTCTCGCCGCTGTCCGCGCCGTACAGCATCGTCAGCGGTACGGGCGTCGGTGGCTCTTTCGGGCCTCTCGCTCCCGGCGGCGTCGATAAGATCAAGGTCGCGTTCTCGCCCACCGCGGTCGGGCCCGCCGCGCCGGCCACCCTGGTCATCACGACCAACAATCCCAAGCCGGCCAGGCACATTCTCAACGTGCCGCTGAGCGGCACCGGCGCTCCGGGACATCTGGCGACAAATATTCCGGCGCTCAATAACGACACGATCGGATTCGGCACGATTTCACATACCGGCCCGCCCAAATCGCTGAGCTTCAAAATCAAAAATGTCGGGCTCGGCGAGTTGCTGGGCAACGTGCCGGCGCTGGGCGGAACATTTACGGTCACCGCCGGCAGCGGCGCATTCGACTTGCCTCCGGGCGGAAGCCAGGTGGTGACCGTGCAGTTCGCGCCCCCCGGGGTTGGGGCGTTTTCGCAGGCGCTCGCGATTACCGTCACGCCGCCGGGCAAGCCCGCCGCCGGCATCACGGTGACGCTCAAGGGACACGGCTCCTGAGAAGCAGATTCGAGCTGAACTTCGTCCGGGAACACGCGGCTGCGAATCGACTTCGCGGCCGCGTTTCCTTTCGCGGCCGTATCGCTGTATCAAGTGAAGGTGAGTGTCGGCTTTTGATGATATCCGTCAGGGCCATCGACGAATCCGTCGCCGCGATCGCCGCCGCGCGCAGCCGGCATGTTGCGCTCGAGCATCTTCCGCCCGGCGGCGGCGCCCTTGATCTGGACGGCGCCTACGCGATCCAGGAGGCGTTTGCCCGCGCATGCGGTCTCGAGGTCGTCGGCTACAAGATCGGATGCGCTTCGAAGGAATCGCAGAGGCTGGTCGGCGCGAGCGGCCCGTTTGCGGCGCGCATCTTCTCGCCCACCCGCCTGGTCTCGCCGGCCGAGATTCCAGCGCACGATTTCTTTTCGCCTGGCGTCGAGGCCGAGTTCGGTTTCACGATGGGCGCATCGTTGCCGCCGCGCGGCTCAGCCTACGGGCGCGACGAGGTTGCGCGAGCGGTTGCGGCGGCCGTTCCGGTGATAGAGATTTGCGACACGCGGCTTCAGAACTGGAAGGCTGCGCGGATCGAGGAAATCATCGCCGACAACGGCTTCCACGGCGGCCTGGTCGTCGGCGCGGCTATCGCACAGTGGGAAAGCGCCGACCTGGCGCACCGCGAGGTCACGCTTTCGATCGACGGCGGCGCGCGCGGCCGGGGCGCGAGCGCAGATACGCTCGGCGATCCGCTCGATGGGCTGGTCTGGATCGCCAACGAGCTCATGCGCCGTGGTCACGGGCTTAAGGCGGGCGATATCGTCGCGACCGGCACATGGACCGGGCTGCACTTCGTGCGCGGGGCGGCGGCGGTGGTCGCGGATTTCGGCGCGCTCGGCCGAGTCGAGCTGCGCGTGCGCTGATGGAGCATACACCGGAGATGGAATCGATCCTGGACCCCGGCAAAATCGAGAGCTATCACGCGCACGTGTACTACACCGACGCGCAATCGCGCGCGCTCGCCGCTCAACTGCGCGCCGCGCTCGGCGAGCGGTTCGCCGTGGCGCTGGGCAACTGGCACGATCGGCCGGTCGGACCGCATCCGCTGCCGATGTACCAGGTCAGCTTCGCCGCCGCCGAGTTCCCGCGCGTGGTGCCGTGGCTGATGCTCAACCACGGCGGGCTTTCAATCCTGATCCATCCGAACACCGCCGACGGCTATCGCGATCACGCGGAGCACGCGCTGTGGCTCGGCGACCGGCTGACGCTGCGCCTGGATATCCTGCGGCAACTGCTCGGGCAGTGAAACTCAGTCGGCGCGGCGCGCGTCGCGCAGCAGCACATCGATGCGCGCGGCGTGCTCGGGACCCGGGTCAAAGATGAACTCCAGCTCCGGCGTGTAGCGCAGGCCGAGCGCGCGGCCGACCTGCCGCCGGATAAATCCGCCGGCGCTCCTGAAGCCGGCAATCGCCGCGGCCGCGCGCGGCTGCCCTTCAAGATGCGAGAAGAACACCCTGCCGTGGCGCAGATCGTCGGTCATGCGGACCGCAGTAAGGGTGATGCCGTGCAGCCGCGGGTCCTTGAGGTCCCGCAGAAGCATCGAGGAGAGCTCGCGCAGCACCATCTCGGCGACGCGCTCGGGCCGGCGTGGTTCGGAAGCCATCAAGCGTAATATTATCAGCGAGCGCGCCGATGCGCGAAGCGCAGCAGGACGAAAGCCCGTCACGTGCAAACGAGGATGCGCCGGGCGCTCGAGGGCCGCGCGGCATGCGCGGGAAATCGGCGCTCAGTAGTTGATGAGCTCGAGGCGCTCTTCACCCAGCGGCGCGAGGCCAAGCGCGTCGATGAAATTGACCACCTCGCGCAGCGCCGAATCGACGAACGCGCGGTCGGCGCCGACCTGACAGATGCCGAGTTCGGCACGCTGCCACAGATCGTGGCCGTCGCACTCGGCGATCGAAACGTTGAATTTCGAACGCACACGGTCCTTGATCGCCCGCAGCACCTGGCGTTTGCCCTTGAGCGAATGGTTTTCGGGCAGAAACAGCGTGAGCTGCAGTACGCCTACCACCATTGGGTCGAACGCTCGGGTCTCAGGTCCAACGCTCGGGTCTCAGGTCTGCGGATGCTTCTCGGCGGCGGCCTGCCCGCGGATCGCCTCAGGACGCGGTGCCTCGAGCTTGCGCGCGACCGCTTCCATCTCGAACGCCTCGATCACGTCGTCGGGCTTCACGTCGTTGTAGTTCTCGAGCCCGATACCGCATTCGTAACCGGCCGCGACCTCGCGCGCGTCGTCCTTGAAGCGGCGCAGCGAGCCGATTTTGCCTTCCCACACGACGCGGCCGTCGCGCACCAGGCGCGCGCGCGCGTTGCGCGCGATCTTGCCGTCCACCACCATCGAGCCGGCGATCGTGCCGCCGGGAACGTTGAAGGTCTTGCGCACCTCGGCGCGTCCGAGCGATTTTTCGCGGTAGGTCGGAGCGAGCAGCCCCTCCATCGCCTCGCGCATTTCGTTGATCGCCTCGTAGATGACCGTGTAGAGGCGAACCTCGACGCCTTCCTTTTCCGCCAGCGCGGCGGCCTTGGGCTCGGGCCGGATGTTGAACCCGATGATCACGGCATTGGAGGCCGAAGCGAGTGTCACGTCGGTCTCGGAGATGGCGCCCGCCGAACTGTGCAGGATCTCGACCTTGACCTCGGCGGTCGACAGACGCGCCAGCGAATCGGCCAGCGCTTCGACCGAGCCCTGCACGTCGCCCTTGATGACGACCTTCAGCTCCTTGACCTCGCCGGCCTTCATGCGATCGCTCAGGTCCTGCAGCGAGACGCGGGCGCTCTTCTGCAGTTCACCCTCGCGCTGCTTGGACTGGCGGAACTCGGCGACCTGACGGGCCTTGGACTCCTCAGCCACAACCACGAACGGCGTGCCCGGTTCGGGCACGCTGGACAGGCCGAAGATCTCGACCGGCGTGGCCGGCGGCGCCTCGGCGATACGCTGGCCGTTGTGATCGAGCATCGCGCGCACGCGTCCGTAGGCCATCCCGCAGACGAACGGATCGCCCTGGCGCAGCGTGCCCTCCTGGATCAGCACGGTCGCCACCGGGCCGCGGCCGCGGTCGAGTTGCGATTCGACCACCGTGCCGCGCGCGGGCCGCTCCGGATTGGCCTTGAGCTCGAGCACGTCGGCCTGCAGCAGCAGCATTTCGAGCAGGCGATCGATGCCGGCGCCGGTGCGCGCGGAGACCGGCACCACGATGGTGTCGCCGCCGTAGTCCTCGGGGATGAGCGACTGCTCGGTGAGCTGCTGCTTGACGCGATCGATGTTCGCCTCGGGCCGGTCGATCTTGTTGATCGCCACGACGATCGGGACCTTGGCCGCGCGCGCATGGTTGAGCGCCTCGACCGTCTGCGGCATCACGCCTTCGTCCGCGGCGACCACCAGGATCACGATGTCCGTGACCTTGGCGCCGCGCGCGCGCATCGCGGTGAACGCCTCGTGGCCGGGCGTATCGACAAAGGTGACCTTGCGCCCGTTGGCCTCGACCATGTAGGCGCCGATGTGCTGGGTGATGCCGCCGAATTCCTGCTCGGTGACGTTGGCGTGGCGGATCGCGTCGAGCAGCGAGGTTTTGCCGTGATCGACATGGCCCATCACGGTGACCACGGGCGGCCGCGGCAGCATCTCGCCCGCCGCCTCTTCGGCCTCGCTCTCTTCGATGGCTGATTCGACGTCGAAGGCGACGTTCTCGACGCTGTAGCCGAACTCGCTCGCGACCAGCGCCGCGGTATCCACGTCGAGCACCTGGTTGAGCGTCGACATCACGCCGAGGTCCATCAGCTTCTTGATTATCTCGCCGGCCTTGACGCCCATGTTGCGCGCGAGCTCCGAGACGGTAACCCCCTCGGTAATCCGCACGACGCGCTTGGAGGCCTTGGGCGTCGTGATCTCGGTCTTGCGCTGCTCTTTGCCGGGGAGCGCGCGGCGCTTCTTGGGCACGCGCAGGCCGCGCATCTCGCGCTCGGCGGTGAAATCGGGCGCGCCCTTTTTGACCACGCGCTTTTTCTTGATCGTGCGCGCGCCGGGTTTCGCCGCAGCCTCGCCGGGCGGCACCATCATGCCCGGCTCAGGCGCTGCAGCGGGGGCCGCAGGCGCAAAACGCGCGGGCTGGCCGGGACGCGGCGGCACGCCCGGCCTGGTGACCGGCGCCGAGGGGCGCGGCGCGGGCTTGGGCAGCTCAATTTTTCCGAGCACGCGCGGACCGCGCTGCCCGTCGTCGAGCGAAGGCGCGGCGTCGTGCGCGGAGCCGGTGAGATTTATTGCGCGTCCGGGCTGTCCGGGTTGCGGGCGCGTCTCGACCCGCCGCACCCCCGAGCCGGGCTGAACGCGCGGCGGCATCGCCGGACGCGCGCCCGGCCCCTGAGGACGCGGCGGCTCGACGACGGTGCGTGTGAGCGGCCGCTGCTCGCGAGCGGGCGACGGCGCGCGCTCGGAACGCGCGGCTTCGGTTTTTGCCGCCGCAGACGCAGCTTCGACTCTCGGAGTCTCGGCTACGTGGGCTTCCGGTGCGGTAGGCGCGCCTGCTTCACTGGCGGGCGGCGGCGCGATGCGCGTCTCGGCGGCGGACTCGATTCTTGCGGCCGCTCCATTCGCTGCAGTCTGCGGCGCGGAAGGTTCCGTCGGATGTTCCGCGGCAACCGGCGCCGGCTGTTCGGGAAGTTCCGGCACGGCCGGCTCGGGCTCGATCATCGCGGGGATGACAGGCTCGGACGGCTCGTTGCGTTCCTCGAGAAACGGCGTTGCGAAGCTTTCTTCGCGCCCGCCTTCAAGTTCGAAATGGAAGGGCTCGGCCGGTTCGTTCGCGACCTGGGAGAATCCGGCTTCGGGCTCGGTGTGCCGGCGGCGCATCACCGTTGCGTTGAGCCGCTTTTCGACCACTTTGCCGGCGCTGGTCTCGACCACCGTCTCGCGCCGCAAGAGCTCCTGTCGATGGGCCTGCTCGTCGAGATCGAGCTTGACTCGCTCGGCCTCCTCCGGCGTCAGCAAGCTGGAATCCGAATGTGCGTGTCCGAGCTTAAGACGCGCGCAAGTAGCCAGCACTTCCTCGACCGGTATGCCCCATTCCTGGGCAAAGGTTTTGATCCGCTTTCGCGCCATTTCGCCTACTCTATTCGAGAGCGTCTTCGCTATCCAGCCGCTCTTGTAACATTTGCGTAATCGACTCGCGCCGGCTGCGATCGAGCGCGATTCGCAGCGAACGGAATTCGCGCGTGCGGCCCCGCACGAAACCGTCCATACACTCGCGGCGCGGATGCAGATAGCCGCCGCGCCCGCCCAGGCGGTGAGCATCGTCCACGCGGACGGCGCCGCGCACGGCCGCCAGACGGACCATCGCGGCCTGCGCGTCGCGCGCCATACATCCCAGGCAGGTGCGCTCGGGGCTATGATTTCGCCGCGACATCTTCCTCCTCGCCCGCCGCGGACGTCTCAGCCGCGAGCGCAGCCTCGGCGGCATCGCCGTCGTCGGCGGTTCTATGATCAGCCTCGGCCACCGATTTTTCGGCCGCCTGCGCCGCCGCGACGGCGGCGGCCTCCTCATCCGCGTGCTTTTTCGCCACCCAGTCGCGCGCCGCCAGAATCAACTGGCGGGCGCGTTCGGGCGTGATGCCCTCGACCTCGAAGGATTCCTCGGCGGTCTCGGCGAGCTGCTCCGCGGAGCGAAAGCCCCATTGGTAGAGCAGTTCGGCATTGATGTCGCCGATGCCCGGAATCGCGTTGAGCGAAGCGCGCGCCGAGCGCGCCTCCTCTTCGGCCTCGGAATCGCTGCGCAGATCGATCTTCCAGCCCGAGAGCCGATGGGCCAGGCGCACATTCTGACCGCGCTTGCCGATCGCCAGCGAAAGCTGGTCGTCGGGCACGACCACTTCCATGCCGTGTTCATCCTCGTCGATGATCACCTTGGACACCTTGGCCGGGGCGAGCGCGCGGCAGACCAGCTCGGCCTGGTCGTCGGTCCACGGCACGATATCGATCTTCTCGCCGCGCAGCTCCTGTACCACCGCCTGCACCCGCGTGCCCTTCATCCCGACGCAGGCGCCCACGGGATCGACGTCCGAGTCCTTGGAATAGACCGCGACCTTGGCACGCCCGCCCGGCTCGCGCGCGCACTGGCGAATCTCG
>Ga0209581_1002150_pt1 | contig 19868 bp, 13 predicted proteins | sample Coa_R2_FD_187160 | JGI IMG/M metagenome (GOLD analysis project Ga0209581, IMG submission 187160) | Surface soil microbial communities from Centralia Pennsylvania, which are recovering from an underground coalmine fire - Coalmine... | ecosystem: Environmental > Terrestrial > Soil > Unclassified ...
CACAGCTCCCCCTTCACCGCAGGTACCGGGGGCGGCTCTCTCAAAGTGCTCCCATTCGTCGCAGTCAAACAGCTTGTCAGCCAGGTAATTCAGTCGTCGCTCTGCCCACAGATTCTGCTATAGAGCCAGATCGAGAATTGCGCTGCAGCCAGGGCTCCGTTTCCCAGTCCGCCCAGGTTGCTTCCCTTGGCGGGAATAGGTTGGTGCTCGGTGGTGATGAGCGTCGCGGCCGAGCACACGGGCGGATTCGGCGCTCCCGCCGGAGTACAGGTGACGTACTTGATGTCGAAGGTTTGCAGGAAGGCGGGAGGGCCTCCAGCGTTGACATTGAGATACGTGACGGTGACACTTCCGGTCGGCTGTTTTGCGATATTGGGCCGGATGCTCACTCGCGGCGAAGCCGGAGCCGTATCCGTGCCGCTGATCACAACAGCCGGCGAGCAGGCAGACAGACTGTTCGTACAGACTGCAACGGCCTCGACAACGGCAAGAGTGGTGCTGATATCCAAGGTGACGTAGACGTCGCCGGCGCCTGTCCCGCTCCCCAAGGCTCGGGGGTCCACGGCCAAGCTCTCCGCGATGTCGGCGGCGGTGGTGGGATTGACTCCTGCACTCACAGGCCAGCAGTTCTGCGAATCAGCCTGACTATGCGTGCCAGACGGGCAGGCGTTTGGATCGTTGAGTGTGGCTGCCGTTGTGCGGAAGAGTCCGACAGCGGACGCGGACAAGCCGATTCGGACATCCGCCATGAAGACTGCCTGGCGGGCGGGGTCGGCGACCGTCCCGGCTACTCCGCCGCCAAAGAGTTTCTCGCCGGTGATGCTGGAGGTGATTGGCGGCAGGCCACCCTCGAAATCGGGGGCACAAGGGTTGGTCTCGGCGCCGTTCCGATGGACATAATACCCGCTGGCGCTATTTCCGAAGCCTCCGAAGAACCCCCGGTAATCGGCGGCGCCCCCTACCACCAGATCCGCTCCCTGGCTACCAGCGTTGGGCAAAAAATCGACGCTGGTGCTGTTCTGAGGGAGGGCGTTCGGGCGCCGCTCCAGGTTAAACCGGGTCCCAAAGGAAGTACCGCAGCCGGCGTTGGCGGCATCCGGGCTAACTGCAGTGGGATCGGCGGGAATCTGGATTTCCGGCACCGGGCCGGAGGCGTCTTCGCCCACCCGTGCCAGCAGCGCTTTGGCTACAGGGCTACCCGATGCCTGGAGGATGCGCCGGCCGCGAGGCGAGCCAAGCAGAGCGAAGATGCCCGCGCGTCGTCCGCCTAAGGCGCCCGGAACCGTCGAGACTGACGGCGGACGAGAGACAGCCTGACGATGGCTCCGGATTTGCCGGCTGTCCTGTCCCAGCAATCCGGCACGGCCGGAGACCAGGCATAGAACCAGGGACGCCGCAGTGCCCGCCGTCGCCGCCGTTGTTTTCCTGTTTCTCATCATGGCTTTCCTCCTCCGCCTTTCGGAAGTTTAGTAATCGAACCGGCTCAGATGATTGTTCTGCTCCGGATCGGCGGCCCCGTGATAGAGTCCTTTCACCGCTGTATGCGTGTAGTGAATGTAGGTTTCGCTTCCCGCCGGTCCGCCGCGCGCAGCCACGCCGATGTAGTACCCGATGAAGATGCCCTGCAAAAATGGATCGGTATTGGGATCCATGGGAACGGCCGTAATGGTGACGGGGTCTGTGACCGGGTCCGGGGTGGAGGGTCCAGGCAGGATCTGGCGCAGAAGAACGCGCGACCGGTGTTGGAACGCGTCCGCCTGGGAGCTGTAGTACGCAATGTTGACGATGTTTGTAAAGGGATCGGTGGCGATCGCGGCCTGGAACTGATCTTGCGGTCCGGTATCGAGCCCAGCGAAGTTCCAGGTGCCGCCGTTGTCGCTTGACGCCGCCATCACCAGGTCCGCGTCGGGACATATGCTGACAAAGGTGAGCCCCGGGTATTTCACGGCCGCGGAGACTTTGCAGCGCTCCCACACCACGTAGGTTTCGATTCCGTTCTGGTCCTGGCGGTGCGTGTGTTTCGGAAAAGTACGCAGCACGAATTGGGCGGCCTCCAGGCCCTCGGGGAAATCAAAAATGGAATAAGGAATGGCCTGGGTCTCGGTGGTGATGAGTGACGCCGGGGCGCACGACGGAGGCCGGGGAGCCCCTTGGGGTGTGCAAGCGACATACTTGATATCCGCCTTGGCCGGTATCTCAATTGCGCCGCCGGAGTAAACCGCATAGGTGAGTGTTACGCCTCCATCGGGCCGGACGGCAATGTTAGAGGTGTCTGCCAGATCCGCACCACTGACCGCGACGGGCGAGGAACAGGCGGAGAGGTCGTTCTTGCAGGCAACGACGAAGACGGACTGCTTGCTGCCGCCCGTCGCCGTAGCCGAAACGTAGACATCTCCGGCGCCCGTGCCGCCGGGCCGCTGATCTACCACGACGGCAGGCTTCAGGTTCGAGATGGGGAACGCAGACAGGTTGACGAGAACACTCGTGGACCAGCAGGCTTGGGACTGGCTCTGAGTCTGCGTACCATCCGGACAGTAACTCGAATCATTCAGGTTCGCCGCGGTTGCCCGAAAGAGTCCGATGGCGGTCTCCGCGGATTCATGGGTATCCGCCCGAATGTCCGCGATGAAGAATGCACTATGCTGCGAATCCGCGGCAACCACCGGATCGCCCGCACCCACCAGCCGGTCGCCGCTTGTTGAATCGGTGAGCACTGGCAGTCCTCCTTCGAAGTCCGGCGAGCAGGGGTTGGAATCGGAACCGTCGCGGTGCACGTAATAGCCCGTCTCGGTGTCAAGACCAAGCACGCCGAGGTAATCGCCAGCGGCGGGCACCGGAGAAAAGGCTCGAAAGTCGTTGGCGGCTCCAACTACCAGATCGCCGCCCGACAGCCCCTGGCCGGGCAGAAAATCCACGGAAGTGCCGTCTTGGGGAACGGGGTTCTGCCGCGGCTCCAGGTTGAAGCGGGTGCCGACCGCAGTGCCGCACGCGTTTGAAACCGCTCCGGCGGGCGCCGCGGCCAGGGCAATCGCCGGCCGCCACGGCGCAAGACAGAAGAAGGCGAAAGCCGCCACAAGGAACGACGGCGGCCTTTGGCAAAGCCGGATCTCCATTTTTGTAATGCCCTCCTATTCGCAGCGCTTGCGCCATCTCTCTTCGGTTTATCACCAAACCTTCGCCGAGGGGACGGTTAGCGCAGGAATTCACTCCTATTACGGAAATGTGGAAATAGGAATTACAGCAGCTCGCGGACGCGACGGGTCTGGAGATTTCGGTGTGTCATTTTCCACCGGGGACCTGCAAGTGGAGCAAAATCGAACACCGCTTGTTCAATTTCATCAGCCAGAACTGGCGGGGCAGGCCGCTGATCAGTCACGAGGTCATTATCACTCTCATCCCGCCACCACATCGAAGACGGGCCTGGCGGTGCGATGCGATCTCGATTCAAACACCTAGCCGGCCGGGGTCAAGATTTCCGGTCAACAGATGGCGGAACTGCGACTCAGGAGAGACGCTTTCCATGGCGATTGGAATTACAAGCTACTGCCCAGAACTTGACACACTTATTTTCTGACAGGCCCTTGGAAGCGGCGGTCAGAATAGGGTGTCGGGCAGCCCGGCGGCCAGCAGCGGGGTACGACGGGCATGTCCTTTGAAATCAATAGCGGATTTTCGGCGAAACACCTATTCTGGACGGGAGTGAACGGCGAACCGAATCAAGAGACCGATACCCACCTTGAAAGATATCCCAGTGGGCGAGACGGTCTTCCTCTCGCGTTATGACATGAAGGCCGACGCGGAGGGCGAATGCTTCGTCAACCCGGAGGCTACCTTAGAGCGGAAGGAGGATCGTTTGCACACGCTTTGGGTGACCAAAGAGGAGGAAGTGGTTCGTGCCACCATTCTTGCGGCAGGCGAATGGGAACTGCAAACCGCGTCCTCTCTCTTGCGTAAGCACTGGTTTCCGACGCTCTCGGTTGTCGAGGAGTTGGATCCCGACCTAGATAAGGATCGGCTGGCCGACGAAGCAGAGAAACTATTGGACAAAATCAGGCGACGGGGGGGAGCAGCCAGGCGGCGACTCAAACCGCCGTGGGAATACGATCGCGATCCCCTACAGGCGCCGAATCCAGATATTGCGGAACCGCACCGGGCAATGGTGGGCCAGTAGCGCAATCGGCGCGCTCGCCATCTCGGGATCGAGCGGCTTGGGCAGGCCTGCGTGCACCGAGGTCCCGTAAATCTCCTGATCGTAGTGCACCAGCAGCCCATTGTGGAACATTGTCACCCTGGCCGGCTTCTCCAGCTTGCCCGCGCGAAAAATGGGCGCCCGCATCACGATGTCATATATCTGCCACTCCCCCGCCATGCGGCACGCGTTCACCAGCGGCGGCGTCTGCCCATACACGGCAGCCGCCTGCCCGTCGGGATAAATCTTTGTGTCGTACGAGTCGAAGATCTGGATCTCGACCCCACCGAAGAACTGCACGCCGTTGTTTCCGCGGTTCATGCGATCGCCTTCCGGTGGGTCCGGCGACCGCCACTCCAGATGCAACTGGCAATCCCCGAAGCGCTCCTTTGTCGTCAGGTTGCCTTCGGTGGCCTCCGCCCACCCGTGCTCGACCTTCCACCGCGAAGGGAGCCACTGGTTCAGGTCCTGGCCGTCGAACAGCACGATCGCATCCGACGGAGCCCGCCCCGGCCCGCCCGGATCCACCCGCTTGGGCGCCGGCCGGTCCGGATCGTGTACATGAAACCCCGACCACGGTTGCCTGGGCGTATCCTTGTAGCCAAACACTCCCGAGCCGTCCCTGGCATTCACCAGCGGATGTTTCTGCGCCTGCATCACCAGCAGGAACAGGGGCACTCCAATCCCGATCGACCAGAACGAAGCTTTTCGCATAAGACCTCTGAAGGAAGACACACAGACGGCCCGCCTGCTGTGAGGATAAGGCGGAGTATCTCGTTCGTGTCGCGCGCGCCCCGCCCCGCGGCCAGCGGGATCCTCATGGTCTGACCGCCGCAATCTCGATCACCTTGATCTGGCGCGGCCCTAGCGCCTCCTGCCGCTCCACCGGTCCCTTTACCCGCGCCACCGCTGTCGAACCCTCGGGCGTAAGTTCTGTCAGCACGTACGCCCCGCCCTCCAAACCGAACTCCGCCGGATCGATGCGATACGAGAACGCCACCGCCTCTTCTAAATAGTTCGCCAGGAACACCCCCAAGTGCCCGTCCTCCGCCCGCCACAAACGCCCTGCGGCGCCCGCTACCGTGCCCCGGTGCTTCTGCTGCCAGCCGAAGCCTTCTTCGGAAAACGTCGGCACGGTCTTCAGCGGCTCCACCGGTCCCAGCAGTTGCCCGTACGTCAGAAACTTCTTTGCGGCGATCCGGTAGCGCCCGCACTGCCGGAAATATTCCGCCTTCGCCACGTGTGCCGGCTCGAACAACCCGAACGTCATCCATCCGTTTTGCCGTCCGTCGATCAGTGCCTGTCCCTGCGCCCAGTTGAAAAAACGGTTGCTCCGCCCCGCATAGTCGCAGGGACTGCCGAAGAACAGCGTGTATCCCGAGTAGACCACCTCCATCAGCGGGATCTCCAGGTCCGAAGGCTCCGCCCACGTCAGGTTCGCATCCAGCAGGTCGAAGAACACTTCGTCCGCGCCCTCCGACGTGATGACCACTTGTCGGCCCTTGCGTTGGGACATGTGCCGCACCTTCCGCAGCAGATCCCGGTTGCCGTCCGCCCAGTAGCGCCCGCCTCCCAAGGGATGTCCGTGCTGCGCATTGAAGCACAGTTCGTGCCCCATCGCCGACACCTGGTCCACGTACACGCCATTCACGCCTTCCTCGCCAATCAGCCGGTCCACCAGCGTCGAGATGGTGCTCTGCCAGAACTCCTGGCTCGGACACATCGAAAGCAGCCGCCCCGCCGCATCCGAGTAGAAGTGTTGCCGGTACCCGCCAGCCTCATCCGTGATTGCATGCGGCGCGAAGCGCGCGAAGTCCGCAATGTTGAAATCCGCACTCGACCCGTTGATGTACGGCATGACCAGCAGCCCCTGGCCCGTCAACTCCGCCACCCGCTCCCGGAATCCGGGCTTGGCCGGCAGGAAGTGTGGATACTCGTTGTCGAACTTCATGTGGTGCCAGTCGTACCAGTGCAGCGCCATCGGCACGCCCATCTTCTTCTGTGCTTCGAGGAACGGGAGATTCTGCCCGTGTGGCGTGCCCTCGGCCCGGTTCCACACCCAGCTATCGCGCACCCACAGACCCACGTCTTTCACCAGGTCCGGCACTTCCGATCGTCCGGAAAGCTTCCCGGCCTGCGCCCACTTCTGCCGCAAGGCCCACGAGCGATAGCGCCGGGCGGCCTCCAGCCACCCACCTTCGTAGACGCCGAACGCCACCGCGTAGTAGTCCGGATAGTCCGAGCCCGCCACCCCCATGTTCTCCGGATAATGCACCATCCCCAGCCGCTGCCCGGACTCCACCACAAAATCCTTCGCCCGCGCCTCCCCGTCCATGCTGGCAAAGTACACCCCGTTGCGGCCCTGGCTCAGCGACAGAAACTGCATCGGCCAGCCGCCCGAAGGACTTCGCCCTTCCACCTTTCCGGACCAGTTCCGCAGCAGTTGACCTCCGCTGCCGAATACCGGCCGCGCCAGATCGTACTTGCCGGCCTCCGGGAATCCGTCCACCAGCGGATACGTCACGCTCCACAGGCCCCAGTAGTCGCTCGAATTGTCCACGAAGATGCGCCATTCCGCCACGCCGGAGTCTGCGGGCAGTTCCACCACCACGCGCACGGTCACCACGCCGTCCTCCAGCCACCACCGCAGGCGGTTCCACTCCATCACCGCCCGTCGCGTGCCGTTCGCCAGCGTCTCCACGTGCGCGTGGTTGCAGGGTTTGTAATTGTTCGTGATCCTCTGGATTTGCGTGCCTTTGCCGAAGGCCACCTCCCATAGCAGGCGCGGACCCGCAACCGGCCGCACGTGGTTCACCCCGCTCCGCAAATCCACCAGCGCCGCCAGTCCCATGCCGCCGCTCGCAAACTCCAGCCGCACCGTCCGGTTCGCCAGCACCAGTCCCTTGGCTGGATCCACCGACTCCACCCTCGTAGCGCTCCAGCCGGACGACACCGCTGCGAGCACCAGCCCAAACAGCCGTTGCCAGTTCACTTCAACTCCGCTTCTGGCCGAACCGCTCGCCGTCCGGCCTCTACAAATGCAACTTCAGCAAATATCCAATCGCGCCTGTACCTGCTCTTCGCGTCCGCCTGCCGGCGCATGTGCGCTCGTGGCTGTCCGCGTCGCCCGCCCGGTCCATACGTGCGATTGCACCCGTCCAGGAAGCCGATATTGTAGTTCTCTCCATCGGACCGGAAAAGCGAGGTTGGATGATGTGGAGGGCGTCTGCTCTGGTCGAAGCAGTGACGCCGACTGCATGGCCCAGGGCACGATGCACTCCCTCGGGAGAGTAGCTGGCCGGGATTGCGAGACCCGATTCCGGAGATACTCGAACAAGGAGGATTGTAATGGCCTGGACCAAGGCAGCTTGCGCGATTGCGGCCGTGGCGCTGATGGCCTGTGCGGCCGACCGCCGCGCCATCGTTCGGGAGAGGGCGGCGGCGCTGGCAGGCTTTCAGGGGCAGCGAATTCCCGAGGCCGACTCCGAGGTGACGCGCCAGGCAGGCGAGATCGCCTCGGGTACCGTCTTTTTCTACGGCCGCACCCCCGTGCAGGTGGGATTGCGCGGCATCGACTGGAGCGGCAAGCAGGTCCGCCACCAGGAGTGGCCCGCGCAACTGAACCGCTTCTTTCACCTGGAACCGCTCGCGGCCGCCTACCGGGCGACCGGCGACGAACGGTTCGCACGCGCAGCCCGTGCCTACATCGAAGACTGGATCCGGCAATCGCACTACGAATCGCCGGCTGCCTTCCAGCCCGGCGACAGCGGTCTGAACATGAGCATCCGGCTGGGTACCAGCGTGCATGGTGGCTGGGGCGGTACGCTGCCCGCCTTCCTTGGGAGCGCCGCGTTCGACGACGGTTTTCTCGACCTGCTCTTCCACTCTATGGACGAGCAGGCGGTCTTCCTCTCCTCGCACCTGACCGCGGCCGGCAACTGGCGCATCTCGGAACTGGATGCGCTGGTTTTTACCGCCTTGCGCTTCCCCTTTCTGCCCCACGCTCCCAGCCTGCTCGCGGCGGGTACAGCGGGCATGCGCAGCGCGCTGGCGACGCAGTTTCTGCCCGATGGCGTGCACATCGAGCGCACCCCGAGCTATGCGCACTGGATGACGACCGTGCTCGCGAACTATTACGAAGTCCAGCGGCTGTTCCCGGCGGTGCAGACCGGCGTGGACCGTGCCAGGCTGGCACTTGCGCTCGACTATGCGGCCCAGTCGGATTTGTGCGGCCTCAATGACTCGCTGGCTCCCGCCCGCGATCCGACCGAGCTTCCCGGGCTCGCCTTTCGCGCGGCCACCATCCGCCGGCTCAAGCTGGACCTACCGGCGCTGCCGCCGCTCGAAGAGGTTTTCCCGGCTGCGGGGCAGATCTTTCTCCGATCGGCCTTCCGGCCTGGCGCCGATTACCTGGCTTTCGATGCCAGCACATGGGGCGGCGGGCACAGCCATCTCAGCCGACTTTCGTTTCTGTTCCGCGCGGGCGGCCGGATGCTGGTTGCCGATCCAGGCATCCTCAATTATGAAATGAGCGATCCACTGGCGGCCTACGGCAAGTCGACCCCGGCCCACAGCACGCTGAACATCGGCGGATTGAGCCAGTCGGGCGCCGACGCGCAACTGCTCCACACCGCATTCACGGCGGATATCGCGCTGATCCATGCTCATTACCAGGGGAGCTACTGGCCCGGCCCGTATACCTGGAGCTTCCGCCGCCGTGGGGCCGGCAGCTACGGAGATCACGAGAGAATCCTGCTGTGGATCAAAGGTGCCTATCTGCTGGCGCTCGATTCCATGAGCGCCGACCCCGGCGCCGAAGTTCACAACGTGTGGCAGCTTGGGCCAATGGACAAGTGGTCCTCGGATGCCGCCGCACTCTCGTGGTGGTCGGAGAATGAGGACGCGAACCTGTTTCTGCAGCTCGTCAGCCCGCCGCCGAGCGCGGTCATGCAGTGCTTTGAAGGCAGCCGCAAGCCGCCCCGCGGCTGGGTCGGTTGGCACGGCAACGATGCGCTGCCCGCGCCACAGGTCGAGTTCCGGTATCCGGTCGAGGATTCGGCAGGGGTGGTCTCGGCCGTTCTCCTTGTTCCCTATTCCGGAACGGTCCGGCCACGCTATGCCGTCGCCGGAGACCACGACCTTTCTCGTGGCGCCGTCCACCATTTGGAGATCCGGCTGCCGGGCGGCTCCCTGGACTCGCTGGCTTGGACCCGCGGCCTGGCCCTGCCGGTGGGCGATACTGAGGCGACCCTGATCTGGATCCGCAAAGATGCAAGCGGCCGCGAACTGAAGCGCTTCTCCTGGCCCTAAAAGTAGGTGGGAACTTGGCTCCCAGCCCGATGCCCACTCAGCCTGTGTCTGGCAGGATCACAGCGGCGTAGGGCCGCGCGCCATCCGACTCACGGCATCCGATAAGCTGACATTGGCATACCTCCCGCGTGAAAAGCATTTGCGATACGTTGCGGTTCCTGGCGCCCGCGCAGGCGCCGCCGTCAGCCGCCTTCAATGGTTCAGCCGAAGCCGAGGGATTGGCGATGCTCCTCTTCTCGCCTCCTCCCGGCGGCCGCCTCAAGCGGGTAGCTCGTCGCGACCTCTCAGTAGATGGCCGACGTTTTCGATTTCGTCGGACGGGTCGCCGCTAGCGAGGTGACTACCGTTCTCCTTGAAGGCGAGACTGGCACCGGCAAAGAGGTCGTCGCCCATCTGAGGATGCGGACTTGTCACTGGCGCGAAACGAACGCCGGTTGATCGATGAGGCCCTTAGAAGATTCGGACGCAATCAGACGCGATCTGCCGCAGCGGTAGGTATATCCAGGGATACGCTCCGGTATCGCATGAAGAAGTATGGACTGGATGACTATCGGAGCAGATTGCGAGTAATTAGCTTCCGAGGAGATCGGACCTGACATGAGCTCGATCCGTGTTCGGTGTTACTGCCCATGAACATAATTTACCAGTGCGAATGCGGAAAGAAGGGGAGTGCATCAGAAGAGCATCCTGCCAGAACAGCCTGCCACGTGCCCGCTCGTGCTTGCGGCATCCGTTCCGATACCTGAGCAAGCACTTCAGCTTAGCGTTTTGTGCACGAGCCAGCCATTCGGCGGTCAGATTTCGCAACGTGTGCGCCCGGCCAATGGCCCCTGCCCGGTGGTCCCGCCACCCGCGAGTTCAGACCAATTGAAGCATTGATAGACCTGCCCACGCGAGGCCGTCGAGTGGTCTGGCAATTAGAATGGGACGTTTTTCGTCGCCTCTTGCGTACGGGAGTTGACCAGGGCGAAGCTGGCCAATACGAAAGGTCCAAAGCTGCCTCCCACATCTCCGGGCTTCTGGAAGGACACGCCAGCAGGGAGATTGTCGCTCGCCATTTTACCCGCGAGCTGTCCGAAAATGGATGGATCGATATGAAGTGGACACGAATGCTTTGGCTGATAGCCGTCTCCCTGGCGTTGATTCTTGCCGCCGTCATGCTGCCCTGGGAGCAATTCCCGGTGCTCAACCACGCACTCGAAGTCGTGTCCAGGGTCCTGACCAGACCTTTGCTGCATTTGGGAGGACTGTCCGTCTCTCCCGCGTTCCTGCTGAAGGGAGTTGCCTTCCTACTCCTTCTGGCGTACGTCGCGCGCAAGAGCCGGCGCCTGCTCCGCGCGTATCTGCTGGACCGTTTCGAAATTGAGCCAGGACACAAGTACGCGCTGGAGACGACTGCGGAATACCTGATCGTGGTGGCCGGTCTTGCGGTTGGGCTGAGCACCGCGGGCGTGAACCTCAGCAGTTTTGCGTTGCTGGGCGGCGCGCTCGGGGTCGGCGTCGGCTTCGGTCTGCAATCCATCGCCAACAATTTTGTCTCCGGCCTGGTGCTGCTGTTCGAAGGGCCAGTCAAGGTCGGGGACCGCGTCGAAATCGCCCAGTTGAACGGCGACGTGGTGAAGATCGGCGCACGCAGCACCTGGGTCCGGACCAACGACAACATCATTGTGATCATTCCGAATTCGGATTTCATCGTAAAGCCGGTGATCAACTGGACTGCAACCGACCGGCAGGTCCGTTTTTCGCTCCCGGTGGGAGTCTCCTACGGCTGCGATCCAGAGGAAGTGCGGAGCATCCTGCAATCGGTAGCGGTGCAAAATCCGGATGTGCTGCCAGAGCCGTCGCCCGACGTGATCTTCACTGGTTTCGGCGATAGCAGCCTGGATTTCGAACTCCGATACTGGACGATCGCGCAGGTGCAGACTCCGTTGGTCCTAAGAAGCGATCTGTACTTTGCGATATCCCGCGCCTTTCAGGAGCGCGGCATCGAGATTCCGTATCCGCAACGCGATATCCATCTGAAGACTGCTTCAGCCAGATTGACCATCGATTCCGGCGCTGCAAAGGAGAATCCAGATGGCCCACGTCTCGCATAGGCTCTCGAATTCGTTCGACGGAGCACTCGCCGGCGGCGGAGACCCGTCATCGTCTCCCCTGTACGTGTTCGGCCCGTTCCTGAAATTGATCGTGGTGGCCGGAGCCGCCAGGGTCACGTTTGGCGCCAGTATCTGGCTGGTGGTGTTGACGGTATTCGTCGTGTCGGCCATGTACCGGCTTGTGATGCGGTGGGTGACGGACGGCAGCGGGGGCAGCGGGCTGAGCGAGGAGGAGTTCGGCGGCTGGGCGATGAAGGTGAACGCGGCCATAGCGGTCGTGGAGTACACCCTGACTTTTCTCGTCAGTGTCACCGCTTTGGTGACTTTTGTCGCGGACCGCTATCCGGCCTTGGACACAGCGCTTTTCGGCATCCAGTCGCGCGCGCGATCGTCGCCGTCGCCTTGAGTGCTCTGGTTGGGTGGCTGGTGAATCGGGGACCAAAGATGGCGGCACGATGTTTCGGGCCGGCAACGTTCGGCGTTCTCCTTCTGTTATGGACGATGGTGGCTGCAAGCGTCGTCCGCTTCGGATTGCGCTTGCCGGATTTCCACATCGCCGCATTCCACGCGGTTATTTGCACTTCACGCTCGGCGGCTACGCGCACATCTTGGCCTTGATGACAGGCATCGAAGTGTTCGCCAACCTGGTGGCCGCCTACCAGGAACGCCAGAACGAAGAGTAACAGGGCATTTGGCAGCCTCGCGATCATCATGGGAACCACGCTCGCGTGGGACCGGCGATCCTAGAACTCTCCGACCCAACCAACATCAACCTATCGGTGTTCACCCAGGCCATGGACCGGCTACTGCCATGGCCTCTGGCATACGCGGGCACACTGCTGGGAGTCGTTGTCCTCGCGTCGTTAGCGGCGGCTAGCGCAGGTACCGGCCGATTCCAACTACGCGAGTTGCGATACCGGCTGCCGGTCTCCCTCCCCTCCGGCCTGCGGAGCCTGCAGCAAGGTCTCCAGCTCATCGCGTTCCAGAGTTTCCTTGCGCATCAGCACCGCGGCAATGCGGTCGAGATCCTCGCGGCGGGCGCTCAGGGCACTCCGAACCTGATCATAAATGCGGTCCATGATGCCCCGCACCGCCTCGTCGATTTGCTCCGAGGTATGCTCGCTGTAATTCCTCTCCTCGGATGCGAACGGCATTTTGAGGAAACGCGATTGATGGGCCACGCCGTAGGTCAGATTCCCCAGATTCTTGCTCATACCGTAGCGGGTCACCATTTGCCGTGCCAGTTCCGAAGCCCGTTCGAGGTCGTCGCTTGCTCCGGTGGAAACAACTCCATCGAACACAGTGTCTTCCGATGCCCGCCCGCCCAACAGTACGGCGATGCGCGCTTCGATCTCGGGCTGCGTCAACAGATACTTATCCTTCGTGGGCAGTTGCAGAGTGTGGCCGAGCGCTCCGATTGACCTGGGGATAATGGACACCCTGCGCACCGGGTCGGCGTTGGGGAGGGAGAGAGCCATCAACGTGTGGCCGAGTTCGTGGTATGCGACTCTTTCCCTTTCCTCGCGGCTGATCAGTCTGCCTTTTTTCTCGAACCCGAGCGTGACGCGGTCCACGGCCTGCTCCAGATCCCGCAACTCGATCTGGTCGGCGCCGCGTCGCGCGGCATTCAGGGCGGCCTCGTTGACGATGTTCGCCAGGTCCGCGCCCACCATTCCGGGCGTTTCCGCTGCGATGCTCTCCAGCTTTACGCCCGATGCGAGCTTGAGCTTGCGGCCATGTACCTCCAATATGGCCTGCCGTTCCTTCAGGTCGGGGCGGTCAAGTACCACTTGCCGGTCGAATCGGCCTGGGCGCATCAGGGCCGGATCCAGCACTTCTGGAGTGTTCGTGGCGGCCAGGATGATCACAGCCTTGGAGGAGTCGAAACCGTCCATCTCCACCAGAAGCTGGTTCAACGTTTGCTCCCGCTCATCATTGGAGAAGTAGGTTGGCCCGGCAGCGCGGCTCTTGCCGATGGCGTCCAATTCGTCGATGAAGATGATGCACGGAGCGCGTTGTTTCGCCTGTTCGAAGAGGTCGCGCACACGGGAAGCGCCTACGCCGACGAACATCTCCACAAACTCGGAGCCCGAGATCGAAAAGAAGGGCACCCCGGCTTCGCCGGCAACGGCGCGCGCCAACAGCGTCTTGCCGGTGCCGGGAGGGCCCACCAGTAATACCCCCCTTGGGATCCGCCCGCCGAGCTTCTGGTACGTTTGCGGCGTCTTCAGGAAATCGATGATTTCGGCCAACTCCGCCTTGGCTTCCTCCACTCCGGCCACGTCGCTGAATTTGGTTTCAAAACGCTCCGACTCGTCGTGGATCTTGGCTCGATTACGCCCAAAACTCAGCGGTCCGCCGCCTTTCTGCATCTTGCGCATGGCCACGAAGTAGATCCCGAAAAGAAGCAGGAAGGGTCCCCAGGAGATCAGGAAATCCGCCCATGCCGAAGACTGGGGGATCGTTCCGGAGAATCTCACTTTCTGCCCTTCCAGCTCTTGCACCAATGGACCAGCATCGAGACCGGGGATCCGGGTGCACTGGATCTTAGGGTTCGGCGGCGTTTTCTTGTCCTTTACGGCGTCCTTCTTCAAGGTGCCAATCAACTGCCGTTCCGTGATACGAACGTCCTCCAGGTGGCCCGCCTTTACCTCGGCCAGAAACTCGCTGTAGGACAGGTCGCGTGGCTGAGGCGGGGAGACGGCTGTCCGGAGGTACCAGATTGCCAGAACGGCCCATAGCAGGTAGACAAGGCTGAATCTCCATTGCTTGGTGCTTAGCTTCTTGCGCATCGGCAAACACCTCGAAAATCAGTATCGCACCGCCGGTGTCCAGGCATCGCTCGAGAGGCGGTTCTCCGCACTATGGCTGGCGGGCGCGCGGCGCGGCGACAGGCGACAGCAAGACGGCTATGATCCCGCTTAGGAAGACGCCGTCGAACGTACCTGCTCCACCTATCGACGCGACAGGTGCTCCGAGGCCCTGGATCCTGCCGAGGTTCAGAAGATCCGCTCCTACGAGAGTCCCTAGGCTTCCTGCGATGTACGCAAGCGGAGCGGCCCTGTGCCAGCCCAACAACATCGCGGCAAACGCCGCTACAAGCGGCGGAACAAAAGTCGGCACGCTGATCCCGACTCCGCGGACAGGATAGGCGAACTGATGCGTGACCAGCGCGACGGCCGTGACGGCCAAAACGCCGCGCACGTACATACGATTCTTGTGCAGCAGATACAGCGACAGGAGCACAGGGATTAGCGCTCCGCCGACATTCACCGCCACAACCGTACCCGGCCACTGCTCAACCACCGGCACGACGTAGCGAATCCCAAAGAAGTCGACCAGCCTTCCAGAAACCATTTCCTCCGCTGGTAATTGGGCGACGGGGATATTGATGGCGCTTCCAAGGAGTGAAAGCAAGAGAACTCCAAACACGTAGCGGGGTGGCACGCCCATTCGCTCGTAGGCATATTTCAGGATGCCCAATTCGACTAGTCCAATCACGACAACGGCTAGAATGGCGAGCGCCAGAAGAAATGGCCAGGCTAATGGAAAGTAATGCAGACTGGAAAATCGCATTCCTCAAACTCCTGTTCATGCCGTGTTCGCCGGGTGAACTTCGTGGGGAACGGGGCGGTTTCGAAGCGAATTTCAGGATAGTCCATCTTCACTCCTGGCGGCTGAGGGCGGCTTGCGAGCGGGCGTTTGCGGTATTGCTCAATTGGGTCCAGATAACGCTTGACTATGATTGAGAGCTAACCAGGGCGACCGGGAACTGCTGGAGCAGATCCCCAAGGGCAAGTGTCGTCCGCCCATCAGGAGAAGTGCTTGTGCCGAGCCGTTCGCCGGTCAGGACGTTCGTCCATTTTTCCGGAGCGGCTGATGGAAGTGTGACCGTGGTGTTCTGCCAAACTCGTTTTCCGAAAGGCATTTTGCCAACGGGTGCCAGCCTAGTGGTCAGCCGCGGCGCTATGGTGAGACACCAATGCCCGTTCTTGTGGCGTGCGAAGGCGCAGAGGCAGGCCTGTTTCAGACCATGTGTCTCCAGAGGCACGTACTCGCCATCCACGTAGACATCGGCGTGAACCCGACGAAAGTCGAGTGCACGGTCGGTGAGGTATAGCTTGATTCTTCCGTCTCGCCAGTTGGAAACGATCTCGCGTAGCATGCGGCGTTGGTCTCCACTACGTCCTTTTCGAATTTCCTCGAGCATTCGGATCCGTTTGCGATAATCCACCGGACGCCGGTTGTCCGGATCCACCAGGCTGAAGTCCCAGAGTTCCGTTCCCTGATAAAAGTCGGCCACGCCCGGACTGGTGATCTTGATCAGAACCTGAGACAGAGAGTTCAGGGCGCCGTGCCACGCAATCTTTCTCTCAAATCGCAGGAATTGCGTTCGGAATTCGGAGGGTTCGGGGTGCAGGACCGTCTCGGCGAAACGGAACAGCGCGTTTTCGTGACCCTCGTCCTGCCGGATCCAACCGGAATACACTCTCGCCTCGCGCACCGCTTTCTTGAGAAATTCCAACACCCGGCCGATGAAGGCGGGTTCTTCCTCCGGGTCCAAAGGCCATGCGCCCAGCAGCGTTTGATAGAGAAGCACCTCTTCGGCGGGCGCGGGGACGGCGATACCGTTGACCTCGCTCTTCTGTTGCTCGTTCAGGCGCCGCCATCGAAACAGACACTTTTCCCACTGCTGCGGAATCTCGGAAAGGACGTTGATCCGTGCGCGAACGTCTTCGCTCCGCTTCGTGTCGTGGGTGGACGTCGAGTTCATCGAATCCGGCCACAACCTCATTCTCTCGGCAATAAATTCGTGAAATCCGGCAAGGTCCAAGGGAGGCCCTTCCCGCAGCGGATCTCCACCCACCTCGTTCATCGAAATTAGACTGTTGTGGACGTAGAACGCCGTATCCTCCAGGCCTTTGGCCATTACCGGGCCGGTGGACTGCTGCCAGCGCATCACAAACCGAAGGAATTCCGCTTGCAATTCCTTCGCGTACGTAGGGGGATCCAGAAGCAGAACCCGGCGCAGGAATGCGAATGCGGGATTGCCGATCAGCAACTCGGAAGTCCTGCGCCGCGCCAGTTGGAGCGTGCGCTCCAGGCAGGCGCGGTCTCGAGCGCTGACTTCCAGGTCACGAATGTACGTCCGGTATATGGGAAGGCAAGCCGTGACCTCGACCAGAGCACCGACGAGTTCTGAGAGGGGGACGTCCCGAGCCTCCCGATCCTGTGCAGCCAGCTTGCCCAAATGGTGGCCCAAGGCGTTCACCTCGCCGGCGAAAAGCCTCCACATTACCTGCTTATTTTTGGCGTAGCAGACCTCGGCGAACGGCTCCGTCGTTCCGGTGAACCGGGAATACGCGGCCTCGATCCGAGCGAGGCCGCCCAAGTCGACAAAAAGTCCATTTAAGGCGTTGAGGAAATCATATCCGGTCGTTCCCGATACCTGCCAGGCATGGGGTAGAGTCTCATTCCGCCCCAGGACCTTCTCCACGACCACGAAAATCGGCTGCTCCGATCCGACCGCGCCGGCCGCGCCCTGCAGCCGCGCCAGGTACTGTTCGGGGTCGTAGAGACCGTCCACATGGTCCACTCTAAGCCCAGTCACCTTCCCTTCAGCTACCAGCTGCAGAATGGCCAGGTGCCGCGCCGCGAACACGTCTTCCTCTTCCACTCGGAGACAGACCAGATCGTTTATGTCAAAGAAGCGCCGATAATTGATTTCCTCGGAAGCGATCTTCCAGAACGCCAGGCGGTACGCCTGGTTTTCGAGAACCGCGTGCAGTCTGCCGTGGCTCGTGCAGACTTCCCGGAGCGCGGCATCGATCGCTAGGCGGGATTCCAGGTCGTCGCGATACAGTCCGAATAGGCGCTGTTTTAAGGCCTGTCCTTCGCGTAGTCTTCGATGAACTTCCTCCGGGACTCCCGCCGTGCGCGATGGCATGGCCTCGACCAGCCGCTGTAATTCTTCGATGTGAGCGACCGGGGCGTAATCCGGACTGGTTTCCCGTTGCAGACGGTCCCGGCACGCATCGAGAAGTGGCCCGTATGACTTCGGATCGAGCGGCATTCTGCGCTCGTAATAGCGGACGAAGAAGCCGGATTCGTCGAGCCCGATCGACAGTTCGCCATTTTCCAGCACGCTGCCGTACAGGTCGCCCAACACAGGTAGCAGGATCTTATCCTCCTGCAGAAATGCGGCTTTGGACGTTGCTGGGTGCCAGTCGATGTCGAAGTAGTGGGCATAGGGCGACGTGGGTCCGTGTTCCAGCACATCCATCCACCACGGATTCTCGTGGCTCGCAGCCATGTGGTTCGGGACGATATCCAGAATCAGCCCCAGACCGTAGTTCCGTAGCTTGGAGCAGAGGTCGTCGAACTCCTCATCGGTCCCCAGTTCGGAGTTCACGCGGAGGGGACTGGCCACATCGTAACCATGTTCACTACCGCGTCGCGGGCGGAAGCGCGGTGACGAGTACAATGCGCCGATTCCAAGTGTGTGGAGGTACGGAACGATATCGCGGCAGTCCAGAAACCGAAAGTCCTTATTGAGTTGCACGCGGTATGTCGATATTGGCACTCCGGCCGCGTTCATGCAGGAGCCTTCGCAGCGAGGAGGGCCGTATTGACGTGGAGTTTGCCAGCCAACGAAATGGCGGAGGCGAGCCATGTCTGCGCTTCCAAGTCGCCATCAGCCGCACGGTCGCGATATTGTCGTCCGTGATCCCGCATGACTGCAAAATATACATTCTGAGCCGCCCAAAGATCTACCTCGAACGGTAGCGACGCGCAGATCGCGACCGCCTTCTCAAAGGCCTGCAGTCGCCCGAAATCGTTTGGTACCTCTCTAAACTGTTGTGCTGCGCGCTCCACAGTCCGCCGGTAAGTGAACTCCAGCGTCACCTTATCCAGCAGAATGCCAGCCCTTCGCACCTGTTCCAAAAGGTCCTGAATTCTCTGCGAATCTGGCTGGTCTTGGGATAAGGCGCCGGCCAAATCGTCATGTAGCGTGAAGTCAACGGCCATCTGGAATCTTGACGGCAGCGGGATGCCCAAATCCGTCACGAACCGGACCAGGGTTCCGTACTGCGAGTAGAAACTTCGGTACAGGGCTGCCGCCTCGGAGGCAGCACTGTCGAGAATCTTGGCGACTATTCGCCTTTGTTCGTCCCTGAAGAGGTAGCGCAGAGAAAAGGTGCCCGAGCCGAAGTTCCGGTCCACGGCGCGTATCAATTCCGGAATGTCGCCGCGACGAAAGACCTCCGCCGTTTCCTGCACCATGGAACGATAGGCGTCACCACCGCCGAAACTTCGAACGCCACCGTAGACGTTCTGGTCTCCGAGGTGCAGGACGCCGAAACTGATCACATCCGAATCGTGGGTAATCTCGGAGGTAATACAAGCCCTTCCCAGGGTCAGCCGGGCCTTTCCCTCCTTCAATAACTGAGAGTCTTCCCGTTGGACAGCGCAACAATAAATCGGGGTCTTCACGCCGTATTCCTCGAACAGCGAACTGATCGCGTAGTGGGCGCCGACCTTTTCCAGGTTCACCACAGCCGGCCTGACGAACTTCTCGAAGATCCGGCGCCCATCGTTATGTTCGGGAAGGTTGCTTTTCGCAAGCTCGAGCCGGCTTAGGAAGCCTTCTTCGATTCCGTCGCCCGACAGCTCTTCAGCCAGTTGCATGGCGCGCGCGGCGTACTGAATTACCTGGACTGTTTCGATTCCCGAAAGCTCATCGAAGAACCAGCCGCAACTGGTGTACATCAACATGGCGTGGCGCTGCAGTTCAAGGAGTTTCAAGGCTGAGGTTCGTTTGTCCGGCGAGAGATCGCCCCGCGCGTGTTCCTGGAAGAAGCGATCGAGAGTCGCAGGAGACCGGTCGAGCATCACGTCGATGTATGCGTCGCGAGCCTTCCAGGGGTCAGCGAACAGCGCCTCGCCGCGATTTTGGAACAACACGGCGAGGCAGTCGCGGAGCCAATCGAACGCCTTTCTTAACGGGCCACGCCATTCCTGGCTCCAGCCCTGATGTCCGCCGGAATTGCAGCCGCAATTGCCGCGCCAACGTTCGACGCCATGAATGCAGCTCCAGGAACTCTTCTCGATGATTTGAACTTCGTGCGTTGGCGGATGGATTTCTGCCTCGTCCGGAGAATTTGTGGGTAACTGGCGGGTCAGCGGGGGGCTTGCGTTAGAAAGCGGTGGAGTTTGCGGCAGGTGGCGTCGAAAGAGCGTTGGGCCTCCTCGGAGCCGTTGTGAACGGTGGG
>Ga0209581_1002151_pt1 | contig 19861 bp, 19 predicted proteins | sample Coa_R2_FD_187160 | JGI IMG/M metagenome (GOLD analysis project Ga0209581, IMG submission 187160) | Surface soil microbial communities from Centralia Pennsylvania, which are recovering from an underground coalmine fire - Coalmine... | ecosystem: Environmental > Terrestrial > Soil > Unclassified ...
TTGGCCGCCCATCAAATCTGGGGCATCTTGGCCGCCCATCAAATCCGGGGCATCTTGGCCGCCCATCAAATCCGGGGCATCCTGGCCGCCCATCAAATCCGGGGCATCCTGGCCGCCTATCAAATGCGGGTCATCCTGGCCGCCTATCAAATCCGGGGCATCAGTGTCCATGCGCGTCACGGGAGGTGTCTTCTCAAGCTGGTGAAAGGAGCAGTAATCATCAGAATTTGATATGACTTTCCCGGTCGATGTGATTATCCCGTGAGTGCATGTCTCCCCAGCCCTCGCGCTAGGCGCACACGTCACCAGCGCCAATCATGCCCGGCGCCACCAATTGCACACGCACATACGTGCCCACTACCCATCGTACCTGGCGCCTGTGCCGCATTCAAAAAATCTGTCCCACCCTGATCAATCGCAAACCATATGCTCTGATAGAGTCCAGGCGCGCTTCTGTCAAATGAAAGAAGGCACTGGCAACTATTGGAGGCATGAGCAGGCTACAACGGGAATTTACTCACTTTTCCTGACCAGACAGGTACACCGGTTGACTGCTTACAGTATATGCGATGATCGAAATGAGTGATTTTTCCTACAGGTATACAGTAAAACAAGAGTGAAGCGATACTCCGTGAATGCTCGTAGAGGCGGTGGGGCAGGCTCATTCACCGGGCTTGCCAGGGCGCTCCTTTCTGCGGGGACGAGCCGGGTATTGTTCTCACTTTGGCACATTGTCGTATGTTTGCTTGTAAAGGAAGGAAAAACACAATGATCAAATTGCGGAACGCTGGTGCCGCATCCATCCTCACCCTGTTCCTGGCTCTGGCGCTGCTTACGACGGGCGCCTTCGCCCAGAGCGTTCAGGTGAGCAAAAGCGCATCGGTCCATCGTGCTGTCGCCGTGCATAACCACCTGGGAGGCGGACCGGTTGCAACCGCTCCCGCCGCTCCCGCCATGCCTGCCGCGCCTGTTGTGCATAAGGTCCATAAGGCGCACCCGGCTGCCCTCAGGGTGCGTGCCACAGCCATTGCGATTGCGCGTGGCTCGAACAACTGCGGCCTCTTCGATGGGTTCCTGACCGGCTGCGGTGCCTTCGGCGCTTTCCCGTTCATCACCGGCTTCAACAGCTTCGGCTGCGGCAACTCCTGCGGTATTCTGAACAACGGTTGCCTCTGGTAACTCTTCTGCATAGTGCGGCGCGTGAGAACGCCTTGCCGCCGCGCTATCTCGCACGCTGTGGTGCGACCTTCTGTTGAGGATGCTGCGAAATATGCGAATTGCACATATTTCGCAGCATCCTCAACCCTTTTGTGCAGCGTGCGTTCTTGTGTGAATGGAGCGGCGGCTCTCGCATCCGCCGCCGCCGGATTTGATAGAAGGTTCAGGCGAGCAGGCTATGTCGAATGAGCGTATAGAAATCGGCTATTTTGCAGCAGGCATACATTAAAACCAGAGAGTAACGATACTCCAACAAAAGTTCGTAAAGGTGAACGGAGATAAGACAAAGATGCCTGCTCATTCTTCCGTTCATCCTTTCCCGAACGCGGAGGAAAGGTCGTTCACATTCTCAATCGATCCGAAAGTAGTAGAAAGAGAGTAAAACTCGATGATGAAAATGCGCAAATTTGCTGCAGCTTTGGTGCTTGGCCTGATCATGTGCCTGGCATTATTTACCACGGGTGCCTTTGCTCAAAGCGCCTTCCGCGGTCACGGCGCCTCGGCCACGGCCATTGCCGTAGCGGGTGGCAATAACGGCGGTTGCGGCTTTGGTTGGGGCTGTGGTGGATTCGGCGGCTGGCCGTTCGGCGGCTGCTGGAATAGCTGCTTCTTCCCCGGCTTCTTCGACGGTGGCAGCGCTGCCTTTGCCTTTGCCAACGCCGGTAGTTGGTGGTAAGTAAGAGAGGCATCCCTCGCTGATCCGGCTCTGACGGCAACTCTCTCGATGGCCGGATCAGCCAGCGGGCCGCGTATAAAGATGACAAATCTTTTACGCGGCCCGCGCTTTTTCCCCCGGACCTTATCTCAGGCGTTATAATGGGTGCATATGCCATCTGCAAGGAGCCTTTTTGTATGTTTGATACCAGCTTTGTCGGCAAAAGCTTTCCGCCCTTTACCATCGAGATTGAACGGGCCAAACTGCATGAGTTTGCCCTGGCTCTAGGCGCGAGCGATCCGCTCTATCACTCGCGCCAGGCGGCGCGCGCTGCCGGCTACGAGGATGTCCAGATGCTGCCGACGATGCCCACGCAGTTCGAGTTCTGGGGCAACCCTGCCTGGATGGAGCGCCTGCGCGAGATCGGCCTGGATACCACCCATATGCTTCACGCCGAGCAGGAGTTTGAGTACCTGGGCACGATTACGCCCGGCGATGTCTTAACCGGCGTCACAACCGTGCTGGATGGGAAGGCGCGCCGCGGTTTCGATATGGCCACCCTGGAGACGCGCTATACCAACCAGCGCGGCGAACATGTGTTGACTGCGCTCATGAAGGTTGTGGTACGGGAGGAGAAATCAAAACTTGAAAGTTGAGAAATGTTGACATGTAATAATAAATGAAAACTCAAATTCAACCATAAAAACACCGCTTTCCTCCTCCCCGGCCCTTATAATGAGCCACAGATAGTTGAATTGAAGGTGAGGCGCGAAAGTGTTTGTGCGGAAAAGTGGCGAGGGTTCTTTTCTCCAAGTGCGTGAGTTGATCGAGGCTCTCTGTGGCCTGGGTGGGGTGCTGGGACTATGCTGGTGGATGCCTGCTTCGTGGTGGCCATCTCACCTTGTTTTCTGTGCCTTTTTTCTCCTCGTTTTTGCGATAGCCGTGCGTTATCATACGTTCGTCGCTTATGGCACCGGTTCGCTTGCGGCGGTGGCCTATGGGCTGCTGCTCCTGGTGCATCCTGCGGCGCGGCCTACTTTCCTCTCTCTCTCCCTGGAGCCTTTCCTGCTCCTGCTCACTGCGATATGCGCCAGCGATATCCTGCGCTGGCAACGGCTCCGACTCACTGTGCTTGAACGAAAATATGCCCATGCGCACGAAGCTCTGCGGGAGGCGCGGGTGCAGTGTCAGCAGCTAGCGCTGGCCAGGGAGGCCCTGGAGCGCCAGGTGAGCGGTCTGCCGGCCTCGCTTGTGACGATAAGCGAGAAGCTGGCTCAATTGTGGCTGCTGGAAGGAAACCTGCGCTTTTCTGCGCTGGTAGATCTGCTCATCTCTGTGCTTGAAGCCCGGTCCTGCGCATGCTACCTGCAAGAAAGGAATAAGCTGCGTCTCTGCGCTGAACGCATGATAGAGGGGTCTGCACATGCGCCTGTATTAGACGCGGAGAATCCTCTGGTGAAACGTGTCGTCGCCCGACGCCAGGTCAGTACGATCTATGATGCTCTGGCCGAGGCGGCGGTGTCGTCTGAGGGGCCCGTCATGGCCGGCCCTTTGCTGGACTCCGCCGGCGAGCTTACGGGCGTGGTCGTTGTCGATGGCATGCCTCTGCTGAAGCTTACTCCTGGCGTTACGCGTCTCTTTGGCTCACTTTTGCAAATTGTTTCTCTCTCTCTGCAAGCTGCCGCCAAAACGCCGGGGGAGAGTCCGGTGGTGGATGGGCCTGTAATTGATCCTGAGCAGACAGAACCTGCGCTTCTGGCGCAGGCAGGGATGGAGATTCCGCTCTCTCAATAAACATGTGATGAATTAGAAATTGATGAAGAGGATAATGTGGTCGTGACTAGTATGAACTATCGATTCTCTCGCAGTTTGCCGCGCGCCGCTGGTGTTGTTCTCCTGGCAACCGGCCTGGTGGGAGATGGTCTGGAAGGGGTGCTGTTGTTATACGGGGGCGCGGCACAGTTTCTCCCCTGGCATATGCTTTTTGCTCTCCTCTGGGCGGCGGGGGTGAACCTGCTGGCTCGGCCAGGAGAGGCGCGCAAAGCTGTCTCCTGCACTATTCCTAATAGGTGGGGGCTGACTGCGCTCTTGCTGGGCATGGGCACGTTCCCAGGTCTGGGGATGTATGCCTGCGCGCTTGCCTTTCTTTTCGCCAGGTGCCTCCGCTCCTCTGCACGCTTTTCAGATCAGGCTGTCACGAAGCCGGGTACGGGGGAGGAGTGGAGGCAGGAGGAGATATGTTTTTCGTCTGAGAGGATTGTCACGCCGTTTGTGGATGACTTGTGCGAGGGGAATACTGAGGCCAGGCGTGCGGTGGTGGCGAAGCTGAGCCGGTCGGCTCAGCCCGCTACAACGCGCCTGTTGCGCCAGTTGCTGTCCGATGCAAAGGCAGAGATTCGCAGCGATGCCTCTATCGCCCTGACCTGCCTGGAGGATGAGATGTCGCGCGCGCTTCACCAGGCGTTTGCCGACTGGCACGCCGATCCGGCGGATGGCGAACGCACGCTTGTCTTCATCGATCACTGCTACCGCTATGCCACCAGTAATGTGCTCGATACGAGGAGTCAGCGTTTTTACCTGGCGCTGGCGCGCGATCTTTTGTTGCGCGTTCTCAGCGAGGGGAGGCGCGACGATGCTCAGTTGTGGCTCAGGCTGGCCGATGTTCGCCAGCGCCTGGGCCAGTTACCGGAGGCCCTGCAGGACGCGCTGCATGCCGTCCATCTTCAGCCAGAGGCGCAAGACGCTTCTCTGCTGGCGATGGACCTGGCTTTTCGCTGCCATGCGTGGGATGTCCTGCTCTCGCTGGCAGAACGGCATAGAGGCGCTTTGCCCGGGCTATCAACCTTCCAGCCTCTGCAAGCCTGCGCAGTCTCCGCCCGCCCGGAGGTTGCGGGGAGCATGCACAATGAGTGATGTCTGTCTGCTCGTTGAGGGAGCGTATCCCTACGTGACAGGAGGGGTATCAAACTGGCTGCATGCGCTGGTGAGCAATCTGCCCGGCTTGACCTTTACAATCGTCCATATTGGCGCTCGCCCCGATCCCCAGCGCAAATCTCTCTATGTCTTGCCTGCCAATGTGCTCGAGTTTCGCGAGATTTTTATTAACGATGTCACTCAGGTAAAGAGGCTCAAACGCAGTCGGCGCAAGCCCGGACCCTGGCAGGCTTTTCAGGCATTCCATGAGGCTGTAGCCATCGGTCGGCCTTATGATATGCAGCTTTTTCGGCAGCTGGTCTCCCAGCCCGGTCTGGCCGGACTGACCGCCTCCGATCTGCTGTATACGCGCGAAAGCTGGGATTTGCTGGTCAAACTCTATACGCTCTATGCGCCTCAGGAGTCTTTTGTCGATTTTTTCTGGACGTTTCGTTTTACCTATCTGCCCATTTTTCGCCTTCTGGAGGCGACGCTCCCGCCGGCGGGCGTCTACCATGCCGTGAGTACCGGCTTCTGTGGCCTGCTTGGGACCCTGGCCAGGATTCGCTCTGGCCGCCCCCTGATCGTGACGGAGCATGGCATTTATACGCGGGAACGCGAGATGGAGATTGCGCAATCCACCTGGCTCAGCCAACTCACTCCCGCTCACCGCTTGCACGATCAGCGCCTGGGCTTCTTTCAACAGTGGTGGCTGAATATCTATCGCTTTATGGAGAAGATTACCTATGAGGTCGCCGATGCGCTTATCTCGATTGCCAGCGTGAACCGCAATTATCAATTGAAGCGCGGGGCCGAGGCCGGGAAGCTGAGGATTATTCCAAATGGCATCGATGTCGAACGGTTGGCAGGTCTGCCTGAGAGGGAGCAGACGGGCAACTTCCTGGTCGGTTTTATCGGACGGATCGTTCCCATCAAGGATGTCAAGACGTTCCTGCACGCGGTTAAGCTCGCCGGCGAGACAATTCCCAACCTTGAAGCCTATCTGGTCGGCCCGACCGAGGAGGATGCGCAGTATTTTCAGGAGTGCTGCCAGCTTGTGGATTTGCTCGACCTGGGTCGCCAGGTCCATTTTACCGGGCCGGCGGATGTCAGGCTTTATTACAGCAAGCTGGATGTGGTTGTCCTGACCAGCCTGAGCGAGGGGCAGCCCCTGGTCATTCTGGAGGCAAATTGCGCGAAACTGCCGGTGATTGCAACGGATGTGGGGGCCTGCTCTGAGTTGTTACACGGGATCTCTCCTGAGGACCAGGCCCTGGGCGCGAGCGGCCTGATTACTCCCGTCGCCAGTCCAGATGAGACTGCACAGGCTATGATTCGGCTCTGGCGCGACGAGGAGCTGCGACGGCGCATGGGCGCTGCCGGCCAGCAACGCGTGAGGCGCTTTTATGCTCAGGAAAAACTCTATCGCGATTATACCGCATTGTACCGTTCCTACCTGTCTCAAGGGTAATTCTTTACGAAGGGGGTGTCTATGGCTGGGATTGGTTTTCGTCTGCGCGCTCTGGTGGCCGGCGGCTCCTACCTGGAGGCAACTACCGCCTATCTCTCTTCTGCCGTGATCTCTACCGGTCCCTGGCTGACCGGTGCGGCGGCTCTGGTCGTTCTGAATACGACGACCGCTGCCTATCTGACGCAGGATGAGCGCACATTCCTGTTCGCCACGCTGATCTCGCTGTTTGCCGCCAGCCTGCTCGTCGCGGGGGGACCGCAGATGCTCCTGACGCGCTACCTGGCCGATCGTATGTATGCCGGCGATATGGCCAGCTTTGCCCCCACCTGTACCGGCGTTCTCTTCCTGAACGTTCCTTTTGCTCTGCTGGCCACGCCGTTTCTCCTATATTCGCCGTTTACGCTGCTCTATCGTCTACTGACGGTGACGCTTTTCCTGACGCTGACTATGACCTGGCTGGTGACAACCTTTCTCTCGGCTGCGCGCGGCTATCTGCGCATTGTGCTGATTTATGTGGGCTCGTATGCCGGTGGTGCGGTTGCGTCGCTCTTGCTGGGAATTCGTTTTGGCGCGCAGGGCAGCCTGGCGGGCTTTACGTTCGGCGAGTTGTTGTGCCTGGCGCTCTTGCTTGAAAGCGTCTATCGTGAATTTCCCTCGCCGCAGATGATCAGTTGGGCTTACCTTCGCTACTTTCGCAAGTTCTGGGACCTGTGGCTGATCGGGACGCTTTATGTCTGGGGCATCTGGATAGATAACCTGCTGTTCTGGGCATCTCCACGCGCAGAGGTCGTTCACGGCTTCTATCGCCTCTTCGCTCCCTATGACACCGCCAGGTTTGTGGTCTACCTTTCGACTGTTCCTGCTGCGGCGATCTTCCTGCTGCGCCTGGAGACGGACTTTTTTGAGCACTATCGCGACTTCTACCTGTCCATTCGTCATAAAGGGACGCTGGCCGACCTGGCGCGCGCCAGGAAGGGCATGGTCGCGGCGGTACGCGCGTCGGCCTGGACGATTCTCAAAATTCAGGGCCTGATCGCGCTGTTTCTCTGCGTGATTGCGCGTGATCTGGCGACGTTTCTTGGCCTCGCGCCGCGCTGGCTTCCGCTGCTGCGCCTCCAGGCTTTCGCCGGGCTGGGACAGTTCATGATGTTTATCATGCTCTTATTTCTGCTCTATCTCGATCGGCGACGGGCCGTTCTGCTTGTGGTTGCTATTTTTTTGCTGGGCAATGCTGGGTTGACGCTGGCCTCGCTCTCCCTGGGCGAGCCGTTTTATGGCGCCGGCTATCTCCTGGCAGGCTGGGTCGGGGCCGTTCCTGGCTGGTTCTTGCTCAATGCCCATTTGAAACAACTTGAATACCAGACCTTTATGACACAGCCTGTAGGCTAAGATGCGTTTTTGCCTGCGAGGCTGGATGAGGTGGTTTTTACATGGAAATGAAAGGGAAAATGCAACAATGAAAAGGTCTTCTCGTCTCCTGATCTCGGGGATCAGCGTGCTCGCTCTGGCCCTGCTGGTCCTGACTACGTTCGTCGGACCGGCTTTCGCGGCCTCGCCCACGAAAAAAGGCAAACATGGAACGGATAGTTTGCACAAAGGACCGGTGACGCTGGTGACAAAAAATTCACGCCCGCTGCATCAGCCGGTTAATGCTCCTCAACCGGTAGTGTTTGTGAAAGGAAAGTCTGCCCGCACCGCCGGGCAGTCCGCCACGCCCGCTGTAGGGATCGGACCCATACAGATCAATCTGTCACCCTGCCTGCTGCCGACGCTCGATTTGAAAGTGCTGGTCATTGCTGCGGATGGGACCGAGGCCGATTTGCCGGCCATCAAGCAGGCGCTGAACTATCTCGGCACGCCCTATAGCGTCTACCAGGCGGTGAGTACGCCCAATGGCCTGACTCCCGATAAACTGGCCAATGGCTGCCACGGCTATTACCAGGGGATTATTCTCACCGATGGCGTGTTGAGCTACTTTAATGGCTCGTCGTATGTCAGCGCGCTCTCGCAGCAGGAATGGACGAATCTGTGGGCCTATCAGGCTACGATGGGTGTGCGCCTGCTAAGCTGGTATACCTATCCGACCGCCGATTATGGCTATCAGCCGGTCAGTAATGTGATCGATACCTCAACGACTCCTCTGACCATCAGTCTGACCTCTGCCGGGCAGGCGGCCTTCTCGTATATTACCGGCGGCGCCTCGCTGCCAATTCAGAATGCCTATACGTACCTGGCGAGTCCGCTGACGGATGGCTCAACAACGCCGTTTCTGGTCGATGCTGCCGGGCACGCGCTTGGGTTGGTGCATAAAACGTCCGATGGCCGCGAGTCCCTCTCGCTGACGTTCGATAGCAATCCAAACCTGATTCATAGCATCGTGCTTTCCTATGGCTTGATTAACTGGCTGACCAAAGGGCTTTTTCTGGGCGAGCGCCACATCTATATGTCGCCACAGGTCGATGATCTCTTTATCGATGATAGCGAGTGGGTTCCCACGACTCCCTGTGGCACAAATGTGGATAATACCGGCTTTACTTATCGCATTACCGGCAATGACCTGCAAAGCGTGCTGGCCTGGCAGAATAGTGTGCGCGCCCGCCCCGGCATGCAGAATGTGACGATTACCCAGGCGTTCAATGGCTATGGCACGACCGCCGGGGCGTACCAGCCGGATACGCTGACGCCTGTGGCAAAGAGCAATCAGGCGCAGTTTTACTGGGTGAGCCATACGTATGACCATACGAATCTGGATGCCGTCGATTATGCGACCGCCGTCTCGGAAATTACTCAGAACAATCAGGTCGCGGCCAGCCTGGGCTTGACGCACTTCAGTCCGAGCAATATGGTTACTCCCGATGTCTCGGGACTGACGAATCCGAATTACTTGCAGGCGGCGGTGGATAACGGCATTCGCTATGTGGTGACGGATACCTCGCGGGCGGGATACGACAATCCTTCGCCAAATGCGGGCATTTATAATACGTATCAGCCCTCGCTGCTGATGATTCCTCGCCGCCCGAACAACCTGTTCTATAATGTTTCGACGCCGGATGAGTGGGCTGCCGAGTACAATTGCATCTATCACAGTTTTTGGGGCCGCGATCTCTCCTATCAGGAGATTCTCGCTCTGGAGAGCCAGACGCTGGCGATCTATATGCTGAAAGGCGACCTCGATCCCTGGATGTTCCACCAGTCTAATTTGCGCGCCTATGATGGCACGCATACGCTGTTGGGCAATCTGCTGGATCTGACGCTGCAAAAGTATCAGCAGTTTTGTAATCTGCCGATCGTCAGCCCGACGATGGATCAGCTCGGCCAGACGGTTGCTCAGCGCATGCAGTATAATGCCGCCGGGGTGACGGCCAGCGTTAGCGGGCTGACGATTACGCTGCACGCTCAGCAGGCAGCCCGCGTGCCGGTCACGGGTCTCTTCACACTGGGTGCGCAGTCCTATGGTGGTCAGCACATCTCGTATGTCAATCTGGCGGCGGGCCAGTCGGTGACGCTCCCGCTGCTCGTTTAGAACCCGTAAACGGGTTGTAGAGATCGTTTGACCAGGACCGCGCGCTACAGAAGGAAGCGTATTCCTGATTTTCGCAAAGGTCGAATGAATGAATACCGGGAATGTTGCCATGTCTTTCGCGATCAAACAAATGATCATCCGGCTGCTCGGCGTCGCTGTCGTGACGCTGAGTGGCCTGGCGTGCATCGCTTGCGATTCTAGTAATATGGGGAGGACAAGCGGCGCGTCGAATGTGAGGAGAACTATGGATGTGAGCAGGACTGTGGAGGGAGAGAGAACGAGCGGCCTGCCCTGGAACAGGGTGAGAAGCTGGGCGTACTGGCTGGATAATCCCGATCTGAAGCAGCTCGGCGCCAGTCCATTTGATCTGCTGGTCATCGATTCCTCCGCCGATGGCTCTGCCGCCCGTGCGTTCACTGCGCAGCAGATCGCGGCGCTGCGCAGGACCGCTCCACAGCGCCGCGTGGTCGCTTACCTCAGTATCGGGCAGGCGGAGTCCTATCGCGGCTACTGGCAGCGTGGCTGGCGTCCAGGCTCGCCGGACTGGCTGGGCGCGCAGGATTCCGCGTGGCCCGGGAACTATTGGGTGCAGTACTGGCAACCCGCCTGGCAGGCGTTGATCTATCGCTATCTCGACGCAATTATCGCCGCCGGCTTCGATGGCGTTTACCTGGACCGCGTTGACGCATACCAGGAGAGCTATGCCGCCGGGCATGAGGAGGATATGGTGCAGTTCGTGGCCAATCTCGCCCGCTATGCCCGCGCGCGCGCGCCCCTGGGTGAGGACTTTGGCATCATCGTGCAGAACGCAGAGGAACTGGCCGCCCGCCACCCGGACTATGTGCGCATCGTCACCGGCATCGCGCGCGAGGAGGTCTATGTGCGGGCGACGGATGTCCCAACCTCCCAGGCCGCACGCGCTCAGGCGCAAAGCTACCTCGACCTTTTCCTGCAGAGCGGCAAGCTGGTCCTTACCGTCGATTATGCGAGCAGGCTGGAACTGATCTGCTCGGCGTATCGGCTCGCCAGGGCGAAAGGCTACGTCCCCTATGTGACCGACGTTGGCCTGGACCGTCTGCGGGCCGATCCAGGCTGCCGGTAAGATGTGTCAGACTATCAGGGAGAGGGAGAGGTCATAATGACTCTTATGCCGTCGCTTTCTGGAAGGCGCGCGTTACCCAGAACAGCGCCAGCAGGGCCAGGACCCCCGTGATGATAAAGCCCTCCACCACCTGCGCGCTGGCGATCTGGCCGAGGAAAAGCGCGCGGGCGGCATTGACTGCGTAGGCCAGGGGATTGACGTTGCCTAGCGTGCGCAGAATCGGCGGGGCCAGCGTCAACGGCAGGGTGATGCCTGAAAGGAGGAAGATCGGCAGGATGAGTGTGTTGAGAAACGAGGAGAGCGCGTTCTCGTCTCTGAGAACCAGGGCCAGTCCGTAGCCGCAGGAGGCGAGGCATAGCCCCAGCAGGATGAGCAGTCCCAGCACCAGCGCAAGGCCCGCGAGATTCACATGCACGCCCAGTGGCAGCGCGAGCAGCACTAGCAGCAATCCCTGGATCAGCAGCAGCAGGATGTCGCGCAGGATGCGCCCCAGGGGCAGCGCCAGGCGACTGAGCGGCGTGATGCGCAGGCGCTCGATAAATCCTGAGCGCAGTTCCATGAGCAGGCCGAAGCCGCTGAAGACTGTGCCAAAGACGCCCATCATGATCATCACGCCGGGCGTGAAGACGGTCGCTGCTCCCCCCGGTGGGAAACCGGGAACGTTGCTGAGTGGCTGAAGCAGCGGACCAAAGAGAAACAGGTAGCACAATGGCTGGAAGAGGCCAATGATGGCCCAGACAGGACTGCGCAGCGTGCCCTTGACGCTCCAGGAGAACAACAGCCAGGTGTCGCGAAGCAGTTTCATGGCAAAATCCTTTCTTAATCGAGAAACCATGCGTAACAGGTAAAACATGTATGTCCAGATTATGAGGCGCGGGCATAACCGTAGGCGCGAGCAGGGAGGTTTGTCGTCTCCTCCCGGAGCGAGCGGCCTGTCTGGCGCAGGAATACGTCGTCCAGCGAGGGACGGGCGAGGGCGATGGTCTGGACCGCAATGCCCTGCCCTTCGAGCAGGCGCAGCATGGTCGCCAGGACCTCCTCGCCGCGCTCGACATAAACCTGCAAGCGTTGCCCGTCTTGCTGGATTTCACGCACAAACGTTTGGTCCTGAAGGATGGCCCGGGCCTGCGTGAGTTGCCCGTCGCGATCTGCCAGGCTGAGGGTGACAACATCGCCGGCGATTTGCTGCTTGAGCTGTGCGGGCGTGCCCTCGGCGACGATCTTGCCGCCGTCGATGATCGCCAGGCGCGCGCAGAGATTGTCGGCTTCGTCCAGGTAATGGGTGGTCAGAAAGACGGTCGTGCCCGCGCTGTGCAGCTTGCGAACCTCTTCCCAGAGGCGGGCGCGGCTCTGCGGATCAAGGCCGGTGCTGGGCTCGTCCAGAAACAGGAGCTTTGGCCGGTGAACGATGCCCAGCGCCAGGTCGAGCCGGCGACGCTGCCCTCCCGAATAGCTGCGCACAGGACGGTCGGCAAAGGCGGTTAACTCAAGCTGCTCGATCAATTCCTGCACCCGCCGCTTGCCCTCGGCCTTTGTCATGCCATAGGCGCGCGTCTGAAGCAGGAGATTATCCCGACCGCTTGCCATACCGTCAGCACCTCCGGTTTGCCCAACGTAGCCAATGTGCTCGCGTACACGACCGGACTGACGCAGCAGATTGTAGCCGGCTATGCTCACCGTGCCCTTGTCGGGCGGCAGCAGCGTCGCCAGGATACGCAGCGTCGTCGTCTTCCCGGCCCCGTTGGGTCCCAGAAACCCGAAAATTTCACCTTCTTCGATCGCGAGAGTGAGTCCGCATAGCGCTTCGATCGACCTGCCGCGCACGCGAAAGCTTTTCCACAGGTCTTTGATTTCGATAGCCTTCATGCTTTGGTTCCTTTCTGCTTTAAGATACATACATGCAGAATGTATGTATCTTGGGTAAAAAAAGAGAACGTTCATGTCTGAGCGATGCCGCGCAGAAACATCTCCACTGTCTCCTCGGCCTGGCCTCTAAGAGAAAAAGCTACGGGATCGATCAGCCAGATGCTCGTCACGCCGTTCACCAGCCCAATGGCCGCGATGGCCGCGACCTCTGGCTTTACATCCGGGCGAATCTCGCCGGCCTCGATGCCCTGGCGAATTAAATCGGCGAAAAGGCTCACAGTCACCTGATTCCCCTGCACCTTCTCCTGCATCCCGCTTGCTAATTCAGGCGAGACCTCAGTCTTCAGCATCATCAGTTCCAGAACGGTGCGAAATTTGACATCCTCTTCCGTATAGCTCAGCCACTTCACAAGGATACGGCGAAGCTTTTGCAAAGGAGTTCCCTCTGCCTGGTAGATGTCGCGAAACTTTTCCCCCACCTCCTGATAACACTCGCGAATGAGCGTGTTGTAAAGCTCCGCCTTGCTGCCAAAATGCCACTGGATCGCGCCCCGCGTGATCTCCGCCTGACGCGCAATATCGTCCAGCGTCGTCGCCGCGTACCCCTTGCGGTGAAAGCTCGCCAGCGCGGCTTCCAGCAATCGCTCCCGCGTATTCGCGGCCTCTTCCTTTGTCCTTCGCATGTCGCTCACCTCTAAATATACATACCACATGTATGTATTAGTGGTCAAGAGGCCCATTTTACCCCTGCTGTTTTACTGGTCTGGGTGGCCTGGAGCCGTTATTTTTCGGCATTGACAAAAATGTAGTGTGTCAATTCATGAAAGTTAGTAACCATTCATAAAAACTAATAGCTGTCAATTTGGCTGTCAATTAGAAAAGGCATCGACTGGCTTGCAAGGAAACTTTATAGCAGGAGTTGCATAGCATTTTATCTGGCGGTTCTTATTTAGAACAATAAATCGATCGTGCTCTATGAGAGGGAGCAAATCCCTGCATAGAGAAGGGCGCCAGCCGTCCCCCTTTCACCCACCTCTCACGCTCGACGACTGACGCCCCGATTCGCTGACAAATGACCACAAACACCACCCTTACGGTTTGACTTGCCCAGGACCGCCTGGCCGGCGGCGGTGAACGATCTGGAGAACCTGCTGCGCCCTGTGCCGGAAACCTGCTGCCTGCGAACTGCTCTGAGCAGCTGCCGCTTGACCGTTGGGCCGGCTGGCACTCGTCGCTTGCGCATGGGGATTGACGGAGAGCGGTTGCAACGTGATCAGCTTGCGCAGGCGGCGAGTGCGAAAGTAGGGACGGCTGCGCAGGCGCATGGGTGCGACGTTGGAGGCCACGACCAGCAGCTCTCGCCGGCGCAGGCGGCGCACCTCGTCGGCGGTCATCAGCCGGCGGCTCGCGTAGGAGACGCGCTCGCTGATCCCGGCGCGGCCCCGCTGGATGCTCGACGTTTTCACGGTGGTTTCTCCCAGCAGTTCTGAGGCGTACTCGGCCTCCTCTTTGCCCACGCCGGGGAAGAAGATTTTCGTGTTGCTGCAGGCAAGAATCGTTCTGGCCTCGTTGGGACCGTAGACGCGGCGGAGCTGGCCGAAGTCCTGGATCATCTGAAACAGCGCCATGCCCTGCGCACGCACCAGCGAGATGTGCCGCTCGTAGTGGGGGATGCGGCCCGCGTTGCATAGTTCGTCGAGGTAGAAGGCAAACGGGCGCGTGACCTGACTGCGCGTGAGATGGTTCATCAGTTGCATGATCAAGCAGGCGCTAATCGGCTTCAAGCGATCCACATGCTGCGCAGGGATCAGGAGAAACAAGGCTTGAGGCCGGTTGATGAGTTCAATGAAGCTCAGGTTGCGGTGCGGGTCCTGATCGGGGGCCATGAGTTCGCGCACGGTGGGATTGCGCAGGACCATGAAGCGCGTGGCCATGCCGGTCATGATCCAGGCGACCAGCTTGGGGTCGCCGGAGGCGTTCGCCACGAAGGTTGCCCCCAGGGCACGGGCGTCCTTTGATCGGCTGTTCTTGAGGATCTGGCGCACCTGGTCGAACGAGGAGGAGCCGAGTAGGTCGGCTAGCCGGCCAAAGGGCGCTCCTGGCTCTTCTGCGCGCAGATGCAGAATCATGGCCTGGACCAGCAGGCGCGCGGTATCGTTCCAGAAGGTTTGCGAGGCCAGCCCGGTATTCTCGATCCAGGCCGCCGCCAGGTCCTCGGCGTCCTCGGTGGTGCGCACGTGCGCCAGGGGATTGTAGTGGATGCTGATGTCTGGCCGCAGCGGGGCGAAGGCCAGCACGCTCAGATGCCGTGACAGGGGCCCGGCGCAGGTCGCGTAGAGTTCGCCTTTAGGATCGTTGGCCAGCAGCCCGCGCTCGCCGCGCTCCTGGCAGAGATTGGGAATGATGATCCCGCTGGTCTTGCCCTGTCCCGGCGGCGCAATGCCCAGCACATGCTCGCGCTGACGCCAGTCGGTCAGGGCCACCGTCTGCAATCCGTGCGTGCCCAGCGTAAAACGATTCTGCCTGTGTCCGGCGGCATACCCGGCGCGCCAGATTTCCCACCAGCCGGCGAAGCGTGCGCTGCCGTGAACCGTGCGACGCGATTCCATCGATCCCGACTGCAGCAGCAAGCCCAGGGCCAGTGCCAGCACGCCGACGATCGTTCCCCCGATCATCATCGGCAGCGCATAGGGCTGGAGGCGCACAGCAGAGCGATGCAGACCGGGAAACAGGGTCACATAGAACTTCGTGGTATCTGGTGAATGCAGGACAAAACCGGCCAGCGCCGTCAGTGCGCCGGCCACAAACAGCAGGCTACACAGGAGCCGCAGCCCCAGGTTGGAAAGGGTTTTCATGGGTTTCGTTCTCCTCAAGAAGTTGAATGACCACTTTCCGCGCATCGATGTCATCAAGCTGGTCTCGTATCCGAGAGAGCACTCGCGCAATCGCCGGCGGTGCGAAGTACACCGTCTGCGCATAGACGAGCGTGCGCGCTTTCATGATCTCTTCGAGCTTGATGCTATTTTTCTGTGTTAACTCCACCTCTACCGCGATCGTGCGCCCATCCTCCGCGACCAGCAGCGCATCCGGCAGTTTGACGCTCTTGATGCGCTGATCCAACTCCGTGCGCAGCCAGCGTTCGGACCGCCAGGACCAGGTAGGATAGCGCGCAGTCAACGCCAGGCGCGCCTGAACGCACCAGAAGAGGTGCCGCAGGTTGGATGGCTGCGGCACAAACGCCCGAAAGGGCAGTCCTGCGGTGCGCAGGCCCGCCGGTGTGACCCAGCAGTACCCCGGCTCGTCGGCCAGGATTTTCTTGTACACCACTAACCCGGCTATCTCCCAGCGGTCGATGGTGTGCCGGGCGGTACTCTCCGACACCCTTCCTGGCGTCAGGGTGGCTCCCGTCGAGAAACGCGCCAGGAGCTGCTGGATCTGGTCAAACCGCAGGGCGTACTGCTCTCCCATCCAGCGCAAGAGCACCAGGTCGCGGGGAGTCAAACGCGGTCCCCGGTCGCGTCGTGGCTTGCGACGTCTCTCTTTCTCCGCCAGCATTTTCTCCTCCTCTCTGCCGTCTGATGACGGCTGGAAGCTTTCTCACAGGGGGAAGAGAGCCGAGCAGCAGCCCGTGTCATCCACACTCTCCCTCCATATGTCAGGAAAGCGTCTCAGGTGAAACGGAGCGCAAGCTCCACGCGAGAAGGGGACGGCCTGCGCCCGGCTCTCTTCCGTCGTCTCCGCCCCGGTTTCCGGGGTGGAGATCAGCGTCCACTGTAGGCGTTTGCGGGCGAAAAAGCAAGAGGAACGAAAGCAGATGAAATCATGTGAGGAGGTTTCAGTATGGCGAGCCGGCGAAAGCTGCGTCTTATTTCAGAAGGTATCGCGGACTTCTCCTTGCTCGATGAGTAGGGCGCAGTTTGCCACGCATATGGAACTACACGCTGTGTCGTGAGTATGTCCAGGCGTGCTCTCTGTATCATGCTGGCATGGCCAAACTGCACCAGCGACGGAACGCCTGGGCATGCTAATCATACTGACTGTGGCATAGCATGTAAGCCTAAGCACTGGAGCATAATCGGCTGAATGGCATGCTACGAGAGTCTGAGATGGCTTTCAGTCCCTAGTGGATAGTCCAAATTGAGTTTGACAGGAGTAGTAGACGGATGAAAAACCAGAAAGAGTTCCATGCAGCAACCCATTCCTGTCACCCTGTCCGAAACCGACCGAGCCTCCCTCCAGACCTTCCTGCACGCAGGCCGTGCCAATGCCCGGATCTTCGCCCGCGCGTATGCGTTACTCAAAGCCGACGAGGGCTGGAACGATACGCAGATCTGCGAGGCGTTTGGCCTCAGTCGCAATACGGTGAAAAAGGTCCGGCGCACGTACCTGGAAGAGGGCTTAGAGGCAGTCTTGCACGACAAAAAGCAGCAGCGATATCGGCAGGCGTTGAGCGGGGAGCAGGTGGCCCATTTGATAGCCATTGCCTGCACGCCCGCTCCCACCGGCCACGACCACTGGACTGTGCGGTTGTTAGCAGGCAAAGCCGTCGAGTTGGGATTTGTCGAGTCGATCTCTCCAGAAACCATTCGCTTGCAGTTAAAAAAAATGAGCTCAAACCCTGGCAACACGAGCAATGGTGCCTTCCGGAAGTAGGGGCTGAGTTTGTCGCTGGGATGGAAGATGTGTTGGATCTGTATGAAGAGGAGGACGATCCACGTTATCCGACGGGGTGTTTCGATGAAAAGCTGGTCGCTCCTCACGCCGATGTGCGACCTCCCCAGCCTGCGGCTCCTGGGCACCCTGAGCGAATCGACGACGAGTATGAACGGTTGGGCACGGCCAATCTGTTTTTCATGGTCGAACCGCTGGCCGGCTGGCGTCATGTCGAGATGACGGAGCGGCGCACCAAGCGCGATTATGCCGAATGCCTGCGCTGGCTGGTGGATGTGGTCTATCCTCACGCCGAGTATGTGCGCATCGTGCAGGACAATCTCAACACCCATACGCCAGCCGCGCTCTACGAGGTTTTCCCTCCAGCAGAGGCTCGGCGCATCGTGCAGCGGCTGGACTTTCACTTTACCCCCAAGCACGCCAGTTGGTTGAACATGGCCGAGATCGAGATCAGCATTTTCCAGCGGGCCTGCTTGTCGCGCCGGGTGGAGAGCATGGGACAGTTGCGTACCCGCATCAACGAGGTGGAACTGGAGCGCAATCGTCAACGGAGGACGATCTCCTGGCAGTTTACGACTCTCCATGCTCGTGAGAAACTTCATCATTTGTATCCTGATATCAAAACCAAAGTGGACTGACCACTAGTCGCAGGAGGATTAGGCATGGGAGCGGCGCCCGTACTCGTCGCGCTCGAACCCTCGGGACGGTTCCCGCCTCCCCTGGTAAGCAGCCTGCTCCTAGTGGCGTCCCTCTTGTTCCTGCTGGCCTTGCCGGCTATGTACGCCCACCAATCAGAGGCGGCGGGCTGGCTTGGACTGGTGGGCCACGTGTTGCTGGAAGTGGGCATGGTACTCGTCCTTGTGTACGCCGCCGAACCGCTCTTCATCCCAACGATTACGGAGGTAGGGGAAAGCGCCGCCGCCTTTTCCCTTGGAATTGCGCTGCTCTTGGGCTTCGTCCTGACAGCAGTAGCCACGCTCCGTGCCAGAGTCTATTCGCGCTGGTCAGCCATTCTGCTCCTGCCCACGCGATGCGCAACGAGAAAGGTCAGAGCCCTCACCACATCCGTAAAGACGCTCTGTTACGACCTGTCCCCATACTTCGCCATACCCAGGTAATCGGGACTCCTGTCCCGGTAGAGATTGGGACAAACCTGCCCGGAAGAATCGGGACGCTCATCCCATCACAACGGGACTCTTCATCGGCTATGCTTGATGCGAACGGTGACAACAGGGAACAAAGCACTCTTCTGGAGTCACCAGAGAGCAAATTGCTCGATCGCAGGATATTCCTGCAAGGAGGAATGAATCATGACTTCTCGTCTATTGTATCGCTTGAGTGGAGGCGTCCTGATCGTAGGGAGCCTGTTCACCATTCTGGGCTTTCTGCTGCATCCGAGCGGCAATAGTCCTACGAACTACCTCAGTCCCATCTGGCTCCCCGCTAACCTGCTGATCCTGGTAGGAGCATTGCTAGGAGCACTGGGACTGCCAGGGATGTATGCTCGACAAGCACAGCGCGCTGGCAAGCTTGGCTTGATCGGATTTACTTTGACCTTCCTGGTGTTATTGCTCTTCAATGTCGCTTTAGAGGCCATTGAAACTCTTCTGTTGCCTGCGCTCGCTGCACAAGCGGCCACTCGTTCCCTCTTGAGCGGACCGATGCCTGGACCATATAGCAGGTTGGTCATGGTTGCCCTCCTCATGGAATTGATCGGACCGCTGCTCTTTGGAATTGCAACGCTGCGTGCCAAAGTCTTTCCAGGTTGGACAGGGTGGTTCCTCATAGCTACGCCAGTGTTTGCCCTTGCTGGCTTTTTTGTCTCGCTGCCGGGTCCGCTGGCACAACTGGATGCGCTTGTTGTCAATCTGGCCCTGGTGGGAATGGGCATTTCGGGGCTTTTGCGACGGGAGGCTAGCATCGTCCAGCCAACGACTTCAACAGCTGCATCTTAGTTGTGCTGCCTGACGTTCGCGTCTCCCGCAATTTTGCTGATTGCGGTGGAACGCGTCAATCGCTTCTGATCCTCAGGAACGGTTTTGGAATGTTTCCAGAGGACACTTGAGAGGAATGCAAACTCATGCTGAGAAGAAAGGTTCGGCCGATCCGGGGAGGAAAACAGATGGAACAACGCTCTTTTCATGCACGACGTGACCCGCTGCATAGGCCCGGGTGGCTCTTCATCGGAGCACGCCTGGCCTGGATCACGACGGCGTTGCTGGTGGTAACGCTCTCTTTCGTTGGCTTCTGGGCAACCTTTCACTTCCTGGACACCGTGTGTACCGCCGGTGCCCAGGCATGCTCCCAGGGGGCTCAACTCACTCCAGCAACGGCCCAGGAGTTACAAAGCCGAGGGATCTCTTTACCCTTTTACACCTGGTATATTCTCACGTTCGAGATCCTCTTTCTGCTGGTCTGGTTCGCGGTCGCACTGCTCATCTT
>Ga0209581_1002154_pt1 | contig 19841 bp, 17 predicted proteins | sample Coa_R2_FD_187160 | JGI IMG/M metagenome (GOLD analysis project Ga0209581, IMG submission 187160) | Surface soil microbial communities from Centralia Pennsylvania, which are recovering from an underground coalmine fire - Coalmine... | ecosystem: Environmental > Terrestrial > Soil > Unclassified ...
ATCAAACGGTGGTGGATCGAGAGGATCGTCACTGAGTTGAACAAGGGCAAGGAAAACGAGTCGTCTGCGAGCCGCGCGCTGCACACGAACTCTCCCGAGGTGCGTGCAATGCAAGGCAGGACACGCACGCAGTCCCCAAGCCGCCTCAGGCGGTTTCAGTGAGGCCTATTTAGGGTCATGGACGGCGTCGACACCAAGGGACCCATCACTGAGCTGAAGCTGAACCTGCTCGGGAAGATCTTCTTCACGGCGGCAGCAGCCTGGCTGGTCGGCAGGGCCATCAACATGAAAATCCGGGGCACTCCTGAGGAGGTCCAGGCCGTTGCCAATGCGATGATGGCTTCGAGGCGGTTCCAGGAGGAACTCAACCGTCCCGGAGCCACTGTCGAGAGCGTCATGACGAAGCTGAACCTGAAGCACGCAAGTGCCAGGGAGTTTGAGCGGATCTTGGGCGTCCCCTGGCCCCTGTGACCTACTTTTCAGCAGGTGGGTGACGCGTGCCGTCCAAAGACGAACTCTCGGAACAGCTTGGGCTGACGACGAAGCTGGCCGCTCAGGTCGAGCGGATGGCGGTCGCCGCTGAGAAGCTGGAGGCGTCGTACAGCGCACAGACGCAGACCCTGACGCAGCTCGCACAGGCGATCGGTGCCATCAACGTCCAGAACCTGACCCAGGGCATCAACGGCCTCAACGACTCGCTGAAGACCATGCAGACCAACATGGACAAGGCGGGCAAGTCGGGCGAACAGAACTTCAAGAAGTTGGGCAAGGGCGTCCTCGACGCCAGCAAGAACTTTGCGGACAAGTTTCCGAAGGCTGCTGCGGTTGCGACCGGTGCGCTGACGGGCTTCTACCAGGGCATCAAGAACGTTGTTGCGATGTCGAAGGGCATCGCTGGTTTTGCCACTAGCTTTGTCGACGGGTTGGCCAACATCACCGCATCGATCCTTGCTATCCCGATCAAGATCTTCAGCGGTCTCATCGACATGGCGGCACAGTCAGCGGGCGGCAGCAACGAGCTGATGCAAGCGCTGGAGAATCTCCGCAAGGAGTTCGGCGCCTTCTATGCCCCCACCAACAAAGCCATCATCGACACGACGAAGAGCTTGACTGGGTTCAAGGACACAGGCCTCAGCGCCTGGCGCGTCTTCGGCAACATGGCTGATCGCCTGAAGTACATCGGCGAGATGGCCAAGGAGATGGGCGGCGCTTTTTCAAAGCTCCGTGAGGAGATGGAGACGAACGGTGGCGCGATCCTAGCCTACCAGAAGGGCCTCGGCCTTGCGGGCGAGGATATGAAGGCGGTCACCATGAGGTCGGTGTCGATGGGCAAGAAGACCAGCGACAACCTCAAGGACATGACCAAGTACTCGTACGAGCTCGGCGAAGCGTTCCAACTGGACGCTAAGCTGATCTCTCGAGACATGGGCAAAGCGCTCGGTGACGTGGCCCACTTCGGCGGTGCGACTGTCAAGCAGATCGGTGAGGCATCGACGTACGCGCGCAAGTTGGGTCTCGAACTGAAGGACATCACCGGCACCCTTGACGCGTTTGACACCTTTGACACAGCGGCTGAGAACGCTGCCAAACTGTCACAGTCGATGGGTGTCCAGATCGATGCCTTTGAGATGATGAAGGCACAGTCGCCCGCGGAGCAGCTGGACATGCTGCGTAAGAGCTTCGCCAAGGCGGGCGTCGACGCAAGCCAGTTCAACCGTGCCCAGCTGAAGCTGGTCGCTTCGACGACGGGCCTCGACGAGGCAACCGTCCAGTCGGCGTTGTCGATGAAGAACCAGGGCCTCTCGATGGAGCAGATCCAGAAGAAGAGCGCCATGGCCGAGAAGAAGACCCTGACGCAGGCCGAAGCGATGGGCAAGCTTGCCGACGCCATCGAACGCATGGTCCAGACCGGCGGCGCCATGGAGGGCGGCTTCTGGGCGATGTTCGTCAAGGGCATCAAGAACGGCCTGATGTCGAGCAAAGAGTTCTACACCATGATGCGGGAGATCCAGATCGCCCTGCGTCAGGTGTACATGGAGGGCGTCAAGCTCGGCAAGGAGCTCGTCAACCTCGTCCCCGGCTTCAAAGAGCTGTTCGGAGGCCTCGTCAAGGTCTTCAACCCGAGGGCGATCACCGACCTGTTCAAGGGCATCCGCGAAGCTGTCGAGAAGTTCTTCGGCAAGAATGACGACCCCGAGAACCCCGAGAAGGGCTCGCTGCCCGCGCTGGTGAAGCACCTCCAAGAGGTGTTCTTCCACTTCTTTGACCGTGAGGGCGACGGTGCGAAGGAGATGATGTCGGGCTTCAAGAAGTTCTTCAAGTTCATGGCTGACCTGGCGGGCCAGGGCATCAAGCTGATGGGCCACGTCATTGCCGAGGGTGCGAAGGGCATCCTTGCCTACCTGACAGGAGACAAGAAGATCGAGGGTGTCGGCGGCGCGGTCTCCGGTGGCCTCGGCTTCCTGAAAGAGGTCCTCGACCCGATCATTGACGGGTTGAAGACAGCCTGGGAAGAGATGAAGGAGCCGTTGAGGGCCCTGGCCAAGAAGGTCTGGGAGATGATCAAGGACTTCTTGTGGGAACACAAGGGGATCGTCATCAAGGGCATCGGCGCGCTGGTTCTGACTGCCTTCGGGCCCGCGGTCACCCGTTCATTGCTCGGCGTCGGTGTCAACATCCTCGGCAAGGGCATCAAAGACATGCTGTTCGGTGCAGTCAAGAAGGGCACCGAGGGCATGGAGGGCATCGCAGAAAAAGTCGCGGGCGGTGGGGGTGGCCTCCTCAGCAAGATCATCGGCCCCATCATGGGCAACCCCTACGTGGCCGCCGCCGCCGCTGTCGCTGCGTTGGGCGTCGTCGGCACCGGCTTCAGCAAGGGCGTCGAGAAGTTCAAAGATAAGATCGCTAAAGACATCGGCGATGACAGCGACAAGAAGATCGGTGCAGCGACCGCGGGCCTCATCCAGCTGCTGTCCTTCGGCAGCCTCAGCGACGAGGCAGCCCAGGGCATGGCCGAGAGCTTCGCCAAGTACAGCGACCAGTTCAACAAGGTCATTGAGAAAGTCTTCGGCAAGGACTTTGCCAAGGACCTCAAGGCGCTGATGAGCAACACGTTCGACAAGCTCATCGACATTGGAGACTTCTTCCGCAACTTGTTCAGCGGAGACATCGGCGGCGCCGTCAAGTCCTTGGGCAAGCTCCTGTGGGACATCGGCACCGGTGCCATCATGCAACTCAAGTTCGTCTTCTTGACGCTGCCTGAGAAGATCCTGACGTGGCTGAGCGATGGCATCACTGCGCTGACGGACTGGTTGGACGGCTTGTTCCAGCCCGACACCGACGGCAGCGTCATTGACAGCCTGCTCGACGGCATCAAGAAGATCGGCGAGTACGTGTTGCCGCTGGTCAGTGACATCCCTGAGCGACTGCTGACGTTGCTCGGCAACAAGCTCGTCCCGGCGCTGCTGCGGATCACTGGCACCCTGTTGGGCCTCCTCGAACGCATCCCAGCCAAGATCTTCGAGCTCATCTCTGACGGGTTCAAGTACCTGTTCGGCAGCGACAACTGGGCCAGCAAGTACATCTTCGATCCCGTCGCCGACGCCCTCTACGAGGTCGGCAATGCCATCCCGTTCTTCTTCAAGTACTTGGGCAATGCCCTGAGCTCAGGCATCGACTTCCTCAAGGCAAAGGTGAAGGGTGAGGACACCAGCAAGATCCAGGTGTTCCCTGACATCGGTCAGGAGTACGACAAGTACAAGGCTGCGTTGAAGACAACGACGAAGGCTGTGGTCGATGACAACAAGAACGCCCAACAGCAGATCGCTGACGCTAGCAAGGCGCCTGGAGGTCCTGGTGCTGAGAAGACCGATGTCGGTGGCTTCCTCCACAAGGCAACGGAAACGATGGATGACCTGTCAAAGGTCAAGACAAGCCTGACGAAGGTCACTGAAAAAGATCTAGCAGCAGTGAAGACTGCGTTCCAGAAGGTCTTCACCATGTTTGGTGATGAGAAGGAACTCCAAGAGAACGTCTCCAAGTCTGACTCTATCAGCAAGGCCTTCGGCGCGCTCAGCAACATCGCAACGTCAGCTGTCAACATTTCGTCGGTGGTGACAGGAGACAAGATCAAGAACTTGCCCATGTCATTGATGTTCCTGCAGCAGGCGACCGGTGCCGTCAAGCGGATGGTCACCGACAAAGACATGGTAGTGCCCGCTGAGGCGATCGCCAACATCGCCAGCGTTGGCAAAGCGTTCGAAGGCGTGCAACAGGTGGGCCTAGCGTTCAAAGACATGTCTGACGCTGTCGTCAAAGCGACGGGCAACATCAAAGCTGGCGGCATCGCTCCTGCGCTTGAGGCAGTGCAGAAGATGGTGAAGGTTGCCAACGACCTCAACGATGCACTGGCTGACGGCAAGCTCAACAAGATCGACGTCAAGGCCAAGCTGGAGAACGTCGCCAAGGCCGTCGGCTTGGGCGGCAAGGCGACATACACCGTCAACCCCAGCAAGGCGATCCAGATCACGGTCAACATGGAAGTGACGATGGACGTTGACAAGGTCGAGAAGGTCATGATCCTGCGCCAGGGCAGCATCATCCGTGACCGCCTCGACTTCGCGGGGCTGAACCCCGACAAGAAGATCGACAACCCACTCAGCGGCTACAGCCGCGAGGACACTGTCCCGGCTCCGCACACGGCCGGTGCTGGTTGATGTAAGATCTCAGGCATGAAGAACCGTGAAGACTTTCTCAAGCGTCTTCGGGAGGATCCCGCCTACCGTGAGGCCCTGGGACGCGCAAAGAACGCAGCGGAGAGGAAGTTCATCCAGAAAGTCGTGGAGGACTTCGTCGGGCCGTTTGCTGACATCCTGGGACCTGCCATCGAGCAGGTTGAGAAAGATCCTGAGTTCGCGGCCAAACTTGGCCAGGCACTGGTTGAGAAGCAGAGCGTACTTAGCCAGCAGAGCCAGACACCGACCTCTGGTTCCATCGCCTGAGACCCATGGCAGACCCTGGAAAGAACCTGAACACCGGCGACAACGGCTTTCCCCTCAACGGGCAGAAGCAGACGTACGACGTCGGCGTCCCTGACAACGAGGCGCAGGTCAACGGGATCCCAGGCTATGGGACCTACGTTCCCGGTGTCGATGTCAGCGATGGCTACCAGGACTCATCGGGCAAGCCGAAGGACCTGTCGACGCCCACCAAGACGACGCTGGCCCAGTACCTCAGCAAGCTGACGATGGGCAAGGAGGGTGCTGCACCCGGGAACGCTCCGCCGGTGCCCAATCGCTACCCAGTCGGCGACGGTTCTGCAACGCTGAACACCGCTACGACGACGGATTCGAGCGGCTACCCGGTGCCGCCGACGACACCGAGGAACCCGCAGACGTTCACAAACGGCGATGAGTCTTCATTCGACTACTTGAGCGATGCCGGCAAGACCGTCTACCCCGTGCAGTTCAAGAAGGGCCTCGGCAGCAGCAACCAACCCGACGGGCACGATCTGCTCGCCGGCGTCACTGGCAACTCGACGTCTGTCGCTTCAGATGTGACGAAGCTCGTCGGTGATGCACCGACGACCAAGGTGACGTCTGTCTCCGGCCACGCAGACACCAGCGCCAAGATCATCGGTCCGTACACGTCGGCAGTCCTGTCCCAGAACCGCTTCACCAACTCGAACGCCGCGTTCGCTCAGGTCTCAGACGTCACTGACCCAGGAAACGGGTATGACCCGTCGCTGACGGTGCAGAACAAGCTCGGTGAGTGGGATGCCGAGGGGACCAACAGCACTTCGTACTCGATGGGTCGTTTGGCGACGATCGGTCCGTTGCTGGGACTCCGTGCGACCAACACCCTGGGCGCTGGCAATGCGGGCGCTGACCCGAACTCGGGAGGGATGGAAGCTGCAGCGTTGCTGCCCAGCCTGACGCAGATCGGTACGTCGCGGGTTGACCCGCGCTCGTTGCTGGCATCTGACATCTTGAAGACCCTGACGACCGACGAGGTCCCGAGCTCCAACATCATCAGCCCAGGCGGCGACTCATGGGGCCAGCTCAACGACGTCAACGATCCGTACAGCGGAACCAACGCTCTGGGCATGGTGACGCTGACGCTGGCACTCGTGGCGGCTGTCCAGGTCATCCTCGGCGCTCTCGGCGTGTTGTTGGGTCTGGTGACCCCGCAGACGAAGGTCGCCCAACGTGACAGCATCGGTCGTTACGCAGTGGGCCAGTACTTCCCGACCAGCAAGCCGCCGAACGCGGTGTCTGGGGGCGGTCCTCTCGGCGCGATCAGCGCGATCGCATCGTTGAACTTCGGAGCGTTGCTGGGCATCAACCCGACGGTGTTCCCGCTGTCACAAGCAATGAACTCGGGCCTCGCCGCGTTCTACGGCCTGCCCCAGCCCTCGGGCGGTGGCTTGAGCTTCAGCCTCAGCCTCAGCACCGCGACGGACTCACCCGGCTTCTTGGTCAACGTCTCACGTTCGATCATCAGGGGCTTCGTCGTCATCGGGCAATCGTTGTCAAAGATCGGCGGCAACCCGATGAATGTCATCAACGCCATCCTGTCGATGATCGACACCATCCGATCATCGAAGGTGATCGCTGCGATCAACGTCTGGGCCCAGCTGGGCGACCAGATCCTGACGCTACCGGGTGCCTACACCGACAAGGCAGCCAAGGGCGGCACCAAGATCTCAGAGCTGGACCAGCTTGATGACTCGCTGACGTCGGGGATCGGCAAGAGCAGGATCTCGAACTCTCTGAAGCTGTCGTGGGCATCCAACCGGGCCCGTGCCAACCTGCTGATGCCCAGCACCATCGCTGCAGCAGGCGTCAACGTGACGGGCTTGGGCCAGCACGACATGTGGGTGGGTGTCAAGCAGGATCCACTCTCTCGCGTCCAGACGACCGTCGTTGATCCGACGGCGGGTGGCCGCATTGACTCAGCAACGGCGGCGCAGTTCGAAGCGACGCTGGACGCTGAGTACGTGCCCTTCTACTTCCACGACCTCAGGACGAACGAGATGGTTGGCTTCCATGCCTTCCTGGCGTCCCTGAACGATGATTTCGCGGCAGCATACGAGAAGTCGGAGGGCTACGGCCGTGTCGATCCTGTCAGGATCTACAAGTCGACCGAACGCCGCATCGGGATGTCCTTCTACATCGCCGCGACCAGCGAACCCGACTTCGATGAGATGTGGGTCAAGATCAACAAGCTGGTGACGATGGTCTACCCGCAGTACACGCAGGGCGTGCAACTCTCGAACGGGCAGTACACCTTCAGCCAGCCCTTCAGCCAGCTCATCGGAGCATCTCCGTTGATCCGTATCAGGCTTGGCGACCTGTTCAAGAGCAACTACAGCCAGTTTGCTCTGGCGCGATTGTTCGGCTTGGGCAACGCCAACTTCAAGATCAACAGCTACCAGAGCACTGACGCGGTCTCCCAAGACGAGACCGACGGCTATGCACAGAAGTTGGTCAACGCCCTGGGCAGCCCCAACGGGGAGACATACTACGTTGCGCCGGGTTCGTACCCTCTGTACGTTGCGCCCAGCACCAGTCTTCCCATCCCCAACCCGTTGGGTGGCAGCTCGACGCCAGCACAGAACGCGCCGCTGTTCATGCCCCAGCAGGCCCACATTCCGAACCTGCTGACAGTGAAGGCGGTGAAGACGCTGGCGTCTGACTCGGCGACACCGTCGACTGACACTGATCCGGGACCGCTGGTCTGTGAGGTCCAGGTCAACGACGATCCCAAGTTCACAGCGGCCAACCCATCGGCGATCGCCGCAGCAGCCGCAGAGTTCGGCAACACCGACAAGATCATCCGCAACGTGATCGGCGGCCAGTACATCATCCCCGTCTATGCGCTAACGCCGACTGACAAGACGAAGGCGAACCTGGTCCAACAGGCTCACTCGCCATCGACCTCGGGAGCGACCGACCTGACTGACTTCCTGTCTCCGAAGAACAACGCAGTTGCCAAGTCGTTCGCTGACACGGGCGGCAAGGGCCTGGCGGGCTTCATCGAGACGATGAGCTTTGACTGGTATGACAAGGTGACGTGGGAACTGCACCAGGACCGCGTCGCCCCCAAGCTGTGCAAGGTCACGCTGACCTTCGCTCCGATCCACGACATCTCTCCGGGCATCGACCACATGGGCTACAATCGTGCACCGCTCTACCCGGTGGGTCCGATGGCTCAGGGCTACGTTCCGCCGTCTTCTTCATGAGGTGATCGATGCCCGCTAGCAGGTACACACGAACTCCGATCCTAGCCTTCGGCCAGCAGTACGGCACCGGCCGCGCTCAGGCGGCGATTCGTTCAGCGATCAAGGCTGGCGTGATCCAGGCGAACACGATCGTCCTCCGGGGCCGTGAACGACTTGACACCATGGCGGGCGTGTTGTACGGTGATGCCAGGTACTGGTGGGTCTTGGCAGCGGCTAGCAACATCGGTTGGGGGCTTCAGGTGCCTCCTGGAACAATTCTCACGGTGCCCAACCTGGTGCAGGTCACCGCGTTGGTGGCCTGATGCCCGACTTCACCACCATCGAAGGTGTCTTCACTTCGTTCTCGCCCAGCGACATGCTGGGGACGGTAACGCCCAACCTGGGCCAGGACCCGAACTTCCCGGACACCAACGCTTTCAAGCTGCTCCTGGAGATCCTTGAGAACAGCGGCAAGGGTGTCTACACGACCGCCGACATCATCGAGAAGATCGGAGCATTGGGGACTGCGCCCGATGGGTCAGCACCCCAAGACCTGTCGCAGTACCTGTCGTTCTACTCGACCCAGGGACCCATCCCGGCTCTCAAGAAGGCCGACTCTGCCGACCAGGACTCGTACATCGGTCCTGACGGCACACCCCAGAAGCTTGGGGATGCTATCCAACAGATGTTGGGTGCTGACTTCACGCTGGACATCGGCGCTCAGCCTGTCAAGGTCGACGTGTCGATCATCTGCAGCCGGTCGCCCTTCTTCAGCCCGCAGACCCGCAACTGTCACAAAGTCGAACCGTTCCTCAACAACATGCCATCGACGGTGCTGTCACAGATGGTGCCGTACCTGCAAGTCGAGTTCATGATCACTCGACCGACCAGCGCGTTGGGACAGCTGCAAGCAGCAGGCCTATTGAAGTTTCTCCAGGGAGCTATCTCGACGGCCGGCGCTGACAACCCGCAGAACGCAACCGACGCGATGATCGGGGCCCACCAAATTGGTTCCACGACAGGGGCTGACGGCAGCGTGGTCTCGCCGGAGGTTGACTACGCCGGCATGGAGATGTTCACGTCTCCGCAGACGTTGTACAACCCGCAGCCGAACGTCGTCAGCGCAACGACGGGCGGAGCGCGGTACGCCGACGTCATCGACCCGACTCGCCCGTTTGCATCGCTGGAGCACGCAACGATCTCTATCGTTCCTGCCGGGGCGGGTTTCTACACCTACAAGAAGGCGTCGTTGCAGATCAAGATCCACGATCGCTCAAGGTTGAGTGAGATCAGCGACCTGATCCGGCCACGTGTCTACACTGGCGTCACTGTCTGGATGACGTACGGTTGGCGCGCTCCCATCCGCACACAATCAGGTGCGAACCCGTACTTCGACTACGTCAACAACAACATGATGATGCGAGAAGCATACGGCATCATCAACAGCAACTTCACCTTCAATGCGGTCGGTGAGGTCCTCCTGACGTTGGAGCTGTTCACCAAGGGTGTCCAGGAGATGCGCCAGTCGAAGATCAGCGACAACCGGAACGATGCCCAATTCAAGGTCAAGTCTGCGCGCCAGGCCGGCGAGGAGATCGCCGACCTCTTCGTCGCCTGTGGCCTGGACATGACGGGCCAGGGTGGCAGCGGACCCAGCTTGAACCGTGACACTCGAGCCTTCATGGTGCTGGATGCGATGGAGCAAGGCCAGTTGCCCGACCTGTCGCCGAGCAACCTTGACCAGGCCATCGCCCAGCTCTTGGGCATCTTGAGGAAGACGAAGGGAGTCGACCAAGCTAAGGCGACGCAGTTGATCACGGCGATGAAGAACTACCGTGACAACTACACCAAGGTCGACAAGACATCGAAGTTCGCGTACAACCCGCAGACCGTCAGCGATACCGTCAAGAAGATGTTCGATGAGATCTACACGGGTGCAGATCCGTTCTTGCCCGTGTCTCTCAAGTCCAAGGTCGACGGGTCCGACGCCCTGAAGGCTGCACTGGCTAGCTACATCAAGGCACCCGCCAGCAAGGACTCCAAGCTCTACAAGCGGGTGGTGTCGTTCGGGAAGCTGTTCATGGTCTTCGCCGGGCGGAACCTGATCAGCGCCGGCGAACTGGGCACTCACGACGAGCTCCAGATCTTCTTCTACCAGCTGAACGAGCAGTGCGGCCCAGCGTCCAGCATCTCGATCGCATCGTTCCCAATCGACATGATGATGTTCGCGGATGCGTACCGTGAGTTCGTCATCCGGACGGGCGGCGAGAACATCACGCTGGAAGACTTCATGGGACTTGTGGTCAACTCGCAGTTCCTCGACGGCCGCAACCTGGCCTACGGCCTGAAGAACGCCTACGAGCCTTACAACAGCGAGAACCCTGAAGCCAAGATGAAGGACAAGCAGGGGAACACTCCGTCGTACATGGACAACTGGATGAAGACCTACGGGACCTTCAAACAACCACAGATCGACATGTACATCGAAGTGTCGCACCAGCGCCCCAGCAGCGACGTCGGCACCCAAAGCGACATCCTGCAGCTGATCAACTACTCAGCGAAAGACGCGACGACGATGCCTCCCAAGGCAGCCCTGGGTGCAGCGTGCAAGCGCATCATGCGGGTCCACATCTTCGACAAGACGTTGAACCCGTACAAGGGTGCAGCGACGTTGCTCCGCAACGCGAATGACTTCGTTGCCGTCCAGTCATCGGCGGCCAACCCACAGCTGACTCCCGACCAAGGCCAGCAGATCCAGAATTTTGCACAAGCGAACTCGCAGGTTGCTCCGAGCGCAACAACGTCGGTCGACAACAAGATCGGCGTTGCCGTCCTGCAGCAGCCCGCTTCGTACCAGCAAGCCAAGGACATCGTGTCGAAGCAGGTGCCGACCATCCGCTACGGTGCCAACGGGACGACCATCGTTGCGGCGAACCTGGCCTCCAAGGCAGACCCGCGAGTGTCATCGGTCCAGATGCAACGGACGATGAACATCAGAAACGACGCTCACCCTGCGGGAGGCGGCGAGCGCGGCTTTCCGATCCGCGTCATCCCAGCGATGCTCAACATGACAACGTTGGGGAACCCGCTGGCGACGATGGCCCAGATGTACTTCATCGACTTCCAGACGGGCACAACGCTGGACAACCTCTACATCGTCACCGGCCTGACCCACACCATCAGCCCGGGCAAGTACGAGACCCAGTGGCAGTTCGGTTACGCTGATGCTTACGGAGTCTGGGAGGGCGCACAGCAGCTCAACACCTGGGTCGCCAGCTTGTCGGAGAAGGTTCCCGGCCAAAAGGGCTAATGTAGAAGGCGACGTGGTGCTGTACGATGAGGCGGTGCCACGCCTGTGCATCGACAGCCGACTTCTCGGTACTGACAAGCACCTGGTCGTCGACGAGGGGACGTTCGAATGGACGGACACGGTCCCCGGCGAGACCTGGTGGCTCGACGGTCGTTTCAAGGACGGCAGCGACTGGTGCTTGGACACTGCGTTGCGGCTTGGGAACACCAAGCTGGTGACTTCGCCTCCGAAGCGATTCGTCACCGCGATGTCGCAGTTGTCGGGGTCGCTGGGCAACGCTCCGGTGCCCTGGCAGAAGGTGATGCCAGCTGCGGAACACCGTGCCTTCACCAAAGCGCTGGTCGAGGGGACGGTGGTTGCCATGGCCGAGGCGCCGCTCGATTATTACAGGGCGGTCTGGGTGCCGGGAAACCGTGTCTTCCGCAGCCTGAAGCCCATGGCGGTGGACGGAGCGCGGTGGCGTGACCTAGTCGTGGCAGGAGAGGGGAACGTGCCCGCGATCAAGTCGTTCCAGCCCGGAGAAGACGGCTTTGCGCAGCCGATCGTGTACGATCGATTCGCTACCTGCACGGGTCGGCTGACGGTCGCCAGCGGGCCGCAGATCCTGACGTTGAAGAAAGAGCACCGCGATCTGATCCGGTCGAGGCACGGTGACAAGGGCCGGGTCTTCGCTCTGGACTTTGCTGCTCTTGAAGTCAGGGTCCTGTTGTACGAGTTCGGTCGCAAGTGTGAGGAGACAGATCTGTACGGCATGATGGCCCGAGAGCTGGGCCGCGATCGGAAGGTCGTCAAGGGCGCGGTCATCGCGATGCTGTACGGGATGAGCGACTACATCCTGGGGAAGCACCTGGGTATGCAAGGCAAGGAGCTGAAGTCCTTCCTCAAACAGGTGAGGCTGTACTTCAGGACCGACGAGCTGTTGAAGCGCGTGAAGGCACAGTTCGTGGCGACCGGCTACCTGGAGAACCGTTATGGGCGGCGGGTGCTGGTGGACGAACCGCTGGACCACATCCTCATCAACTACTATGCTCAATCGACGGGCGTCGACGTCACCATGATGGGTTTTGCCCAGGTGATTGAACGGCTGGAACAGACAGCACCCCAGACAGTTCCCGTCGGAACACTCCATGATGCCCTCTTCCTTGACGTCCACCTCGATGAACTGGAAGAAGTGCAGAAGGTGACCGACGTCAGGGTCAAGGGCTACGTCCAGCACTTCCCGTTGCGGCTTGAGCCAGTGTGTTGAACAAGGTCGGGCGTCGCCGTACGATCGGGCCATGTCGTTGACACCGGAAGAGATCGAGCAGAACTGGAAGAAGTTCCGTGGGCTTTGCGACAAGTGCCCGACACGTGGAAAGTCGCTGAGCGAGATGCTCGATGAACTCGAGGATCGCTTGGTCTTGTGTCCGGCATCAGCGAAGCGCGACTACCACGGGGCATTCCCCGGTGGGTTGGTCGACCACAGCCTTCGGGTGCTCAACAACCTCGTCATCCTCAACAACGCTTACGGCTGGAAGCTGAACAAGGAGTCGATGATCATCTCGGCTCTGTTCCATGACATCGGCAAGGTGGGCCTGCCCGGCAAGGGCGCGGAGAACGACTTCTACCTGGCCCAGACCGACGCTTGGCGCGCAGACAAGATGGGCGAGGAGTACAGGTACAACGACGATCTTCCCTACTTGTCGACGCCTGACCGCTCACTGTTCGTGATGCAGCACTACGGCATCCAGCTGTCGGTCGACGAGTTCCTGGCGATCAAACTCAACGACGGCTTCAAGCCCGAAGAGAACGGGCGCTACTGCTTGAAGATCAAGCCCCTCGTCTACGGCGTCCAGACCGCCGACTACATCTCGACGATGGAAGAGAAGCCGGGCAACATCTGGCCGATCGAATGAGCCACACCTGCACGCCCTGGAACACGATCGAGGGTCTTGCCTCGCGGAACAACTGCACGGCGTGCAAGGCTCAGGCCAGCGTCGAGTGTACGTGTCCTGACTGGTGGTTCCCTAGCGACCGCCGCGAACAACTGAAGAAGTTGCCCCACGGACTGGGCGGCATGCTGGCCCATCACAGCAGCTGTGCGAAGGCAAAAACCTGAGGCAAGACCGTCCCGACCGCCTATTTAGATCATGGGCACGAAACTGCTCATGCGTTACATTAGGGAAGTGGTCGAAGGTCACCTGGCAAGGGTTCCAAACCAGCTCGTGTCGGACGGAAGTCAAGAAGGCTCGACGGAAGAGGCGACTGAGGAGATGGACGAGTTTTCAGCGGTTGGCGGCGGTGGTATCGCAGGATACACGGCACCTCTCGGCATGGATCCCGATCGTCTCGGTAGAAAGAAGAACAAGCCTCATCGGAAGTGACCTCGGCTGCGCAGAGAAATCTGCGCAGCCGCTTGAACTTAAGCGGATCAAAGGATGTAAGATCAACGTCACCGGCACTGATGCCCGGAAACGTCGATCTGACGTAGGAAAGAAGGAAAGAGGACAGAATCATGGCAACGAATCTCGAGGCAATTCGCAAGCGCGTCGCGGAGCTCAACGGACAGCGCAGGAACTCGAATGTGCAGCTGTGGAAGCCGGAGCAGGGCCTTTACAAGGTCCGCTGCGTTCCCTGGCCCGCTGCGGTACTGAGCGATGATGGCACGCCGTTCATCGAGCGTCGCTTCTACTACATCGGGGACAACCCGCGCATCCTGGCACCGAGCCAGTTCAAGAAGCCGGACCCGATCAACGACCTGCTCCGCAAGCTGTTCAGCACGGGCAAGGCTGAGGACCGTGCCCTGGCGAAGAAGCTGATGCCGAAGATGACCGCGTACGCCGCGATCATCGTCCGCGGCAAGTGCAACGACCAGTGGGAGCTCATCGACAACCAGGAGTCGAAGGGCGTCCTGGTGTGGAGCTTCAACAAGTTCATCTACCAGCGCATGCTCGGCTTCTTCACCGATGCCGAGGTGGGTGACATCCTCGACCCGCAGGGCGGGTTCGACCTCAAGGTGACCATCAAGCCGTCGGGCAAGAAGTTCAACGGCAAGGAGGTCATGGACACCGTCATTGACGCCGCTCGCAACCCGAGCCCTCTGTCGAAGGACCCGGAGCAGGCCAAGAAGTGGATGGACTCGGTGCCCAACATCGATGACATGTACCCGCAGAAGACGGCCGCTGAGATCGAGAAGGTCCTCAACGACTGGCTCCAGGGCGGCGGCGCAGCCGACACCTCCAGCGAGGGCGAGAGCCGCGGTGACAAGCCGCAGGACGAGCTCGACAAGCTGGTGAACGAGGTCAAAGCCGAGGTGAAGCCGGCAGCGAAGGCTGAGGCTCCCAAGGCTGAGGCAGCGAACGGCAAGGGCAAGCGCGGCAAGAAGGCCGACGCGGACGTCGATTCGGAAGCGCCCACGGGCAAGAAGACCTCGCTCGACGAGGCCTTCGATGAGCTGACGAAGGACGACTGAAAAGGAGCACCATGGCGAAGGCGGCGAAGGCTGCCGACTCCGAGGCGAAGTCCAAGAAGAGGGACGACCACGAGCTCGATGAGCTTACGTCGTCTCTCATCAAGGACCTCAACAAAGAGTTCGGCATGAGGGTGGCGTACAACCTGGGCGAGACCGAAGCGCCCACGGTTGTGAAGCGGTGGATCCCGACGAGCAGCGTCCAGATGGACTACGCTTTCCGCAACGCGGCAGGCGGCGGCTACCCGGAGGGGCGCATCATCGAGCTCGCTGGCGTGCCCTCGATCGGCAAGTCGCACTTGGCGTACGCATGTGCAGCCATCGTCCAGAAGATGGGCGGTCTGGTTGTCTACATCGACACCGAGAACGCGACTCCGGTCGACAAGCTGGCGCAGATGGGCGTCGACGTGTCACGGCGGTTCATCTACTGCGACACGCACTGCACCGAAGAGGTCTTCAAGATCGTCGAAGACGTCGTCATGAAGGCCAAGTCCATCGCGGCAACGAAGGACAGGCCCATCCTCGTCATCTGGGACTCGGTCGCGGCGTCTTCGCCCAAGGCCGAGCTCGAGGGCGAGTACGACGACAACACCGTCGGTCTCCAGGCCCGCATCATCAGCAGGGGCATGCGAAAGATCACTGGCGTCATCGGCCAGACGCACGCCACGTTCCTGTGCATCAACCAGCTGCGTGACGCCATCGGGGTGACCCACGGTGACCCGCAGACGACGCCGGGTGGCAAGGCGATCCCGTACCACGCCAGCATCCGTGTCCGGCTGACGAGCGGCACCCAGGTCAAGGACAAGCAGGGCAATATCGTCGGCATCCACGTCATCATGACGGTGAAGAAGAACAAGGTCGCCCCGCCGTTCAGGAAGTACGAGTTCGACATCATCTTCGGCAAGGGGATCGTCGAGCACGAGTACATCTTCGACGAGGTCCGGTCCTACTGCGAGAACAACAAGGTCTTCGGGGAGTTCGAAGTCAACCCGAAGGACGGCAAGCGCAAGTGCGAGCTCAGCATCAGCGGCACCCAGGCCTGGCGACAGCTCCAGGTGTCCGACGCTGAGACGGGAGAGGTCCTGCTCGAGAAGAAGTTCACCAAGAGCTCCTTCGATGAGATCATGGCTGATCCGCTGTACAAGCCCTACGTTGACCGCATCATCGAGGCGGCCTACACGATGGTCACCGGCCAGGTGACCCACGAAGAGGGCGAGTCGCCCGCCACCGACGAGGGAGACGAGTGATCGTCAAGATCAAGCGTTCGTGGAACGGCATCGCGGTCCCGGCGTACCAAACGCCGGGGTCCGCGGGCTGTGACGTCCAGGCCTCAGAAAAGAAGACTGTGCCGGCCAGGGGAATCGCCATTGTCGGCACGGGCCTTTTTCTCGAGGTGCCCTCAGGGTACGAGTGCCAGGTCAGGCCGCGGTCTGGGCTGGCGGCGAAACACGGTGTCACGGTGCTGAACGCGCCGGGCACGCTGGACAGCGACTACCGTGGCGAGCTGAGGGTCATCCTCGCGAACCACTCCGACACCGACTTCGAGATCGAAGCAGGCGACAGGATCGCGCAGCTGGTCTTCGCCCCCGTCGTCCAGGCTCAATTCGAGCTTGCTGACGAGCTTTCGGAGACGAAACGGGGGAGTGGAGGTTTTGGCTCGACCGGTGTATGATGGCGGCATGAAAAACGTCAATCTCCAACGCGTCTTCTTCTGGAACCGCAAGCCCGGTGTGTTCGTCAACAAGACCAACGGGCAGCAGATCCAGCTCGAGGGTCTCAGCATCGGGCCCATGTTCACGGGTTCCGTCCAAGAGTGGTACGAGACCCTGGTCGAGACCATCATCGACATGCGGAACACCCTGGAGAAAGAGGCTCGTTGCAAGGCTGATCGCGTCACTGTCACCTGTGACCCAGACGTCTTCTGCATGTTGAACTGCTCAGTGCTGTTCCACCCGTCGGAAGATGACAGGAACAGTGGGACGCTCTCACAGATGAAGGTCTTCGCTGAGCGCTCGCAGCCGCGCTTCCAGCTGACCGTCGAGATCGAGTACAAGATCGGTGGGCGCACCCAGTCGAAGGCGGGTCGGGTCCACGTCCTGGAGGACTGATGGACGCCAAGGGAAGCTGGAAGATCTCGCCGAAGTTCGATGGGCTCGTTGATGCGATCGTCGCTGTCCGCAAAGAACTGATCGACTCGATCAAGAAGCGGTACCCGTACAGCCGCAACCTCAAAGTCCGCTTCTGCGATGTGCACGCTTCGCCCAAGGTGTGCCAGCTGCTGAGTGCGAGCAAGATGTGGAAGGACTGCGAAGAGTCGAAGGACGACTTCGAGGTCCGTCGCACCGACAAGCGCCCACACTCGCAGAAGATGGTCGCTGACTTCGAGCTGTTCAAGCTCGTCGAGGACACGATCATCGGCGATGAAAACGTCCGTCTAGCGATGGAGTTCGAAGTCAGCAACAACGAGTGGGAGAGCAGCTTTGGCAACGTGGAGCTGGTGTCACGATGAGCGAAGAACCTGACAAGCGATTGACTGCGTCACTGGAGATGTCTGCGAGCACCCTCATGGGCGCACAAGCGCTCCTCCAACAGCTGACGAAGAAGTACCCACCCATCCCACGCCACAACCACTCGATCACCCTGCACCAGGGCAAGCTGCAGCTGAACCTCGTCCACGTGACTCCCTGTGAGAGCGTGACGTTTGATGCAGAAGACCTGGCCAAGCCCGTGGCGCAGCTGGTGCTAGAGATCGCGGCTCTGGTGCCCAAAGAACCGCCCAGACCGGCGGCCTGAACTCCCGACCCGAGTGGGTTACAGTGTAGCCCATGTCCAATACGCGTCCGGTTCTGATCGTCGACGCGATGAACCTCTTCGTTCGCAGCTACAGCGCGTACCCGACGATGTCGGCGCACGGCTACCAGATGGGAGGCTGCATCGGCTTCCTGAAAACCCTGCGAAGGGTGGTCTTCGAGTCACAGCCCAAGGCTGTCTACATCTGCTGGGAGGGAGGGGGCTCAACCAAGCGCCGGCGCCTCTACAGCGAGTACAAGATGAACCGGAAGCCTGAGAAGCTGAACCGGTTCTACGAAGACGACATCCCCGACAACGAGGACAACAAGCGCTACCAGATCGAAGCGCTGCTGCACATGACGCGGTGCGTACCGGTGTGCCAGCTGTACGTCTCTGACTGTGAAGGAGACGACCTGGTCGCATACCTATGCCGCGGACCGATGCGGGCTGAGGACAAGATCATCGTCTCGTCTGACAAGGACCTTTACCAGCTGCTGGATGACCAGACCAAGGTCTACAGCCTGCACAAGAAGACCTTCGTGACGAAAGAGACAGTCATGGAGGAGTTCCGCGTGCAAGCGAAACACTTTGCGCTGGCGAAGGCCCTGTGCGGCGATGCAGGCGACAACGTCCCCGGCATCAAGGGCGTCGGCTTCAAGACTGTCGCCAAGCTGTTCCCGTTCTTGGGCATCGACGAGGATGTGTTGTTGCAGCAGGTCATCGACTACGCGCACACCCACATCGAGGAGTCTCCCAAGTTCCAGCGCATCGTCGAGCAGGAGGACGACGTCAAGCGGAACTGGCGCCTGGTCTACCTCGATGGTAGCATGCTCTCACCGACACAGCAACAACAGATCGATCACCGGATCCAGAACTTTGTGCCCAAGGCAGATAGAATGGGCTTGATGAAGCAGCTGGCCAAGGAGGGGATCGGCGACTTCGATGTGGAGGACTTCTTCTACGCCTTCCACTGCATCGACAACCTGCAACACAAGACGTCCGGAGACGAATGATGACAGAGAACTCTTCCAACTTCGGCCAGTACGGCAAACCCTTCCAAGAGAAGGTGATGCAAGCCCTGCTGTCTGACAGGCAGTGGGCCGAACAGATGATGGAGGTGTTTGACGTCTCTTACTTCGACCTCAAGTACTTGCAGTTCTTGGGGGAGCGCTACTTTGCGCACTCGAAGAAGTACAAGGTCTTCCCGTCGTTCCAACTGCTCGTCACCATCATCCGTGACGACCTGAAGCAGGGCAGCGACATCCTCCTGCGCGACCAGATCATCGAGTACCTGCAGCGTATGCGGGCCAACCCCGACTCGGGCGACCTGGAGTACGTCAAGGAGAAGTCGCTGGACTTCTGCCGCAAGCAGGCGTTGAAGCAACAGCTGTTGGTCGCTGCGGAGCAGATGCAGGACGGCAAGTACGAGGAGATCGTCGAGGGCATCAAGAAAGCTGTCTGCGTCGGGACCACGCCGTCACTGGGCCACGACTTCTTCAACGACTACGAGTCACGCTTCACTCGCCTCCAGCGCAACTGCGTGCCAACCGGCATCGAAGAGCTGGACCGCAAGGAGGTCCTCAACGGTGGCCTTGGCGCTGGTGAGCTTGGCGTCGTCGTCGCTCCCACCGGCGTCGGCAAGAGCCACTTCTTGGTCGCGCTGGGGAGCCAAGCTCTGCGTGAAGGGAAGAATGTCCTCCACTACACGTTGGAGCTGTCTGAGGCCGCGGTGGGTCTGAGGTACGACTCCAACCTGGTCGACATCGACAGCAACATCGTCATTGAGAACAAGGACAAGGTCATCGAGGCCTACAAGAGCATGCAGCTGGGCCGGCTGATGATCAAGGAGTTCCCGGCCAACACTGCGACCATCTACACCATCCGCGCTCACATGGAGCGCTTGGACCTTCGCGGCTTTCGCCCGGACCTGCTGCTCATCGACTACGCCGACATCATGCGGTCCAGCCGACAGTATGACTCGCTTCGCCACGAGCTGAAGTTGATCTACGAAGAACTGCGATCGTTCCTGCAGGAAAAGCACATCCCCGGGTGGACAGCATCGCAGTCCAACC
>Ga0209581_1002155_pt1 | contig 19835 bp, 19 predicted proteins | sample Coa_R2_FD_187160 | JGI IMG/M metagenome (GOLD analysis project Ga0209581, IMG submission 187160) | Surface soil microbial communities from Centralia Pennsylvania, which are recovering from an underground coalmine fire - Coalmine... | ecosystem: Environmental > Terrestrial > Soil > Unclassified ...
GCACTCTCGGATGAAGTCTGAATTTTTCCCAATAACCCTGTCGTGAAGGCTCGTCCTACAACAAACAGCGGACGCATGAAATCTCGAAGCGTGGGGGATGCACTTGTATCCCGATTGATACTCTTCCGATGTAGCGTGATTTCCATATTTGCTCGATTGCCTATACCAATCTCGTGACCCGCACTGCCAGCTTCTGGTCCACGACTTCAAACTCGGTCCATACCAGATGCACTCCTCCGGACCACAAGGGAAGATCTTCTGTATGTGGCCACGCCGACTCGATGACCTGGCCTTTTTCGAGAGAGAGAAGATGGTGTACGCGAAAAGATGGGAGTGGAACCCGCAGATCCAACTGAAGCGGCAGCCTCGCAGCAAAGGAAGACAGCGGAATCTTATGCAGACTGGAATCAGAATCCATTGCCTCCTGCATCGTGGAAAGAGCAGGAGGCAACTCATTTGCATGGGGAACGGTCTGTCTTGATTCAGACGATATCTGCGGTTCTGGCGTCATGCCAAAGCAAGGTGCAGATGAATGACCGGATTTGCGACAGAAAGATTAGAAAATTCTTATGTGGCCAGAACGACTCTCAGCCGCCCTGGCCTTGTTGCGTTAGTGAATCATGTTGATGGTTTCCTGCGTTACCGTGTCGAAAGTCGTAATGGCCTTCGAGTTGGCTTCAAATGCTCGCTGGGCAACAATAAGATTTGAAAATTGAGTCGAAATATCGACGTTTGATCCCTCGACCGCCTGGTCCTGGATTGTGCCTCGTCCATTCGACCCGGCAACGCCGATAGTGGCTCCGCCAGAGGCCAGAGTCGTCTGATAATTGTTATTGCCCAGCCGGGTTAAACCCTGCTCATTGGTAATACTGGCGATAGCCAGTTGCCCGATGACCTGTGTTTTGTTATTGCCGTAGGCTGCCGAAATGATGCCGCTGGAATCCACCGTAAAGCTTTGATACTGCCCGCTGGCATAACCATCCTGGTTGGTATTTGCCACGCCAGAGCCCGCGGCTACCTGATGAATGACCGGCTTGTTATTCGAATCGTACAGATTCCAGTTGAAATTCATATTGGCGGCTCCATCAGAAAGCCCCGTGAACTGAATTCCGGAAATGTTCGCCGCCGGCGTAACGAGATTACCGCTGGAGTCAAAAGTCAGGCTGCCCACTGTATTCGCGCTGCTGCCCGTAGAATCACCTGCCGGCAGTGAGATGTTATAGCTCCATGTGTTGGCCGCTGTCTTTTGAAAATTGACACTAGCAATGTGCGCTTCACCTAATGAGTCATAAATAGTAATCTGCCCCTGAGTAGAAGTGCCCACCGCTGCCGAAGCATCCAGGTTCGCAGTGAGAGAAATATTCCCGGTCGCCTGCGGCTGCTCTACCTGCCCAATCGGAATCTGAATCGGAACAAGAGGAGCATTGGTATCGGCGACGCCATTCACTGCCGGATACCCCATGACCTGCTGGCCTCCCTGAGTTAACAGATGCCCGTCAGCGCTGACCACAAAATTGCCGGCGCGCGTGTACTCCTGCACTTGCCCGTTCTGAACTACAAAAAAGCCATCGCCATTCAAGGCCACATCCTGCGACTGGCCTGTAGCCGGATTCGAGGTCCCGGTGGAAAAGTTCGTTGTGATGGCGCCTACCTGGGTGCCCGCGCCGACCTGCGCCGGATCGCCGGCGCCGTTTTCCCCTACCTGCTGGTAGAACAGGTCGCTGAACTGCACATCCTGGCTCTTGTAAGCCACGGTATTCATGTTGGCAAGGTTGTTGGCAATGGTATTGAGAGCCGTGTTATCGGCCTCAAGACCCGAAAGTGGTATGAAAAACGATGGCATATCTCCTCCGCATCCTCATGACGTTACGACTGATGAACTGCTGTTTTCAGAAAGCGGCTCGCCTGTGACTCTGTAGTCGAATCACCTGCCGCTAGATTCGCATTTGCATGCCTGTCAACGAGCGACGTGGTCAGCCGGCTTGCCGCGCTGATGGCACGTGGCGCGGCATTCAGGCTCGCATCTTTGCTCGACCCCGAACTCGGATTTGAGGCAGACCCTGTTCCTCCAAGGTCCTGATTGATCTGAATCAGTTGCTGGAGACTGTTCACCTGCACCAGCTGATCAATATAAGCATTCGGATCAGTATTGGCAGTGGGGTCCTGGTTCTTCATCTCCGCCACCAGCAGTTCCAGAAAATCATTCGCCGTAATATTGGCTCCTCCGCTGGCATTGCTTCCTGGAGTTCCTGCCGTATCGTTTACTTCCGGTGCTCTGCCGAATGCAGTCGCCGGAGACAACACCGGATGATCTATAGATTGCATGATTCGTCACCTTTCCTTATCTCTGTTTTTCAGGCATGGACACTAATATAGGAGGCATCACTCGCGTGCCCGACGCTTACCTCGCCCCCAACGCTCGCTGCTTTTATGGGTCTCACTTCAGAAATTTTTTCCTCGCTGCTCTCCTGCTTACGCGCATTGCCGGTTCCCGTATGCGGCTGGCCGCCGCTTGAGGCGCCGCTTTGCGCATCCGCTTGCGTGTGCACATTCAGGCTGTGCACAAATACCTGACGATCAGCAAGATATTGTGTGATGGCCGGCGCCTGCGCAGCCAGATGCGTATGGGCCTCCGCTGTGGCCGCAGTCAGAGTCGCATTGATATGTCCTGCCGAAGACTGCGTCTGCACTTCAAGCCATCCCAGCGAGGGATCGTGGATTCCAACGACAATCTGGTGCGAGTTGCTGTGAAGCAGCATTGTCGCCGGAGTCTGGCCGCTGTCAAGATGCTGGAATGTGTTCGTTTCGGGCTGCGCCTGTTCCTGCCTGGCAGGATTGGCAACGGCTTCGGTTCCGGGCAGAGCAGCTGAAACCGGGGTAGTATCACTCACTCGAACCGTTTCCATCAGTGGAGAACGCAGGGGCACACTTGTACCGCCTGGCTGTGGTTCGCTTGTCTTATCCGGCGTTTTCTTCAATTTTGATATCGCGGTCGCCATCTCGCCGATATCTGCTCTTTGCTCTAAAGTCTCAACGGCCTTCGGAACAGATTCCGCCTTGCCCACCTCATAGGCGTGCATTGGAGAAGTTCTGCTCTCGTTTGAATTGCTGCTGGCCGACACTGCGGCTTCCGGAAGCACGACTGATGCTGTCGAAAATTGGGGTTCGGCTGAAACGTGCGCTACGATATGGGTACGTTGCGCATCAGAAGTGAACACATCGTCTGCGGACTGGAATGATTCGCCGGGAAAAGTGGGACGATTGTCCTGCCCGAGATCTTTCCCCATGAAGTGTTCGTCTTTCCAGACCTGTGCAATGGAAATTGCCGGCTCAGAAACAGAAGAAGCTGTTGGCGAGTTTGCTTTCCCCAATGTGCCGGCTTTCAGGGCTGGCGCAGTCGCGGGTTGAATCGGTAGCGAAAAGACCGGAAATGAAACGGCCAATGTGGTTGGTTCAGTTTGAGCTGAACCGAACTGCTTCTTCTTTTCCTCTGTGCCGAAGTGCGCCTGACTCACTCCCCGGTGTCCCACTGCTTTCGATTTGCTTTTCGTCGATTGGAAAGCACTCTGATCTCCCCCGACCTGCACCTCCACAGCGCTGGTTATTTCATTCAAAAGCTCACCGGATGGAGAGCCATGGAGCAACTCTCTCAATGCCGGACTTCCCTGCACAGGCTCAGTGCTGTTCGCCGCCGTCCCATCCAGATCGGCACCATCTTCGCTGACAGGCACACCCGCAGCCATGCTGATTGAGTTTTCTGCAAAAACCTGAGCGAATGAAGGCAGCAATCCTGTTTTTTTTTGCGCTTCAAACAAGCCTGCCGGACTATGAGTCGCTATATTGGGGCTGTTTTTCTCGGCAACTGCTTCTGCGGAAACCTGCACAGTCTGTCCTCTCGCGAAACTACCTGCAGAAAACCTGCCAGAACCGAAAAGGAAGGATTAGAGAAATCTCATATTGCTTCAGTTCTCTCTCGACCGGATGCGTCGGCCAAACCAGTCATCCAATTGCCTCTGATCGTTACGGCCGCGCTCCTGTGAGGTCTTATGCGCGCGTGCCGCAATCACGCTTTCTACCTGGCGTCGCTCCTTGCGATGCTCGAGATATTCTGATTTCATGTTCTCCGCTTCACGCGCTTTCTGAGAAAGCACAGCCTCTAGCGTTTCCTTCTCCTTCGCCAGCCATGCATCCAAGACCTGCATCTCACGCCAGTCATCGCTGCGCCGTCCTTCAGCAATCTCCGCAAAACGCCGCCGGCTCAGTGACGCAGCCTCACCCCGAACACACGCATGAATGCTTTCCATGCGCCTCAGTTCCTGCAGACGTGCCTCCAGATCGACACGGCTCACTTCTTCAAGAAGTGAGCGCAGCCGGAGAAGCCGTTGCAGAGAATGGCTCTTCATAGCTCACACCTGCCCCGCAAGGATCTCCAACGCGCCGCGCGCTTCTTCAAAGCCGACATCTTCATGCGCCTGCTGGACAAGAAACTCACGCACCAGAGATCGTGATCTGATCGCTCTGTCCAGATCAGCATCTGCTCCTGGTTTATATGCGCCAATGCGTATCAGGTCTTCCGATTTGGCGTAAACGGCAAGCATCCGCCGCAACAACGCCGCCGCCGACATATGCTCATCGGCGACGATGGCCGGCATAAGACGGCTTACCGAATCCAGAATTTGTATCGGCGGATACCAGCCTTCCGCAGCCAGATCTCGCGATAGAAAAATATGCCCGTCAAGAAACGAGCGCGCCGCATCCACAATTGGCTCCTGTTGATCGTCGCCCTCCATCAGCACTGTATAAAAAGCTGTAATGCTCCCTTTGCGAAATCGCCCCGCGCGCTCCACCAGGCGCGCCATGCGACTGAACACCGATGGCGTATATCCTTTGGCCGTCGGAGGCTCACCCGCTGCCAGCCCGATCTCACGCGCAGCCATGGCAAACCGCGTCAAGGAATCCAGCACCAGAAGCACATGCTTGCCCTGATGCGCAAAATATTCAGCAACAGCTGTCGCAGACAGCGCGGCCCGCAACCGCAGCAGCGGCGATTGGTCCGAAGTCGACACCACCACAACAGAACGCTTCCGCCCTTCCGGCCCGAGGCTCTCTTCGAGAAATTCTCCGACCTCGCGCCCACGCTCTCCCACCAGCCCAACAACGATCACGTCCGCTTCGCTGTTACGCGTCATCATGCCGATCAGCGTGCTCTTGCCCACGCCAGATCCGCCGAATATCCCAATACGCTGGCCGCGCCCTACTGTCAGCATTCCATCAATCGCGCGAATCCCCGTCCCCAACGGCTCACGGATCGGCACACGCTCCAGGGGATTTGGAACAGTGCAATCAAGTGGAATGGCCATGCGAGTTGCCGGCCTGGGACCATCATCAATCGGCTGGCCTGCTGCATTCAGCACTCGACCGATCAGCCCATCCCCGGCTTCCAGATAAGGCAGTGTACCCAGCGCCGATACTTTATCTCCAAAGCGAATGCCCTCCGTGCTTTCAAGCGGCATCGAAAGCACGTTGTTGCCGCGGAAGCCAATCACTTCCGCCAGATGCGGCTGGCCATTCCCATCCAGAATCTCGCAACACTCGCCCACCGAACACAGCGGGCCCGACGATTCAATCGTCTGCCCCACAGCCTCAACCACGCGTCCCTGCCAGCGCCAGGTCTGGCGCTGTTTGAGGCGCGAAAAGTATGTGGCCAGCAGCTCCATTCCTTCAGGCTTCTTCCGGCCTTACGCCTGCTCTGGCTTCGTCCCGCCGTGCCGGATCCCTGTGTTCCAGAAGATCGAAGAAGCCTCGCTCAATCTCCTTCAACTGCGCCTTCACTCCCAGATCAACAGCGCCAAGATGCGTCTCCAGCAAACATTCCCAGGCCCCGAGCGCGTCATCCGCAACAAGCTGTGGGCGCAAAGGAAGGCATGGCATCAGATGAATCATTTCCGTCCATAGCTGCTGCTGCGATGCAGGAATGCGCAGCCTGACTTCAGTGGCCTCTGAAAGCTGCCCCAGCGCAACACGAACCGCGCCGGATAAGAGCAACGGATCCATTTGCGCCTCGCGATGTAAAATTCGCGCGGCAATGCTCAACGCCAGCCGAACAACCTCCTGCTCCACTTGTTCCAGATATCGGTCGCGCTCGCCTGCAAATTCACCCAGAGCATTCTTCAGGGCCTGTGTCATTTCAGCGATTGCTGCCGTTCGATGGGCCCCCTCTTCCACGCGCCCTCGTTCAAATGCGGCGGCCGTTTCAGTTTCGAGCTTCTGCTGAAAGTCGCGTTGGCTCTCCTCGATCTGCTCCTCCAGCTCGCGCAAACGGCCAGCCAGCCGTGCATAGTCCTCATGGTTTTTCTTGTTTGAATCCTCTTTACCCGGTTCCTGCTCCGCGGTTTTTTCCAAAACAAAATCATTCGGCAGCGCAGGCAGGCGATTCAATGCCAGCGGATATTCCATTCGCCGAATCGTTGGTTCTATTTTGTGCAGCATCTTTTATCTCTCCCGGACGGCGCAGCTACACCAGCAAGTCATCGCCCTGCTCGATTTTCAGAATCACTTTTCCCTCAGCTTCCAGCTTGCGCGCAAGGTTCAGAATTTCATGCTGTGCCAGAGCCACTTCGCGTGTCCGAACCGGTCCGAGGACTTCCATGTCTTCCTTCAGCATCTCCACTGCGCGCGAGGACATGGCGCGGAACACATGCGCCCGCACATCTTCCCGCGCTCCCTTCAATGACATTGCCAGCGTGGGCTTATCAATTGCGCTCACCAGCTCGCGCATGCTCGCCGTCGGAATCGTCACCAGATCTTCAAACGTGAACATCAGGTTGCGAATATTTATGGCAACCTCAGGCTCGTCTTCCTCTATCTGCTCCAGAATTTTCTTCGCCTGCTCGGCATCCAGGCGATTCAGCAGATCAGCCACCGCCTTAAAACCCGCATAGGCTTTGCGGCTCGTATCGCCTACGGTCTCAAGGCGCTTGTGAAGAATCAGCGCCACTTTCTGCGCCATCTCCGGAGAGAACTGGCGCATTTCAGCCAGCCGCCTGATTACCGCGACCTTCTGCTCCTCGCCCAGACTGTTCAGCACCAGCGAAGCGCGCTTTGGATCAAGATGCGCCAGCACCAGCGCGACCGTCTGCGGATGTTCGCCTTCAAGAAATTTGCCCAGCTGCTGGGGATCGACCTTTTGCAGCATCGCCAGATCGCCCTGGCTCGCCTCCTGCGCCCGCTTCACTAATGCCAGCAGGTCTTCCGCGCGCTGTTTGCCAAAGGATTCAACCAATAGCTTGGTCGCATATTCGAGACCGCCATGCATCATATATCGCTGCGTCTCGATCATCTCGAAGAACTCTTCCATCACCTGCAGTGAAGCCTCCGGAGGCACATTGCGCAGGTCTGCAATCTCCTCCGTCAGCCGCTGCACATCCGCATCCGGCAGGTTCTGAAGAATCTTCTTGCCCAGTTCATCACCCACAGCAACCACCAGAATTGCCGCCTTCTTGATGCCCGGCAGTAAACGATCAGGAATACGACGTTCCGCTACAGGCGGCGGCACAAGGCTTGTTGTCGGAATCGGAGGTGCGGCAGCGGACATTCGTAGTCTTCTCCCTTACTCGGTGTGAATCCAGCTTTGCAATAACCGGGTGGCCTGTGCCGGCTCACGGCGCAAATGCTCGGCTACGGAGTCAAACACTAACTGGGCGCGTCTTCTCTGCTGCTCTGCCGACTCATCCGCAGCATCGGCCGGGAGCTCAGTTACATCACCCGCAGGCAGTTGCGGCTCCTCAGCCGCTGTTACGGAAACAGCCTTCTCCGGCATCACACCTTTCCGCATGACAGGACGGACAACAAAAAAGAGCAGGCCGAACAGAGCTGCTGTAAGCGCGGCATACTTCCAGACAACCTCGGATTGGGCCGCTCCCGCCAGAAACTGATCGACAGCCGAAGGCGAAGCGCCCGCAGAGTTCCCTTCAAACGGCATATCTTCCACGCTCACCTGATCGCCCCGCGCGCTGTCAAAACCAATCGCGGCCTGTGCCAGCTCAGTCAGATGCTGCATTTCTTCCTGCGTGCGTGGTTGCCAGCTCACCTGTTTTCCGTTGACCACCATCCGATGATTAATCAGGATCGCCGCAGTCACGCGTCTCACCCTCCCTGTTCCCTGCACCGTATGCCGGACGCGCTTCGAAGCTGCATAGGTTCCGCTTTCTTCGCGGATGTTCTGCGTGGCTGGATTCTGCTGCGGGAAGAGCGGCGGCTGCACGTTCGGGGCATTGCTTGCCGTGCCGGGAACGCCCTTCGGACCAGTCTGCGTTCCGGAATTCTGCTCGGATCGCTGCATCGAGAGAGTCACCACACTATTTGGGTCATAGGTCTCATCGACCTCATCGGCAGTCGAGCTGTCATAGTCCACATTGACTGAAGCTCGAACATTGCCGGCTCCAGCAACCGGTTCCAGCGTCTCCACCAGTTTTGCCGCCAGCTCCTGCTCATGTGCAGCGGCATCGGCGTTGGCGTTGTGCTTGCCCAGCTGCAACCGGCCTTCCGCATCTACCAGGGCCACATCATCTGCGTGCAGATCATCCACCGCGCTGGCCACCAGATTCCGAATCGCATCGGCCTGCTCGTCGCTCAGCGATCGATGTTTCAATTTCAGAACTACAGATGCCTTGGCATTTCGTTGTTGCGAGGTATACAGAGAGTCATGCGGCATTACCAGATGCACCCTCGAGGACTCGACCTCTGAAAGCGTGTTGATGGTGTGCTCCAGTTCCCCCTCAAGCGCGCGCTGATAATTCACCTTCTCATCAAATTCCGACCCGATCCAGTTTGGCTTGTCAAAAAGCTCAAAGCCCATGCGCCCGCTTCGGGGACCGCCTTTCGCTGTTGTCGTAAGGCGCGCCTTGTCCAGACTGGCAGCAGGAACGCGCAGCGTAGCGCCATCCGAAGATACATCAAAGGGAATATTAGCCGCCGTCAGCGCTGACGCCATTTCACGCGCATCGGACGGATCCATGCCTGCATACAGCACTTTCCAGTCTGTGCGCGTGGCAAACCATAGAATGCCGGCGAAACATAACAACGCCAGACCGCTGGCGCCAACTAACCAGAGCCGCTGTTGCCCTTCCATGCCTCGCAGGCGCGCAAGCAGGCTCTGCATCACCGCGCTTGCGCGCTGCGGCAAGCCCGTTGACGGCGCCGGTTGAATTTGCTGGTTCTCACCCATGCTGCGTCGTCTCGTTATCTATCTGTTTTGAGAATCGCTAGAACTGCATGTTCATCAACTGCTGGAATGCGCCGACCGCCTTGTTACGCACCGCAAGTGAAAGCTCAAAGGCGGCATCCGCATCGCTGGTGGCAATCATTGCGGTATGAATATCCACGCCGCTGCCATCGAGCAGCCCCTGCACTGTGCTTGATGCCTTTTCTTCCAGTTGCTGTACGTTCTCGACGGCATTGTGGAACAACTCGGCAAATGGGGTCTTTTGCGTCTCTCCTGGACGCGAAGATGTCTGCAGCTCAGAAAAATCCTGCAACGAAGAAGCCGCGGTTGCCTGTGTAAGGGAATTCATCTGCATGTTTGCCTCTTTTTAGATCCATTAAGACTTCAGAATGTCCAGCGACGCATTGATCATTCCCTTCGTCGCCTGCACTGCGGAGCTGTTCAATCCATAGGCCCGCGTTGCGCCCATCAGGTCTACCATCTCTGTCAACGGATTAATGTCGGGATAAGAGACATAGCCATCCTTGTCTGCGTCGGGGTGCGACGGATCAAATCGGCGCAGTGTGCTTGCCGGGTCCTGCACAACCGCCGAAACCTCTACGCCGCCAATTTGCGGCTCGGACTGCGCCAGAAGCTGCCCTGCAAAAGTGTTCGGCTCAGCAGCAGCCGAAGAAAAAACCACGTGCTGGCGCCGGTAAGGACCACCCTCAGGCGTCCTGGTCGTCTCAGCATTAGCCATATTTGCCGCCACCACTTCAGCCCGGATTCGTTCTGCCTTCAACGCCGAGCCGCTCACTTCCATCACTCCGAACAGATTCATTCCATCCTCCGAATTTGCTGCCGGTTACTTGCTGTCCACGTGAATCGCATCCATCACACGGGCTGACTCCCGTTTCAGCAGTTCAATTCCCGTGCGAAATTCAAGTTGCGCCTCCGCCATGTTCATGCTTTCGCGGTCCATCGAGACATTATTTCCATCCGGCCTCTCAATCAGGCCGTCCACCAGCCCCACCCGCACCGCGTCCGGAGAGAACGCCTTACGAGCAACTCCGTTTTTCGTCTGGCTTCTCATCATCTCTCCCAGAGAACGCTCCATCTCGCCGGCAAAGTCAAACCCTTGTGCGCGATAACCCGGCGTATCAATGTTCGCCATGTTCTCAGCCGTCAACTTTAATTCCATGCTGGACAGATCAAGATACCGTTCCAGCGCGTCACTCACGGGTGTCGTAATCTGCATGTCCTCACCTTCCTGTGGCTTCTGCCGATGCTTAAACAGAGATGCGTCTCCGCTTTACTCCTCTACAGCAGCAGCAGGGCCATCGTTTGTTTCTGCAGATAAGAAAACTCTCAGAAAGCTCCCATCTCTTCATCAAACTCAATATCGTTGACGTCGATCTCGGGCCGATCCTCCGCCAGAATCCAGCCGCGTTCGAGCACATGCTCCAGCTCGCGCACATTTCCCGGCCATGCATATTGCTGCAGCTTCTCGCTGGCAGCATCGGTAATGCGCTTCACCGGACTCGTCTCGGCCATCGCCGAGAGAAAATGCTGAATCAACGGCGGCAGATCTTCTTTATGCGATTCGAGCGCGGGTGTCCGGATAAGAAATACAGCCAATCGATAATACAAATCAGCGCGGAAAGTTCCCTCTGCCGCCAGCTTCATCAAGGAACGGTGGGTCGCCGCTATGATGCGTACATCCACCCGCACCGGCTCGTTTTCCCCTACTCGCTGCAACTCTCCGCATTCCACAAAGCGAAGCAGCTTCGCCTGCAACGGCAACGGCATCTCGCCAATTTCATCCAGAAACAGCGTTCCGCCATGCGCCGCCTCAATACGTCCAACACGCCCCTGCACCGCTCCGGTAAATGCCCCTCGCGTATGCCCGAACAGTTCAGCTTCGAGCAACGCCTCGGGAATCGCCGCGCAATTCAAAGCAACAAACGGGCGCGATGAACGCGCGCTCAACCGATGCAGGGCCCGCGCCACCAGTTCTTTGCCGGTTCCTGTCGGTCCCTGCACCAGCACCGGCGTACTGCGCTGGGCAACAAGACGAATACGGCGGCTCACTTCAATCATTGCCGGATGGTTCCCGATAAATTCCGGCAATCGACACGATGCATCCGCCTGTGACGAAGCAACAGCCGTAACAATATCCGTTTTATGATGATTCGCAGCAGCCCGGCCTGATGCCCCAAAAATCGCGGGCTTCGAAATCTCCGGATACTCAATCACCGGCGCGCTGTTCCATATCGCGCCATCTTCATCCTGACTGCGTCGCAGCGCATACAGAATCTCATTGCGTCGCGGGCTCCGCGATGTCCTGGCCTGGTTCGCGCCATCAACCGTTACAAGATCAACAGAGGGATACAGCCTTTCAAATTCCCGAATAAAATCCTGCACCTCCAGGTCCGGCAGCCATGAATCCAGAATCACTGCCTCAGCAGGAACCGCATCCAGATGCTCCAACACCTCAGCTCCACCACTTGCTTCGCGGATCTTCCAGTGCAGGCCAGCTAAACCATCTTTTACTCGCTGACGAAACGAAAGATCCGCGCTCGCCACGATGGCCGTCCGCGCCGCCGCAGGTTCACGCTTCACAACTTGATTTGAAGCCAGCATTCATCCCTTCACTTTCTCGCCTGTTTTACGCGTGAGCGCCAATGGCGTATCCCTGCCCGCGCACAGTTTTGATCAGCGGAGCAACTCCGGTGTCCTTCAGTTTGCGACGTAGATAGTTCACATAAACATCCACTACATTCGTGCCCGCCGTCGGATTCATCTCCCACACCTGCTCCAGCAGATCGGCGCGCGAAATCGACCGACCACGCCCCAGTAGCAGGCATTCCAACAAGGCAAATTCCTTGTTCGTAAGCTGTATCGATTCCCCTGCGCGCTTCACCGACCGGTCCACTCGATTCAGTTCCAGATCTCCATAGCGCAAAATCAAACCTCCGTTTCCCTTGCGTCGCATCAATGCGCGACAGCGTGCCCGCAACTCCTGCAGCGAAAACGGCTTCAGCATGCAGTCATCCGCTCCCATGTCCAGGCACCGGACCTTAATCTCCATCTCATTTCTTGCTGTAAGAACAAGAATCGGAAGCTCATCATTCACCGAGCGCAGAAACTGCAGCACCTCTATCCCATCCTTGCGCGGCAGATTCAAATCGAGAATCGTCAGATCAGGAGCATCTGCGATGAAAGCCTCAATAGCCGCCTCTCCATCGCCAACCAGCCTCACATGGTTCTCCTGCATCTCGAACCCTTTCCGCAGAAAGCCGCCTAACGCGCAATCATCTTCGGCAATCAACAAATGCACTGTCTGCTCCTCGCTGTCCTCAACTTCTCCTGTCGCACGGGTGCAACACAACTAAAACGTGAAAGCAATTGCACACTGCGTTCAAAAATGGGAGTGCGTCGAAGCGCCAGTTTCAGAATGGAAAATCTGCAGGAAAGAAGAGGCCGGCAGTCTTGACAATCACGACCACGTTGCGAAACTGCATCACCGCAGGAAATGCCGTAAAAAAATTAATTTCTGCACATAAAAAAGTTATGGCGATTCGCTTTTTATTCGCTACAATGCCGTTATGGCAGTCACACGGCGACAGAAAGAAGTGCTGGACTTCATCTCCGGCTTTGTGCAACGCAACGGCTACTCGCCTTCCTTCGAGGAAATCGCGCGCGGGCTCGATCTCAAATCGTTGGCCACCGTGCATAAGCACATCACCAACCTGCAGAACAAAGGACTCCTGCAAAGAGCGCACAACCGCAGCCGCTCCATCGATGTCATGCCGCCCCGCAGCAAGACCAGGACCGCCGACCGTCTTCCGCTCATGGGAAGAATTGCCGCCGGCTTTCCCGTAGAAGCTTCTGAGAACCCCGAAACCATCTCCCTCACTGACATCATCGGCAACCGCGACGTATTCGTTCTTCAGGTGCGCGGCGATTCCATGCGCGACGAACACATCGTCGATGGGGACTACGTGCTGGTTGAAAAAACACGCACGGCGCGTGAGGGCGAAATCGTAGTAGCTCTGGTCAATGGCGCAGAAACCACTCTGAAGCGCTACTACGTAGAAGGCCCGATGATCCGCTTACAGCCTTCCAATCACGAAATGGACCCCATATTCGTCCCCGCAGATCAGGTTGCCATTCAGGGCCGGGCACTAGGGGTCCTCAGAAAATACGCATAGCTCATACATTCAGCATCTAAAGAGAGCTTGTGGCAGCCGAATCAAAGCGTCGTGGCTCGTTCCGCCTGCTGTGATCTACGTAAGACCTCCGGCCCCACCGGGCAACCCAGCCACCGGCCCGTCATTCTGACGCTGAACAAAGTGAAAGCGGAAGAATCTCAAGCCCTCCCGGCAATAGCAAATAACACTTTGCGGAAAAGACCGGTACAAATAACAGAAAAAAGCCCGTTTGCGTTAATCTCATCTTTGGCCATTTCTCGTCTCACAAAAACAATCCGCCTGCAACCCCTCGCCGTCATTGGCGCGGCCTTGCTCATCCTCTTTGCAACCATCGCTCTGTTCGCGCCGTTGCTGGCCCCATATAATCCTGCTGCCATCAATCTCAATCATCGACTTGCCCCACCAGAGCACGCTCACTGGTTCGGAACCGACGAGTTAGGACGCGACACCTTCTCGCGCACTCTGTACGGAGCACGCCTCTCGCTCCTCGTCTCCAGTTCGGTCGTCGGCTGTTCCCTGTTTGTAGGTTTGGTGCTGGGTGGCGTCGCCGGATACTACGGCGGCCTGCTCGATACCATCCTGAACATCTATGTCATGAACGTCTTTCTCGCCCTGCCGGGAATTCTCCTCGCCATCGCCTTCGTTGCATTTCTTGGACCCGGCCTCATCAACCTCATCCTTGCGCTTTCCATCAGCGGATGGGTCGGCTATGCGCGCCTCGTCCGCGCCCAGGTCCTGGCCGTGCGCGAGCGCGAATTCGTTGAAGCAGCCCGTTCGCTTGGCGCAAGCGATTTCCGCATCTTCACTCGCCATATCCTGCCCAACATTCTGCAGCCTGTCATCGTGCAGGCGGCCATCGGAATGGCCGGAACCGTCCTCGCTGAAGGAACATTAAACTTCCTCGGACTCGGCGTGCCGCCGCCCACCGCAAGCTGGGGCGCCATGCTCAATGACGCGCGGCTCTATCTCTTCGACGCCCCGCACATGGTCGTCTTCCCCGCCATCGCCGTGATGCTCTGCGTCTTGTCCTTCAATTTCGTAGGCGACGCCCTGCGCGATTACCTCGACCCCCGCACTCGAATGAGCGTCGGCCTATAGCAGACAAATACAGCCAGGCTTGTGGTTTCGCGCGGCCACCAAAGATACAGCCCGGTAAGAATCATGATGATGGCCCACGATGCTACCGTCTCAACAATGTACGAACCTGAATAACTCGCCATGGAGATGAGAAATGCGCGGCATCAATCGCGCATCTTCGTTGACTATTTTCATCACCTGCAATGTATACGGGTTGACGTACGCCTGATATTCTTCAGCTTGCCGGCCCACAAGAATCTGCACTGCAGAATGTTCATCACGCGGCATCTGGTAGTAATGAAAATTCGATCCCGGCGCCGCAGCCACAGCCGCTTTCACCTGCTCTGAGGCGCTGGCTCGTGGCCCGGTAATCGGCAGATTCTCATATGGCCGATCCAGCCACGCCTCAATTTGAGGCTTGAAAATCTAGATCGATCCCGTCGTTGCCAGCCAGAGCACAAACGGAATGCAGAACAGTCCTGCATAAAAATGCCATCGCCAGATGGTCCGGTAATTCAGCCAGTGGCTTTGCTTCGCAGCATTCACTGCGCTCACAGTTCCCATATTCGCGTTCTCCTTTGAACGGCCTATAAGAAAAGCGGAGGACAGAAGCCTGCCCTCCGGTTCGCCAATTAGAAGCTGACCCGCATCGCAAGCTGAATATTGCGTGGATCGCCAACAGCAGTGGCATGCCCAAACATCGCGTTGGGAGTCGTTGGATATGCCCCGGTCCCCCATGTGGCATTTGGAATCATGTCGTTACGATGATTGAGCGAGTTGAAGGCCTCGGCAATGCCTTCGAGTCCCACCCGCTCAGTCAGAGCAAAAGTCCGGCTTAATCGCGCATTTAAGCTGAAGAAGTCGAAGCCCGTCCCGGCATTCCGGCCAATCACCGCGCCAGGCAATGCTTCCGTGCAGGGATTCAACCCGCCATTTGCACTCAGACTGAAACCAGGCGCGCAGGGACGCTGAGATGTCGCCTGCTTCGTGTTTCCTCCGGTGGTGATATTGAAAGGCAGACGCGAGTAATACTGCAATATTCCGCTGAGTCTCCAGTCATGCGTCAGGTGCTCTGCAAAACCATGTGCTGCCGATGTCGGCGAATTCACCGTCGCATTCAAGAGCACACGATGGCGCTGGTCATCGTCGGACCGGCTGCGGTCCATTCGCAGATTGAGGTTATTAATAGGCGAGCTGAAGAAGAACTCGCCCACGTTGTCAATCGCTTTGGACCATGTGTAGGAAGCCCGCACCGATCCCCACGAAACCGGCCTCTGCACATATGAAACCGAAAGCCCGTCATAGTAAGAGTCAAAGACCGAGCTGTACGGCTTGATGTTTCCGCGCGTCGGATCGGGGCGAGTGCCATCCACGTTGATGTTCCTATTGATCGAGCTGATCAGATGAAGCCCGCGCACATGCTGATAACTGATGCCCAGCACGCTCCTGGATGAAATCTGCTGCTCCACCTCAAGGCTTGCCTGCTGTGCATATGGATTTTGGATATCCCGGTTCATCGTTGTATAGTTCGGCTTCGCAACTGCTGGCGGAGCCGTGGCCACAGCGGGAAAGACCGGCGCGCCTGCATCAGTGGGCGAAAAAGAGTAGCTGAAGAAACGCGCCTGTACAGGATCAATCGTGTTGTTTGCCGAAAGCAGAGCATTCGCCAGCGGCCTTAAAGGTACGCGGTCATAAAACATTCCATAGCTGCCGCGCACAACCGTCCTTCCATTCGCATATGGCGACCAGGCAAAACCAATGCGTGGAGAAATGTTGTTCTTGTCCGTGTGAATGGTCCGGAGCCACTGAAGGTCATATCTGACGCCTGCATTCACCGTGAAAGATGAACTGAGCTTCCAGTCATCCTGCGCATAAAAACCAAGATTCGGATTGTTCTGCTGAACAATCGGAGTGCCGAAGTTCTGCGTGTATCCCTGGTTGTTATAAGTTCCAGCAAGGAAATTTGCCACAGACGAAAAACTGTAAGAGCCGCGCAGGGACTGCGGATAGGTAATCGTGTCGTCGTTGTAAAGAAAATCAACGCCCATCTTGAATGTGTGCGATCCTCTTTGCATCAGCAGATTGTCCACTGCTTCGCCCAGATAGTTCAGACGGCCTGTCGGCGACGATGTCGAGCGGCCGAAAACAGCAACGCCGGAAATCGTCACCGCGGGTCCAATCTGGTCATTGGGAGGAGCGGTCAGATCGTCATAGCTGAACTGGCCGCGTGTCTCGTTGAAGGTGCGCGGCGATAACGCAGCAATATTGCTGGCCGCAACTGTGTGGTTGGTGTCGAAGACCGAGGTTCCGTTGCTTACTTCGTTCAGGCCGCCCGTGCCGCGGGCATTTGTGCTGCTCAGCTTATAGAAGCTGTACCGCATATTGAACTGATCGCTCTGGCTGAAGCGGTGATCGCCGCGCACGAGCAAAGTATCGGTGTGCAGCGCGGTCGGATACAAAGTTGTTGCCGCAGTTCCAACCGGCAGCAGTGGAGCGCTGTATCCAACTGCAATCAGACGGGCATTGATCGTCGCCGCGTTCGCAGGTGTCACTGTGATTATGCCGTTTGTATTCAGGCGTCCTTCTTCAAAGTTGCCGAATAGAAAAGCTCGGTCTTTGCGAATGGGTCCGCCCAGGCTCGCTCCATATTGACCCTGCGTCAAAGGCAGCTTCGTGCCGGATAAAGCATTGTCTGCATTCAATCGCTGGTTGCGCAGAAAGCCATAAGCAGCGCCATGCAGCTCATTGGTGCCGCTCTTCGTGAGGATGTTGAAATATCCGCCCAGCGCGCGCCCGAACTCAGCCTGACCGCCTGAAGTTACAACCTGAAATTCGCTGACCACATCCATTCCGAAAACATTGCCGGCAACACCCGCAGCATCATCATTGGCTGAAAGGCCGTCCACGATGAAGCTGTTTGAAAAATTCCGCTGGCTGTTGACTGAGTATCCCTGCCCGACAACTTCTGAAGTTTCAGCCAGAGTCTGTGCGCTCGCCGTGTTCGTGGGCGATACGCCCGGCAACAGCAAGGCAAGGTCGAGATAATTGCGCCCTTCAAAAGGCAGATGCGAAATTTCAGACTGACTAACCGTTTCGCTAATCTGGCTGCGTTCCGTCTCAATGATTGGCGGCTGCGTAGTCACCTGAACGCTTGTTGCAGCTTGAGAAAGCGAAAACTTCAGCGTCACATCGAATGCCGCCCCTGCTGTGAGTTCCACAACCTGAACGGCCTCTGTAAAGCCGCTTGCCTGGGCGGTGACGCGATATTGCCCTGGAGGCAGATAGGAAAAGCGAAAGCGCCCCTGATTGTCGGTTTTTGCATCGTGCGTCTGGTTGGTAGCGAGTTGTACAGCAGTGACAGCAGCATCAGGAACCACGGCGCCGCTCGGATCAAACAGTCTTCCTGTCACCGAGGCATTCGTCAGTAACTCCTGCGCATAGATCGTTATCGGCAGCAATAGAAGCGATACTGCGATGATGGGAAAAGCGCATCGTACAAATCGAAACATGTCGTATCTCCAGTATTTTTTGCTGGTCTGAGTTGAATAGGGCTCAGGCGAAAATACTGGAGTGGGGCGGCCCTCGCTTTGGATGGAACCTCTCAGGAGAAGCAGTTCGATGGACCGTGATCCCATCAAGCGCTTCTCCATCCATGGCGATGGGGAAACTGTTGTTGTGAGGAGAAATATTCCATGCCGGCTGATTCGTTACCGAAGACGGAAACGCCGGAAGGCAAGGGCATTTTTCTCCCACCTGAACAATCTGACGGGAAGAAGAATCTGATCCCTTCTGCTCAGAAGCTGCGGCGCACTGGTGTTTTCCATGCGCGCGGCAGCAGGCCGGCAGCGCGCTCTCAAATGTCTGCGATGGACCGAGTACCTGTTGCGCCAAAGGAAGAAGCAGACTCACGATCAGAAGCAACGCCCTGACCCGGCCATACTGCCTTTCCTTCCCTGAACTCAGTCCTGCTCGCAAAGGTGAAGTCCTTTCGTCCGAAATGCCGGGAGCCTTTAACCCCCAAAAAGCAGCAAAGATGAAGTGCCCTGCAAAGCCGCACAGAATCCATCTTTCAACAGCGCGAATCCTTAGCAGGCTGGGGTGGCCGCTGAAATATTCATAGTTTCGTAAGGGCATGGCTTTTAGCCATGCCATGAGACGCCCATATGGCACGGGGCTTTAGCCCTGAGGTGAAGAATTTTTCTTCAGAATGACTTTCAGCATCTTCTGAAGAGAACGACAACCACTCATCAGAAAGCGCGGCCTTCTGAAGGAACGATTCTAGAGAGAGAAGAACAAGGAAGGGGGACCGCGCTTCCGGTGGGAACGATACTCGGAGATGCGAAGTTGGCATTCAGCTTGTGCCGTAATGGCCGGATGAGCTACCAACGCCGCAAAGATGGCCTGTGCCGCAGGCGGCAAATAAATGCTGCCGTGAATCACCGCAGCAGCCACAGGCCAGTATGGACATTCTCCTGCCGGCGCATGGATGTGCGCGTCACTCCCCTGCTGACTGTGCTCCATCACCATAGTCATGCAATGATGCTTTCCATCCCGCCTGCAACACGCTGGCAGGCCGGTAGCACTCTTTGCAGCCACGGCGAAGAGCGTCGATGCAAAAGGCAGGCATAAGAGAGCCAGCAACGAAATAGAGAGAAGTTTACGCAACGCCCTTATTCAAGCATTGTGCCTCCAGTAAAGCAAATCAAAGTAATACAAAAATTGATCATATTGGAAGCAAGGCCAATGTCCAGTCATGTCACGAGTAGAGGGATCACTTGGTTCATTGTGAATGAGTACGAGTCCTGAGGAAGCAGCCTTATTTATTTTGCGAAAGAGCAAAATGCGGGTTCGATAGGGTCTTCACCGATATCTTGCCATTCTCATTCATTATCCATTGTTGCGTTGTTTGTACACCAATGGCGCATGTTCCTCCATCAGGATTAAAAGTAAATACCCATGTCTTTTGGACTGGAGCATGATCGAGAACTTCATTGAGAAGCTGACGAGCAGGAAGAGCATCTGCGTGCTTGAGTGAGACTTGGGTTTGCTCCATAGCGTTATCAATCAATCCGCCATGTTCGGCTCTAATCCCGGTAGCATTTGTCAAGGATGCCATTATTTCATCTACTTCTGCACGAAGCGACCTTGTTTCACTGTCAATTTTGATAGGTTGGTCGAGGATAGATTGAGTTGGTGCAATATCAAAACGATAATCCGATATTTTCAATACGCGGTACTTAGTTAGGAACTGAGTGTTGTACTGGTCTACAATTGCTCGTAAGATGCGAGTTTCTTCATCAGAAGAGCTATTCTTAGGTTCGTGGAAATGTGAGATGAATTTG
>Ga0209581_1002157_pt1 | contig 19807 bp, 17 predicted proteins | sample Coa_R2_FD_187160 | JGI IMG/M metagenome (GOLD analysis project Ga0209581, IMG submission 187160) | Surface soil microbial communities from Centralia Pennsylvania, which are recovering from an underground coalmine fire - Coalmine... | ecosystem: Environmental > Terrestrial > Soil > Unclassified ...
ATTGTGTTGAGTGAAGCAGTTTCGCCTCTTTCAAGAAAGAGCAGATTACCGCTTTCGTCCACGATGCAGATGGTTACTGAAACATTCAGTTCATTCGCTTTCGCTTCCGCAGCGGCAACCATAATTTTGACTGCGTTCAGGTCCAGGTACTTCTTGCTGGGGAGATCGTCGGCAAACATTGTCATAACTGGAATAAGTATCACAGCCAGCAGCTTGAGCATCAAAAACCTCCTGTTCTACAGTGAATTCGCCGAGCCTCATGGAGAACAGCCCCTCAATCCAGGCTGATCATGATTTTTGTAAAGTTTGCCGGCGCATCGCTCCACTCTGTGAGCAGCCGCGGAGCATCAGCAAGTGGGCCGATCACGCTGATGGCATCTTCGACTGGAAACCTCCCCGCCTCCAGGAGCCGGATGACCTCCCGGAAGTCTTCCGGCAGAGCATTTCGCGAGCCGAGTATGTCGAGCTCCTTCTGCACAAATAAGCTGGTTTCATAGGAAACGGGTGTCTTTGCATACCCGATATAGACAACCCTGCCCGTGAATGCCGCCTCTTCAACGGCCGCCTGAAACGTCTGCGGCAAACCAATGGCTTCTATGACTACATCCGGACCCAGCCCATTTGTATATTCCTGCAGCCGAAGATGCAGATCATCCCGAGTGGTATTCAGCAGCAGGGAAGCCCCTGCTTTGCGGGCTGTTTCCAGCTTCGTATCATCCACATCGATGGCCACCACTTTCGCTCCGCGAAAGGCTGCCGCTGTGATCGCTCCCAGTCCCACTCCGCCGCAACCAAAGACAGCAACCGTGTCTTGCGCCGTGACCCGGCCACGCGAAACCGCATGAGTGCCCACCGTAAGTGGTTCGACGAGGCAGAGCATCTTCAGATCAAGCTGAGCAGCATAGAGCTTTTCACCCGGAACGCAGATCATCTCCGTCATCGCTCCGTCGCGCTGCACGCCCAGCGTCTGATTGTGCTTGCATGCATTGGGTCGTCCACGTCTGCACGACGCGCACACATTGCAACTTGTATAAGGAGAGAGCGTGACATTGGTCCCCGGCTGAAGACCGCTGTTGCCCGGATCGATAACTGTGGCTGCTACTTCATGACCAGGTATGCGAGGATAGCTGACCATCGGGTTTTTCCCCCGAAACGTGTTCAGATCGCTTCCGCACATCCCCACCATGCGCACTCGCAGAAGGGCATCTCCACCGGCGCGCTTAGGCTCGGCCACATCGATCAGACGCGCTGCGCCAGGCCGCTCCAGTTGTATAGCTCGCATCTATTGCTCCGTCTTTTGATCGTAGCCGGATCCTCGTTCCAAACTTCGCCTTGACTTATTCCTTCTGCTGCGTTCCGAACAGGTCTTGTATTGCTCCTCAGAGTAACCAGTCTGACATCTATTTTGAATTGCTCTGGAACCTTCAATCCTGGATGCAGGTATATCAACCATTCGAAATGGATACATTCCCGGATTCTCTATCTGAACGATGCTGTTCGCGCCGTTTCTTTCCAGATGGCATGGTTTGCTTCTCGGATGGACTGGATGGATTTGGCACGGGCGAGTGCCATTACGTCTTCTTCACGGACACGCATGGCCAACCTGGTCGTCCACACACCATAACTGCTGATCGGTTATCCGGCTTTATCGAGCAGCGTGATAGAGAGATCGCGCTTCTTGACCATCTCGGCGGTAATCTCCAGCTCTTTGACCTTCTTGTTACTCGGCAGGTGATACATCAGGTCGAGCATCAGCTCTTCCAGAATCATGCGGAGGCCGCGCGCGCCGACCTTGCGGTGGAGAGCTTCCTGCGCGATGGCCCGCGTTGCTTCGTCGTTGAAGCGCAGGCGGACGCCTTCATATTCAAACAGTTTCTGATACTGCTTGAGGATGGCATTACGCGGCTTGGTAAGAATCTCGATCAAAGCGGCTTCGTCCAGCTCATCAAGGATGCCAATGACTGGGAGGCGTCCAACGAATTCGGGGATGAGGCCGAATTTAATCAGGTCCTGCGGCTCCGCCTGGCGAAGCAGCTCGGCGTCGCGCTGTGGACGGATTCCGCCGCCTTCAGCCTGCTCTGTTTCCGCAAGAGACTTGAAGCCGAGGGCCTTTTTGCCGACGCGGCGTCCTACGACGCGCTCGAGACCGACAAATGCGCCGCCGCAGATGAAGAGAATGTTCGTGGTATCGACCGGCGTGAATTCCTGGTGAGGATGTTTGCGGCCACCTTGCGGCGGGACATTGGCGACAGTGCCTTCGAGGATTTTCAGCAGCGCCTGTTGCACGCCTTCACCGGAGACATCGCGGGTGATGGACGGGTTCTCGTCCTTGCGCCCGATCTTGTCGATTTCGTCAATGTAGATGATGCCGGTCTGAGCGCGGGCCACATCGCCGTCAGCGGCCTGCAGCAGCTTAAGGATAATGTTTTCCACGTCCTCGCCAACGTACCCGGCTTCGGTGAGCGTGGTCGCGTCCACGATGGCGAAAGGCACATCAAGCATCTTGGCCAGCGTGTGCGCAAGCAGGGTTTTGCCGCTGCCGGTAGGGCCGACAAGCAGGATGTTCGACTTGGACAGCTCAACATCATTGCCGCGCGTCCGGTTCATCTGGATGCGTTTGTAGTGGTTATAGACGGCAACAGCGAGCTTCTTCTTGGTCTGGTCCTGTCCAATGACGTACTCGTCGAGAAAGGCCCGGACTTCAAGCGGTTTAGGCAGATGCGCCGGAGCCGCTCCTGCCTGCGTTTCGCTGCGGTCATCTTCAAGAATTGAGTTGCAGACGGCGACGCACTCGTCGCAGATGTACGCGCGCGGGTAATCGCTGGGCGAAGAAATAAGTTTAGCTACGGCGTCCTGCGATTTATGACAGAACGAGCAGCGGAGGGCGTCATCAGATCCCGTGCGCGTTTTCATCAGTGCTGCTCCAAGACAACGATTTAATCGGCAGCGAGGAGTTTGGTGTCCGGCGCTTGCCCGGAAACCTCGTCAACAATGCCGTATTCTCTCGCCTGAAAGGCGTTCATAATGAAGTCGCGTTCTACGTCGCGTTCAATACGTTCCAGGGTTTGTCCGGTGTGCTTCGACATGAGATTGTTCGTGATTTCACGGATGCGGAGAATTTCGCGCGCGTGAATGTCGATATCAGTAGCCTGTCCGGAAAGGCCGCCCATCGAAGGCTGGTGAATCAGAATGCGCGAGTTGGGCAGGGCAAAGCGCTTTCCTTTGGTGCCCGACATGAGGAGAAATGCTCCCATGCTCGCCGCCTGTCCGATGCAGTAGGTGACTACATCGTTCTTTATATATTGCATTGTGTCATAAATTGCGAGTCCGGCGGTAATAGATCCCCCGGGGGAGTTAATGTACAACTGAATGTCCTTCTCCGGGTCTTCGGCGGAGAGGAAAAGCATCTGGGCAATGACGAGGTTTGCGATCTGATCGTCGATCGGTGTTCCTAGAAAGATGATGTTGTCGCGCAGCAGACGGGAATAGATGTCGTAGGCGCGCTCGCCACGATTCGTCTGCTCAATGACCATTGGTACCAGTGCCATGCTGTGCTTCTCAGTTCCCGGAGCGGCAAACTCCGTTGTTACATCGTGCTGAAACAGGGCCGGAGCGTTTCTAACTGTTTCACCGGCCAGTGCATACAAGTTCAGGATGCGAGCTTTTCGTAAAGCAGGCTGCCTGTTTTCTCTCTGCGGATTTGTTCACGGATTCTAGCGAGACTGCCGTCGTCCGTCAAACGCTTGCGCAACGTATCCAGCGGCTCACGCATCTGCAGCGAGAGCAATTCCAGTTCGCGGTCCACTTCCGCATCCGAGACTTCAATTTTTTCTTCCTCAGCGATGCGGTCAAGCAGCAGCGAGCCTTTCACTTCATTCAGGGCAGAATCGCGCTGCGCGTCGCGCAAACGATTGAAGTCCAGCTTGCGCATATCTTCCGTGCGCATGCCCTGCGCGGCCAGCGCGCGCAGCCCGCGATCCAGACGGGCATCGACCTGCTGCTGGACCAGCGACTCGGGAACAGGGAACTGATATTTCGCTATCAGCGCTTCGACGATCTTGTCGCGCGTTTCCCCCTCAAGCCTGCGCTTCTTGTCATTTGCGAGATGATCTCTCAACTTCTGCTTGAAGTCTTCGATGCCTTCATATTCACCCAGCTCCTTTGCGAATGCATCGTTAAGTTCAGGTTGAATCTTCTTCTTGATGGCTTTCACTTCAACATCGTAAGAAACAGTCTTGCCGGCGAGGCGGCGTTCGCCGAAATCTTCCGGATAGCTGACTTCAAACTTCAGCTCCTGCCCGGGTTTCGATCCGCGCAGCGCTTCGTTGAAAGCAGGCAGCGTGTTCTGGCCGCCGACTTCGATCATCACATCGTCGCCGGTGACAGGCTGCTGCGGCTCAGTGGCCTCGCCTTCATTCTTGAACTCGCCGCGGAATGTGATTTGCGCCCAGTCGCCATCAACGAGAGCGCGGTCTTCCGTAACCGGCTCCATGGTGGAGCGGGAATCGCGGATGCGGTCGAGCTCCGCGTTGAATTCTGCATCGGTGATTTCGGTATCCGGCTTCGGTACGTGGACGCTCTGGTAGCCGGCAACGGAAATCTCCGGCAGAATTTCAAAGACAGCCTTGAATTTCAGCGGCTGTCCGTCTTCAAGATGAAGATCCGTGACCTGCGGCTGTGAGATCGGCTTCAACCCGGCCTTGTCGATGGCTTCACGGAAATGAGCGGGCAGCACGGTTTCCACCACATCCTGACGAAGACTGTCAGCGAAACGCGAGCGAATGAGCGACTCCGGTACCTTCCCGGCGCGAAAGCCGGGAATGCGCGCTTGCTTCTGATAGCGCTTCGTCACCGTGCGGAATGCCTTTGACACCTCGTCAGCCGGGACCTCGACCTCGACTTCGCGGGTGCATTCAGGGTTCAGACTGGGGCCATGCTGATGATGCTCGTGATCATGATCATGAGCGTGGACGTGCTCTTCAGGAGCGGCTGCTTCAGGATTCGGAGTGGTTTCGATGGTGTCTGCTGAACTCAACGTGTATGCCTTCCAATATCGTCGTTCGCGTGCAGAATGAGGGCCGGTTGTAAGGGGATTTTCAGCCCTCGGAATGCAGCATGGGAACGGTCTCTTCTTATGTTAAGTGCCTTTCAGAAGAAGAGCAAACCAGCGTTGCGCAGATCGATACCTATGCAGTCCTGAATGGCGCTCAGGAGCATGGCTCTACAGCAAAGTACAACTTCTGCTGCGGTAACTGAGATTTATTAATTGGACAGATTTGATTGAGCTGCCGGGTAGCGTGGCGCTCATCCAGGATTAACTTTTTCCGGCAAGAGCTTCCAACTGCAACAAATGATTCACATCATGTCCGGCCATCGTTTCAACAATGGTCTGGAAAGTCATGGTTCCGCGCTCCGGGTGCGTAACCTCTTTGGCGCGGTCTTCCGGCTTCGTGTTCCGGATCAGCGCCAGGTTCCATCTGCGAACGGCGGAAAAGGCTGCCAGCGCCGAAGGAGCATCGTAGGCGGCATAGGTGACGGCCCATTTCTCCTGATCAAACGGCTGAATTACATGGTTGTTTTCAGCCAGCGTCTGCCGCAGGCGAAACGCAAAAGTGATCTCGCAGTCAGCCAGATGGCTGAAGATTTCCCGCGCATTCCATTTGCCTGGAGCAGGCGATTTCTCCACTCCCTCCGGTCCAAGCTGGTTGAACAGAGATGCCAATTTCGCCGCGGTCGCAGAAAGGACCTCTTCTGCATTATGACTGCCAAGAAATTTTTCGTAAGGATTCAGCACGGGTCATTCCCCAATGATGGAGTTGACACCGTTGTAGCACATACTGAAGCGTCCTGAATCTATCCTCGGCAATTCGAGCGATACCGAAGCCTGGCCTGCTGCAATTTCCGAAGCGCCTCTTCGTTCAGCAGTTGCGGACAGCCGATTTCATGCGCGGCCAGGCATACCTGCGCGAAATGCTCCGTCGTTTCGAGCTTCATAAAAGCATCCAGCAGGTCTTTACCGTACGTAACCAGCCCATGATTGGCCATCAGTACTGAATCATATTCTCGAAGATAAGGCTGAAGGCTGGCGCCCACCTCTTCCGTTCCCGTCGTGGCATACGCTGCCAGCGGAATCTTGCCCAGCGTCATAATGAGTTCCGCACAGAGCGGCATATCCAGCGCCATGCCGCAGGAGGCGAAGGCGGTGGCAATTGGCGGATGGGCATGAACCACGGCCTGCACATCGGGCCGCGCCTCATACACTGCGAGATGCATTCCGATCTCGCTGGTCACATTCCGTGTGCCCGCCAGCAGTTTTCCATTGAAATCAACCACCACCATATCGGCGGCTCGCAGCAGGCACTTGCTGCACCCTGTAGGGGTCGCCAGAATGCGCTCATCATCCAGGCGCACAGAGAGATTTCCTGATGTCCCCGGAGCAAATCCGAGCCGATACATCCATTTGGAAAACCGCGCAAGCTGACGGCGCAGCTCACGGTCTCCGCGCTCAATGTTTACGACATTGGTTGCCGGCGCTGGACGCGCCGGTGAGGGAGATTCTGTCAGAGTGATTGCGGGCTGCGACATCATATTATGCGACCTCTCTCTGAGAATTTCTGAACCTTCCGATGTTCTCTCCTAGACGTTGGGAAACATGAAACAGTTTTCCGAGCGTTATTCCCGGAGCAATCTGGTGGTGTCCCACCGCCGCTAAACCCATGGAAGCCAGACAGCCGCACTGTGAACAATCGGGCTTACCGCCGAATTGACAGGGCTGAATGCGGGTTTTCAGATCGGCTGAAATTGTGTGCGTAGACCGGGCAAAAATGCACTCTGCCGGCGATCGGGGCGGAGCCAGAAATTCCCGCAGCACGGCATCGTTCATATCCAGAATGGGATAGCGCATGCGCAGCTCCTGCAATTCTTCAATCACGCGGATGCGCTCTTCTGCGCTGAGAATTTCCTCGTCTGTTGCCCCCTGCTGCGGAGTAAAAATGCTCATCCAGACGCGCTTGACTTCCTGCTGCTCACCCCAGAATGCAAGGAAGCGCTCGAGATACTCGCTCTGCTTCATCATCTGGCTGGTGATCGTGCAGTGGATCGTCACCCTGCTCTCCCGGATGTTCCGCAAAATACGTTCATAGGTCGCCGGCTTGCGCCGCCTATCGTGGTCGGGTTGCAGTCCGTCTACCGATACCACCACATTCAGCAGGGCGAATTTCCTCCAGTGTTTCGGAACAGGACGAAACGCGCTGGTCACAAGCTGAACATTGATACCTCTCTCTTCAAGTTCTGGCAAGATATTTTCAAGCTCGCGGTGCCGAACCAGCGGATCGCCTCCAACCAGCGAAACGTGGATCGGTCGATAGAAGTCCACCAGATCAAGAACGCCCTGCACCAGGGCATCCTGTTTATAGTCGGAAAGCACCCGCAGCGTAACGCCATTGCCGCCCAGGTGCGCATCGTCATAGGCATAGCAGCCAGGGCATCGCAGCGGACACTCGCGGGTCAGCTCAATCGATAAAAATGGTCGTCGACCACTCAAAATATTGGACCAGGAATGGAGCACGTCCGATTTCTTCATTTTTTCCCCTGAAAATTCAGCCGAGGTGAATGTTTTCAACATTCAGACGTTTACGGATATCCGGCTAACTGGATAAGGAGGAAAAAGCGTGCTTTCTAGCACCGCTGGACGAAGCTTGTCTGGCTGGGCAACAGAAGAACTGCCTGGAATAGTTGGATAAATTTCAGGAATTCTGGAACGATTCGGAAAGGGGACGGTAGGGTGCCTGCCAGCACGTATAAACCGGCTACAAAAACTGACATCAGCATAAGGAAGATGTGCAGTGACTTAAGAGTGGTCTGTGGGGGATCCACCCACGGGGCTATGCATAAAGCGAGCACGCAGACAATACAAACAAATGCCGTCGCGATTTTTGCTGCTCGCGTCATCCCTGGGAAAAATGGTAGTTGCCTCGTTGCGGATTTGGCAAATGGGGTTAGTGATCTGTTTGAAATCAAGGCCCGATAGGAGTATCCTGAAATGGCAGACGAGTTTGTCCGCGCCTGTTCGTGAGTCAGCCGGGGCGCGGAGGGATGAGTGGGCGAAAGCCCACTTTTCTTTGCTGCAAAATTCATTGCCATGGCTTTGAATATGGACCAAATTCGCGCCACCGCGCAGCGGGTTGCCGCTTCGCACGGGCTTGATGTGGTCGAAATCGAGTTCCAGGGCGGCGGAAAACATCGCATTTTGCGCGTATTTATAGAGAAAAACGCCGAACAAAGGGCCCGTTTAAGTCAGGAAACCAGCCTGCCTTCGGGGGTGGAAGTCGATCAGCTGGCGGGTATTACCCATGAGGATTGCCGCCTGTTCAGCCAGGATTTCGGCACAGTTCTCGACGTGGAAGAGCTGATTCCGGGCGCCGAGTACACATTAGAGGTTTCTTCGCCGGGCCTGGATCGCAAACTTTACGGCGAACACGATTACCGCAGGTTCGCAGGAAGTCTGGTCAAGTTGCAGACCTTTGAACCGGTTGGGGGCAACCGCCATTGGCGCGGCAGGCTCACAGAAGTAAAAGACCGAACAGTGGTTCTGGATCCTTTTGCCGGGAAGCAAATGAACAAAAGCAGGAAAAAAGAAGCTGCAAACGAAGCCGTCGAGATCGAATTTTCAAATATAGAGAAAGCGAACCTCGTTCCGGAATTTTGAGAAGTGGTCTGAGGCAGATCACAAGGTATTAAGAGAGAGAAATATGGCAAGTGTGCTGTACCAAAGTATCGAGGCGTTGAGCCGTGACAAGGGTATCGACCCGGGAATCGTCGTTTCCGCAGTTGAGGATGCAATCGCGCTGGCGACACGGAAGTACTACAAAACGCAAGAAAACATGCGTGCTGAGCTCGACAAAGAGACCGGCGAGATTCGCGCCTATGTCTACAAAACCGTAGTCGAAGCGCCCGAACAGATCGAAGACCCGGTCAACCAGATTGCCCTCGAAGAAGCGCGCGAGCTTGCGCCTGAAGTCGAAATCGGCGGCGAGATTCGCTATTACAAACCGACCGATGTTCTCGGACGCATCGCGGCGCAGATGGCCAAGCAGGTCATCTTTCAGAAAGTCCGCGAGGCCGAGCGCGATACAGTGTTCCAGGAGTACAACCACCGCGTCGGCGAAGTTCTGAATGCGACAGTAAAACGCCTCGAACCGCAGGACGTCATCTTCGATCTCGGCAAGGCCGAAGCCCGCATGCCGAAGCGCGAGCAGTCGCGGCTTGAGCAGTTTGCCGTCGGCGAGCGCGTCCGCGTCGTGCTGCTGCGCGTGGACCGCGCCGCCAAAGGACCACAGGTCATCGTTTCCCGTGCCGCGCCAGAATTGGTCCAGAACCTCTTCCAGAGCGAGGTGCCTGAGATTTACGACGGAACGGTGATGATTAAAGCCATCGCTCGCGAGGCCGGCGAGCGTACCAAAATCGCTGTGCAATCCCGCGACAAAGATGTTGATCCGGTAGGCGCATGCGTCGGCATGAAGGGCATGCGTGTCCAGTCCATCATCCGAGAGCTGCGTGGCGAAAAGATTGACATCATCGAGTACAGCGAAGAAATCACCGCCTTCGCGGAAAAAGCATTACAGCCCGCGAAGGTCAGCCGCGTTAGTATCACAGATCTAGGCGAGAAGCAGCTCGAGGTCATCGTTGATGACACGCAGCTTTCACTGGCCATCGGCAAGAAAGGCCAGAACGTCCGGCTCGCGGCAAAGCTGCTGGGCTGGAAAATCGACATCAAGAGCGAGGAAGAGAAGCGTCAGGAAGTCGAGCAGCAGATGCAGGCCATGTCCGGCGGCCCGACCACGCCGATCGAGCAGGTCAGCGAGCTGGGTGAAACGATCATTCAGAAGCTGGTTGCTGCCGGCATCACCACTGTCGAAGCCCTGGCAGATATGACACCCGAACAGCTGGAAGAGATTCCGGGGATCGGAGAAAAGACTTTGGAAAAAATCGGCACTGCAGTGCGACACTACTTCGGGCAGTATGAAGAAGGTGAAGAGCGTCCGGCTGAGGCTCCCGGTCTGGCTGAAGCCGCGCATATTGCGGATGCGCAGGCTGAGGAAGAGCTCGCTGCTCTCGAGCAGGACCTGACCCAGGCCGGTGAAGAGCGGCCTTCAGAAGATGGTTCCGGGCTTATCAATGATGAACTGGCTGAAGAGCGTCTGGCTGAGGTAACAGAAGAAGGTACCGCGCTGGCCGATGAAGGCTCCGAATCACTGGCACCAGGCCGCGAAGATACCAGCGAAGTGCTGGCCAGGCACCATCCCAATACAGAAATCGCGCGCGCCGAGGCCGTTGTCGAAGGCAACGTCGAAGAGCCGAAGGAAGAAAAAGTCGGCGAGCGCAAGGTAGATGAGGGTGGCGCATAAATGCGCCACGCATACATGCATATGTCTGAGAAGATGAGCGCGAGGCGCATGTTTTCGGGCGATAATACAACGAGGAATGACTCCCACAGGCATGAGGTTGCTATGAACAGCTGACGGCTTGGGACGTAAGAAGCAAAGGGGCGGATGAGCAAAGTTCGAATTAACGATCTGGCGCGTGAGCTGGAAGTCAAGAGCAAAGCAATTCTCGATGTACTTACAGAAGTCGGCGTGACAGAAAAGAAGACGCACTCCAGTTCGCTGGAAGCTGACGAAGCCGAACGTGTGCGCGCGCATTTCAATCGCAGCGGAAAATCCGGCAGCACCGCTGCGGCCACACGCGTCGAAACCGAGGCCAAGCCTAAGATTGACTGGTCGCGTGTCTCCAAGCCGGGAGATGTGCTGAAAGCCATTCAGGAACGCAGGGAGCAGGAGGCGCTGGCCGCCAGCAGACCTGCGCCGCCACCAGCTCCAAAGCCCGCAGCCACCGCTGCAACACCGGCTGCTGCTCCAAAGCCTCCAGCGCCTCAGCCACCTCCAGCGCCTCCCGTAGAGGCCGCTAAGCCTGCGCCGCGCAAGATTGTTCCGCAGCCTCGCCCGGCACCTCCCGTAGTAGCGCCGCCGCCCCAGGCCCCGGCGATTGCAGCGAAGCCCCCGGCAGGTCCGGTCGTGGCCAAGCCGCCGGTTGCGCCTCCGGCTGAAGCAAAACCGGCCATTGCCGCCGCTCCGCCTGCCGCGCCTGTCGCGGCAAAGCCTGCTGCCGCTCCCACGACGGTCCCGCCGACAAATGTTCAGGCTCCTGCTGCTGCCACACCTCCACCTCCTGCTGCGCCGCTCGTCCCGGAAGTCCCGGCTGCTGTGGCATCGGCCCCGCAGGCAGAATCTCCGGCGCCCGCTCCCGCTCCTGCAGCGCCGGCTCGTCGCGTGATCATGCCCCAGACGGGGCCGCGCCCTGTGTATACCGCTCCGCCGCCGGCACGAGCTTCTTCCGCGCCTGCCGGTCAGCCACAAGGTGGATTGCAGCGTGGCCGTCCAATATTTGACCGTCGCCCGGCCGGTGGTCCCGGCGGCCAACGTCCTCAAGGTGGCCCTCCAGGACAATTCCCCGGTGGCCGTCGTCCTATGCATCCCACCCGCAGCCAGCCCGGCGGTGGGCCTCCGGGAGGAGCGCGCCCCGGTTTCGGTCAGCAGCGTCCCGGCTTCGGCGGCCCGCGTCCTGGCTTTGGCCAACGCCCCGGAATGGGCGCGCCGGGTCTTGTTCCGCCTCCGGGCGAAGCACCGCGCCCGCAGCGTCCCGGCGGTCAGCAGCGCCGTGGCCGTCAGCAGTACGAGAAGACCAAAGAAGGCCCAATGAAGGGCTTTGCGCCTCCGCCGCGTTTTGGTGGCGCGCAGATTCCCTCCGAGCCGGTGCCCATCACCCGCACCATCACGGTGACAGAGGGTATCAGCGTCAAGGATCTCGCTGAAAAACTCGACGTTCGCGCAAAGGACCTGATCGCCACTCTGCTCATGCGCGGGGTCTTCGTTACCGTCAACCAGTCGCTCGACGCGGAACTGGTCAAGGACGTAGCCCGTCAGTTCGGAGCTGATACAACGTTCATCAGCTTCGAAGACCAGATGGCGAACGAAGCCATTGAGAGCATGCTGCAGCAGGAGAATCCGGACGAGCTTGAAGTGCCGCGTCCTCCTGTCGTCACCGTCATGGGTCACGTTGATCACGGCAAGACCTCGCTGCTCGATGCCATCCGCGAAACCGATGTCGCCGGCGGCGAAGCCGGAGGCATTACGCAGCACATCGGCGCTTACAAAGTACGCATCGGCAAGCAGGATTCGCCCGCCTTTGGGCGCGAGATCGTCTTCCTCGATACCCCGGGCCACGAAGCCTTCACCCGCATGCGAGCTCGCGGAGCAAAGGTTACGGATATCGTCGTTATCGTTGTCGCAGCTGATGATGGCGTGATGCCGCAGACCCTCGAAGCTATTGACCACGCGAAAGCGGCCAATGTCCCGATCATCGTGGCTGTTAATAAGATCGACAAGCCGGAAGCGCAGCCCGACCGAGTGAAGAAGCAGCTAGGTGATCGCGGCCTCGTTCCGGAAGACTGGGGCGGCTCGACGGTCTTCGTTGACGTCTCTGCGAAGAAACGCCAGAACCTTGACCTGTTGCTTGAAATGATCTGTCTAGTTGCTGACCTGCAGAACCTCAAGGCAACGCCGGGACGCTCCGCTGTCGGTACTGTCATTGAAGCCAAGCTCGACCGTGGACGCGGCGCCGTAGCTTCAGTTCTTGTGCAGAACGGCACCCTGAAGAACCAGGAGAGCTTCATTGTCGGCAATACCTTCGGCAAAATCCGCGCCATGTTCGATGACCGCGGACGCGCCATCGAGGAAGCCGGGCCTTCAACGCCGGTCGAAATTCTCGGCCTCGAAGGCATGCCGGATGCAGGCGACACCTTCCTCGTCGTCAGCGACCGCGATAAAGCCAAGAGTATCGCGCAATACCGCAAGATGAAGGAGCGCGAAGCGCAGCTTGCCAAGTCGTCGCGTGTCTCGCTCGAAGGCCTGGCCGAACAGATCAAGCAGGCCGGAGTCAAGGAATTGCCGCTCATCCTCAAGGGTGACGTGCAGGGTTCGGTTGAAGTGCTCGCCGATTCCCTGCAAAAGATGTCCACCGAAAAGGTGCGCATCAAGGTCATCCGTTCCGGTGTTGGCGCCATTACCGAAAGCGATGTGCTGCTGGCCTCAGCTTCAAACGCGATCATTATCGGCTTCAACGTGCGCCCGGAACGCAAGGCCGCCGATCTGGCCGAGCAGGAAGAGGTCGAAATTCGTCTGCACTCGATTATTTACGAGTTGCAGGACGAGATTCGCAAGGCCATGCTCGGTCTCCTCGAACCGGTCTTCAAGGAAAACTACCTCGGCCGCGCCGAAGTGCTCAATGTCTTCAAAATTCCGAAGGTGGGCACCATTGCCGGCTGCCGTGTACTCGATGGCGTGCTGCGGCGCGATGCTGATGTCCGCCTGACTCGCGACGGTGAGCAGGTCTACAAAGGCAAGCTGTCGTCACTCAAGCGCTTTAAGGATGATGTCCGGGAAGTCACCAACGGCATGGAGTGCGGTGTCGGGTTGACAAACTTCAATGATGTCAAAGTTGGCGACACCATCGAAGCCTTCGTAACCGAAAAAGTAGCCGCCGAGCTGACGGCCTGATACTGAGAGAGGTGCTCCCCGAACACTTTCTAAAAAAAAAGCACACTTCACAGCCCATTCAAACCAGCCTGGAGTTTGAATGGGTTATTTATTGGAAATTGGTAGTCCCCTTACACAGAGATCTCTTCGCCTGCCACTCCTGTAAGGCTGAAACAAATGATTCCCGTACAAATGGAGACCAGCCTCCAGAAGATTTATCAATTGCCGGGCTAGGTTCTACCGCTCCACCACGTCTTATCGCCGGACGTGCAGAGAGTTTCGAGTGGACACTCCACGCATTTGGGTTTGCGTGCGATGCAAATCTGACGACCGTGATGGATGACTTCATGCGAGTAGGCGATCCAGCGGTCTTTCGGGATGATCTTCATCAGATCCTGCTCGACTTGTTTCGGCTCTGTCGCCTGGGTGAGGTGCAGGCGGCGCGAAATACGTAGAACATGCGTATCAACAACGATGCCTTCGGCCAGACCGTAAGCTACTCCCAGCACGACGTTGGCTGTTTTGCGGGCAGCTCCAGGAACGGTAGTCAGCTCGGCAAGTGTTCGAGGAATCCTGCCGCCGAACTCACTGGTGATCTTTTTAGCCGCTCCGATGATCGACTTGGCCTTGTTCCTGTAAAAACCTGTTGACCGGATGATTTCTTCAATTGCAGGTTGCGAGGCTTCCGACATCGCTTTTGGAGTGGGGAACTGGCGAAAGAGTTCAGGCGTGACCATGTTGACGCGTACATCAGTGCACTGCGCGGAAAGGATGGTGGCCACCAACAGCTCCCATGCATTGCGATGGTGCAAAGCGCATTCGGCATTCGGATAAGTAGCGGCGAGGCGCTTGAGGATTTCTGCCACTCGTGCCGGCGCCAGGTCACGCTTGGAGTTGAAGGTATCTTTGGACGTAGCAGGAGATTTTGCGGGTCTGGCGAGGGCGGCGTTCAGGTTCGACGGCCTAGTGGACTTCTTAGCGGCGTCTTTCTTAGCAGGCATAGGGATGTTTTACCGCAGAGGGCGGTGAAAGCGCTAAAATCCAATCTCAAGTTATGTGAGCCTGCCTTGCAGCCATGGTGCAAGGTCACTGGCTGGAAGTCTGATGCCAATAAAGAACTCTCCAAAGAGGGCATAGACTGCGCTCACTTCGTCAAAACGCATTTCATAGATGAGTTTCTTGAACACGAGTGGATCTTCGGCGAACAGATCGACGCCCCATTCCCAATTGTCAAAGCCGATCGAACCAGTAATGATCTGCCGTACGGAATCGGCATAGCGGCGACCGATTAAGCCATGCTCATGCATCATGCGCTGGCGTTCTGACATAGATTCGGTGTACCAGTTCTTTGCTTCGCCGCGTTTCCGGTCCATGGGATAGAAACATATGTACTTTGCCGGAGGAATGGCTGGAAAGAGTCGCTGTGCCATGGCCTTAGACTGGCGTTCGGCAACCTCCTGAATTCCCGCATCCCACTCAGGCGAACCTTCGGTGAAGCCTTTTTCAGCGAGGCTGGCGTACGTTTTTGCCGAGGACTCGTAGAGACCAAGTTCAACCACTGAGAGGTAAGAGTGCTGTGGTTTCAGGAATTTATGCAGGCATGTCTGGGCGAGTTGGAGTTCAACCCGATTGAGATCTGCAAAAGAATCTCTGAAGTGAACGAAAAGAAGGTCTCCCTTGTGTCCAAGCAGAGAAAAGATGGCTGATTGATTTCTCACCGGCGCGCCTGATCCCTTCTCCCACTCCTGGAAACGTTCAACGGCCTGAGATTTCACTTTGTCTTGTTCCGAAGAAGGGAGCTGCTTCCACGCTTCCCAGTCAAACCGAAACATCTGGTGAAGAACGCAGGAGCCTTCGACCGTAATCGGAACCCTTGGCAAATCAGACACTTATTTTCCTCCATCACAAGTCATCTGCATCATGACTGAGCCTTTCCTCATTATGTTGGACCAATAGATTGCCCGCAAGTTTGAAGAAAATCAGTATTCGTATTGAGGGTTGCGGGGCCCGTTCTTGTCGCAGTGTATTGTGTTAGGACTGCGTGTTCACTGAGCGCGGGTTGACTGATTTTATTTCTTATTATTGTGAACCAGGCGGATCGCATCTTCAGGGCAGGCAATAACGCAGAGATTGCATGCGTGACAGGCTTCAGCGCGGACAACAAAGGCTTGCCATTTCCCGATGAACTTGTGAGCTTTGCGCGGCGCGACCGGGAACATAGCGAGATCCATTCCGGTAATGCGCTGCATACTAAAGACTTCAAACGGGCAGACGGCAACGCAGTCCTGCTTTCCATCGCAGAGATTGCGGTCAATAACGGGAAGAAAGGTGCCGGCTTCGGGTTGGCGTTGGCTGGAGAGTCGCGCCATAGAAATTGTGATGCAGGCAGGTATACTCAAGTCGAATGACCGAAAAGATACTCGCCGTTCTTGCCTCCTTCATCATCTCTGTAATTTCCGCATCAGGATACATCGGAGTCGCATTGTTGATGGCGATTGAGTCGGCCTGCATCCCGCTGCCATCTGAAATCATCATGCCGTTTTCCGGATACTTGGTACATACAGGACAGCTGAAGCTTTTCTGGGTGGCAACGGCGGGAGCGATTGGGTGCAATCTTGGCTCGGTAGTAGCGTACTGGATTGGGGCGCTGGGCGGACGGCCATTTATCCTCAAATATGGACGATTTGTGCTGCTGAACCAGCATGACTTAGACCGCGCGGAGCACTTTTTCCAGCGTTTTGGCGGAATTACGGTCTTTATTGGCCGTCTACTACCAGTAGTGCGGACGTTTATTGCGCTGCCTGCAGGCATTGCGCGGATGCCGCAACTTCGATTTCACATTTACACATTTATTGGATCATGGCCGTGGTGTTTCGTGTTGGCTTATGCCGGTATGAAGCTGGGACAGGCGTGGGAGACCGATCCGCGATTCAAGGCAGCTTTTCATCGCTTCCACCTGGCGGTGGAAATTGTGCTGGTGGCTGCGATTATCTGGTTTGTGTGGACGCACTGGAAGAACCGCGTGCGCCCTGAAGAGGCTTAATAACAAAGCTCAGGGCGTGTAGGCACAGATTTAGGAATATTCCATCTGCTTTACCATTTTTTCCATTCGCATCATGGATATCGCCATTTGAATTACGGCATTTGCCAAAGCATGCTTTGAAAGCAGAGACTACATAGTTTGATACAGCCGATAATTTTTATCTGACAAAAGGATGGTTGAAGCAAGGATGTCTACGCCGAAAGACAGCGGGAAAAATTCTGCTGCGAAAGAAAAGGTTCAGCCAGCAACCGGAAAGCTGGGAGTAATGACGGTCGGCATGGGAGCCGTATCCACCACGCTGATTGCCGGAGTGGAAGCGGTGCGAAAGGGGCTGGCTAAGCCCATTGGGTCGCTGACGCAGATGGGGACGATTCGGCTGGGCAAGCGCACCGATGCGCGCACGCCGCTGATTAAAGATTTTGTTCCACTGGCGGATTTGAAGGATGTGGTATTTACCGGCTGGGACATCTTCCCGGAGAACATGTACGAAGCGGCGGAGCATGCCGCCGTGCTCGACCGCGACCATCTGAACAGCATCAAGCCTTTCTTGGAAGCAATCAAGCCGCTGCCGGCGGTTTTTGATCAGCATTATGTAAAGCGGTTGAATGGAACACACGTAAAGCAGGGCAAGAGCAAGTGCGATCTGGCGCAGCAGTTGCGGTCAGACATTCAGGCCTTCAAGTCGCAGGTGGATCGCGTGGTGGTGATCTGGTGCGGGTCGACCGAAATTTTTCTGGAGCCTTCAGCGGTGCACCAGTCGATTGAGGCGTTTGAGAAGGGGCTGACGGATAATGATCCGAACATTGCGCCTTCACAGATTTATGCGTATGCAGCGCTGAAGGAAGGCGTTCCGTTTGCGAATGGCGCACCGAATCTGACTGTCGATTTGCCTTGCATGCAGCAGCTTTCGAAGCTGACGGGCGCGCCGATTTGTGGCAAAGACTTCAAGACCGGGCAAACATTTATGAAAACTGTCCTGGCGCCTGCATTCAAAGCACGCATGCTTGGAGTCTCGGGGTGGTACTCGACAAACATTCTCGGCAACAGGGACGGCGAGGTCCTGGACGATCCAGAGTCGTTCAAGACGAAAGAAGAGTCGAAGCTGGGGGTGCTTGATTTCATTCTGCAGCCGGAGCTTTATCCGGAACTTTATAAGGATATTTACCACAAGGTTCGCATTAACTATTATCCGCCGCGTGGTGATAATAAAGAGGGTTGGGACAATATCGACATCTTTGGATGGCTAGGCTATCCGATGCAGATCAAGGTCGATTTTCTCTGCCGTGACTCGATCTTGGCGGCTCCGATTGCTCTCGATCTGGTGCTGTTCCTTGATCTTGCGCAGCGGACTCCGGAACTGAAGCACTTGGGGATTCAGGAGTGGCTGAGTTTCTACTTCAAGTCGCCGATGACGGCGGAAGGGCTGTATCCGGAGCACGATCTGTTTATTCAGTCGATGAAGCTAAAGAATACGCTGCGCCACATTATGGGCGAGGATTTGATTACGCATCTTGGGCTGGAGTATTACGACTGAAGTGTGCGAGCCCCATCCGTACTAAAAGTGACAGAATGGGGCTACACCATTAAAGAGGAGCGCGATCGACTGAGGTGATGAAATGGATTCCATCAACACGTAGGCTGTGTAGGCGGCTGTCGTTCGTTAGGAAAAGATCGACTCCAGCGGTTGAGGCACAGGCAAGCTGAATCGCATCCGGAGGGCGTATCTTTTTCTGGTTTTGTGCGCGCAGCTTTGCATAGTTGCGTGCGGCGGCAATATCGAAATCTATCACGATTGCGGTCGCACGAATGGCTTCTTCATATTCTTCGCAGGCAAGAGTATTTCCCACAGATTGCGGTTTCGTAAGAATCTCACCGATTGTCAAGGAAGAAGTCACAAGCTGATCTTCTCGCTCGATCATGCGGCATCGCAGATTTTCTACTGACCTCGAGTGCTTGCCATAATCTTCGAAAAGATAAATAAAAAGATTGGTATCCCAAAAGATACGGCTCATTCCCACCCCTCTCGCAAGCGATTGACGTATTCGTCGGCATGTTCATCTTTCCAGATGTCTTTTCCGGAACCTTTTAATGCGAGAAGCCTATCGATTTGCGGCTGTTCAGGAGCGGTTCGTCTGCTCCAGTCTTTGTACCAATCGAGCAGGTAGAGGTATTTCTGGGGGATATCTTCTGGGTTTGGCGTAATTTTCCCAACCCGACCTGGCTTACATGAATCTCCGGCACGATAAAGCCTTCGCTCTCCGCGCGACGGCTCGAAAAGCATTCTGTGATTCCCTGGATTGGGCATGCGATTCGCAACACAATGTTGATTTGCGTGAACATAAAAAACATTTGTTGATTCCTCAACAAATCCCTCTCGATGCCCTCGCTGGCGAATTTCATTCAAGGTAAAACTAGCTCGTTTGGGATTTTCTTTATGCAGAAGGGCTGTTGCAATCCAGACGCGATCCGCTGCCAAAAAGCTCTTTCCGGTCTTCGCAACATACATCGCCATAGCTATCCTCCGACATGTATATTATCGTACGACAATATACATGTCATTATGTCTTATTATTTTGCATTGCTTTTACTCGCTCAAATGACATATAAGAGCGGACTACCTTTCGTGCGCGTTCAATAATTAGAAAGCAGCAGAGTTTCTGCACTACTTTTCCTCAGCGGAATCAGAATTTACACCGTAGCTTCGCCTGAAGCGAACGGTACAGCGGAACTAAAATAGTCACATCCCATGGCTGAATTTACCCATCTGCATCTGCATACCGATTACTCGCTCCTGGATGGGGCTTGCGACGTGGACAAGCTGGTAAACCGTGTAGCCGACATTGGCCAGCAGGCGGTTGCTATTACTGACCACGGGAATATATATGGGGCGGTTCATTTTTTCGATGCTGCGAAGAAGCGCGGCGTGAAGCCGATTCTGGGCTGCGAACTTTATATCTGCAAGAAGGACGATCACCGGGCCGATCCCCAGGGCGATGACTACAACCATCTGCTGGTGTTGGCGGAGAACGAAGAGGGCTATCGCAATCTGGTGCGGATTACTTCGGAGGCTTCGCTGTATGGGTTTTACCGCAAGCCACGCGTGAGCAAGAAGTATCTGGCGGAGCACTCCGAGGGGTTGATCGGCTTCTCAGGATGTCTTGCAGGCGAGCTT
>Ga0209581_1002158_pt1 | contig 19795 bp, 16 predicted proteins | sample Coa_R2_FD_187160 | JGI IMG/M metagenome (GOLD analysis project Ga0209581, IMG submission 187160) | Surface soil microbial communities from Centralia Pennsylvania, which are recovering from an underground coalmine fire - Coalmine... | ecosystem: Environmental > Terrestrial > Soil > Unclassified ...
CGGTTGTTCCCAGGATGCCGAGATGCCGGGGCAGCACCAGTTTCTTGTCGGAAGGGATAGAGGCCGTGATCTCGTCATACCCTGCCGGTACGCCCAGCGGGATATCTCCTTCCAGCCGCAGCGTTTGCAGCGTCTCGTTCGCGTCCAGCGTGAAAACGGGGCTGTTGGGCAGCGGGCGCAAACGCGGCGGGATGAGAACTCCGCCCACCTCTTCGCCAAGCAGTTCAACCTGCACGCGGCCATGATAACGGGGCATGAAGATACCGCCGCGCACCGCCGTCGTAATCATAATAGGCGCATCGCCGCGCAGCCCATCCGGCTCGGCAAACGGCCCCTTCACCACAATACCCAGGTACCTGCGAGTATGGCTGCCGTCTTTGCTGTGAATACGTACCAGCGATTGAGAGGGCGCGCGATGAATCGTATCTCTGGGCAGCAGGACGGTGACGGTGTTGTCTTCGCTGCTGGGCAGGTCAAACATGGTGCGGCCAACTGCGCCCTGGTATTCTGCCGGTTCCTCCCATTCGCCGCCTGCCTGCGCAATATCGAGATCAATCTGCTCAAGCACATCCTGGGGTAGCGGCATGCCCGTTGCCTGCGTGTGCAGAAAGCTTTGCGCATGCTGGTTGGTTTGCTCGTTCATCTCTCCCCTCCTTAAAAATCGTTAGCGTCGTGTCTCTCGTTCGCCCAGATAGCGGAACGGCTCGCCCGCCTCGGCATAAGCCTGCTGGATCATACTCTGGAACGTTCCCCCACCGAATGTGGTGCGACAGACTGTATCTGCCAGATCGATCAGCAGGGGGAAGCCGCGCTGCTCCTGCAGGACGCTGTCGGCGATGACGATGGACGCAGCCATCGAGGCATAGTCGCGGTGTGCATAGAACAGGCGCGCCGGGGCATGGGCAGAGGCGCGATAGAGGCCGATTACAATTTGCGGACCCAGTTCCTCGACAAAGTTCAGCAGATCCCGTTTTAACCCTGTTCTTACGGGAAAATTTCCGCTTGCGATATCGCGCATCACCTGCAGCGGCGTGGCGACCAGCGCGAATTCGAGCGGGCCGAGCGCATCGCCGAGCGTCAGCAGCACGCGATCGGCGGGCGCGCTCGTCACGAAAACCCAGCGTTTGTGATTGATGAGCAGCTCGCGCCACATCTCCATGCTCTGGCGCAGCAGCGGCATATCGCCGTCGATAGCCAGCCCGCCGCCGGTGAGCAGTTCGTAGGGAACGGGGTGGCCGTGTCCCATGCGCCAGGGCGCCGAGGATTTGCGCAGCAGGATCGCGCGCTCCGCAAAGGCCATGATGCCAACCTGCGTGAAAGCGCCGAGTGTATCTCTGACGCTGGGGGCATCGGTACTCTCGCGGTGCCTGCGCCGTTCCAGCAAATCCATGACCTCCGCGATCGGGTCTGGCCCGGCCACGCGCAGGTCGCGGCGATACAGCCGATGCAGCCACGTGCCGCGATCTCCCTGATAGGAGACCAGCGAAACCCCGATCTGCGCAATGGTCACGGGCAGCGTATCGTGAATATTCACCGTACCATCGCATGCCTCGACGCTACCGTTGAAGAGCAGACCCCGGTGAATGCGCTCAATGGTCGGCAGGTCGACCTGATAATGCCCTGCGCAGGATGGCGCGCCTGGATGCCGGAAGACAACGGGAAATAGCTCTGACCGTACCCGCTCGCGCACGCGCCCTTCCTGCTCCACTGCCAGCGCCACCTCCTGCTGGAGCGCCTCGTACATGGCGGCCAGGTCTTCACCCGCATCCCACGTGTCGATATCCAGAGTACGGTTGATCGATTCCCCGAATGCTGCCTGAAATTCATCCTGCTCCATCACCAGCGTGGAGTTTGCTCTGGCAGCCTCCTGCTCATCAGCTAGCTTATCGTTTTCCATCGGACGTCTCTTCTCTCCCTGCGACGTTCGTGCAGTCTCTGCTCTGCCGCTCCCTGTCTGTTATTCCCACCTCAACAACAGGATTCGACACCTGTTCAGATAATTCTACTCTATTGTTTCAAATAGCCAGTCGCGAAAAGTAGGTTCTCCCAGTTTGCGCAGCAGAAAACGAGCGTAAGCGGCGGCAATGTTTGCGGGCAGCCCGTGTTCGTCGGCCAGCAACTGTGTCAGAAAATACAGGCGCGCTTTGAAGCCGCGCGGGATAGTTGGTGATTGTAACCGTTCGGTGAGCAGCGCGGCAGGGGCGAGCAATTCCAGCGCCAGCCGGTTGGCTCGATCTTCGATATCAAGAACGGCGCTACCGGGCAGACCCTCTCCGGGCCGTTCCATGCAGTGGCTCATGGTGCCGAGGGCAACGGTACCCAGTACGGCGTGCAGGCGTTCCGTCGGCGTTGGCATGCGCTCTCCATCCAGCACGGGCAGGATCGTCTCGCCTAGAATCGCTATGGCACGCTGGCGTGGGGCCTGATAGTCGAGCAGGAAATGGGCAAGTTCGTGCGCCAGCGTGAAACGTTGCTCTTCCTCTGTATCCTCTGCATCGTAGAAAATCGCGCCCATGCCTCGATTGGCGACGAGACAGCCATGCAGGCGGCGGTCGCGCCCGGCAATGCAATGCTCTATGCCCACACTGCGCATCCAGGCGGTAACATCCCTGACACGCAAATGCTTGATGGCATAGATTGCCAGAGGCAGGTTGAGCAGCATTGGCATGTCAAGGGCGCAGGGGTAGATGGGCGCTGCTCCCGCTAACGCCCAGAACTCCTGCGCCGTGTTTTCGATAAGAGGCTCGTTATCCATTCTCTGGTTCATCCGCGTCACTGTCAGCAGATATTCCCTGGTCTTCCCCGTCTTTCTCATCCTCATCATAATCACGCGCTGCCAGCAGTGCCGGGCCAACGGCTCGCTTTGCGTCGGCGCGGCCACTCAAGGCTTCGCGTACTTCGATAGCGCGCAGCACCTGAACCAGCCCTTTGAGGTCGGCATGGATATACCCGGCAATGCGTTCGGCGTCACCGGCAAAGTACGGGGCGGGACGGGGCCGTTCGCAGAGCGCGAGCCGGGCCAGCGCCTCAACTTCGCAGCCCAGGCGCGCCGCTAGCTGGCTGTCAGACAATCCCTCCTGCTCCTGATAGCGGGCCAGCGAACCGGCAAGCAGGTTTGGACGCGCTCGTGCCAGCAATGCCAGACGATCAAGCGATGCTACAAAATCGCTCATGAAACTCTCCTTCCTGAATCAGGTAAACTGCATCCCGTTCAACCGACGTCGCAGCCGCCGCGTAAGCCGGTTTTTCACGAGTTGAACCTGTTTGCGCTGCTCCTCCAGCGGCAGGTGTGCGATACCGAGTACCTGCACATAAGGTGCCTGTGCCTGCACTTTGTTGAGGATCAACGTTACGATGCGCCTCTCCCCTGCATCAGGGAAGATGTCATCGATCATGGCCAGTAATTCCCCGGCCTGGACGTGGCTCTCCACTTCCTCTCGCTCGTCGACAATATCATAGCCCTGCAATGCCGGATCAAAGAGCGAGATCTGGTGCGCCTGCGCTCGCTGCTCCTTTGCCGCCGCATTCAGATAGTCGCGGTGCGCGGCCATCACCAGATAACTGCGCAGGCCGCTGCGCTCAGGATTATAGCTGGCCGGACGATCGTGGTAGTCTAGCAGTGCCTGCCCCACCGCCTCTTCAACCAGCACCGGGTCGGCGTGGGCGCCGACCCGTTTACAGACGGTCTGAACCAGTGAAGAGTACAGCGCATCTGCCAGCTCTGCAAACGCGATCGGATCATTGCGCGCAAGAATACGCCGGTGAAAGCTCAATTCTTCTCCTGTCGCCTTCATTTCATCAGAACCTCCTTCAGAGGTATATTTCTTTCCTGTATTTTGTTCCCGCGAAAATACCAGAATGCGACACGCAAATTTTTTTGATAGAAAATAGTGATTTCTCATATCAGTGTACAGAAACGCGGCCTGTCTGACAAGAACTTCCCGGCAAAATAGGATGGATTACTAAAATTGGCTGCTTTTCCCCTTGACAGTCTAATAGCAGTATGTTATATTCAATATAACAAATAGCAAAGTAGCATATGAGAGTAATTTACCGTGGTCCGGCGAATGAAGGAAGCGAAGCAAGAAAGAAGTCAGGTATTTGAGGTACGGGTATCATATAATGGACAACTATGGTATGATGTCTGCTAGAAAAAAGAATATGGTACCTGTTATCAGGCGCGTCGTTTTATCCTGTCAGGAGGCATTGTGACATGTTTTCGCGCCATACTGATGCACGCAGGAAGCCGTTGAGCCTTGCGCTCCTGCTTCCCGCCGTAATCGCATCGCTCATTGCCATCTTCGTTTTCACCATGACCTCACGGTCTGCCGCCGCGAGCGCCGTCTCTCCCCACGTGGATGTGATGGTCCTCAATATGGAGATTAACCCGGCTTCCATGCGCTATCTGACCGGCAGCATCGCTACTGCCGAGAGCGATGGCGCGCAGGCGCTGGTCATCGAAATCGACACGCCCGGCGGCGATCTGGACTCGATGAAAGCGATGGTGCAGGCGGAACTGAGCAGTACAGTTCCGGTGATCTCGTATGTTTCCCCCGTAGGTGCGCGTGCGGCCTCTGCCGGGGCCTTTGTCACGCTGGCGGCGCAGATCGCTGCGATGGCTCCCACCACGCGCATCGGAGCCTCCAGTCCCGTCGATAGCGTCGGCGGTGATATCGGCAGCACGCTCAAGCAGAAGATTGAAAACGATCTTTTAGCTTCCCTGAGCAGTATTCAGTCCCGTTACCATCGCGATTTCAAGGATGCGGCACTGATGGTAACGCAGGCGGCTTCGTATACAGACACTACAGCTATTAGCGATCACATCGTTGATCTGGGGGCAACCAGCCTCGGCAGCCTGCTCCGCCAGGTCAACGGGCAAACGGTCACGCTGGCAAATGGACACAGCGTCACCCTGCAAACGGAAGGCGCGAGCGTGCAGATGCTCAGCGAAAGCGTTGCCGACTCGCTCTATGGCTTCCTGATCGACCCGAATGTTGTCTTCCTGCTCTTCATCCTGGCAATGATCGGCATCTACCTGGAAATCTCGCATCCCGGCGCCATCCTGCCTGGTACGGTTGGCGGCATTGCCCTCTTGCTCTTCCTGCTGGGAGCCGGTTCGCTCAATCCCAACTGGATCGGCCTGGGCCTGATGGTGCTATCGTTCGTCTTCCTGGTACTGGATGTGCGCCTGCCAACACACGGCGTGCTGACCGTTGGCGCGGTGATCTCACTCATCATTGGCGCGCTGCTCTTCTTCAACAGCGGCGGACCCTACAACGGCCCGCAGGTCGATCCCTGGGTGGTCTACAGCATGGCGGGCGTCATCGCATTGATCAGTTTCGCGCTGATTACCATTATCGTGCGCACGCAGCGCAAACCTGTTACGACCGGCATAGAGGGCATGATTGGCGCGCAGGCTATCGCTTTGACGCCTCTGACGCCCGAAGGCCGGGTGAGCTACGGCGGCGAAAACTGGGCCGCCACCCTGCTTGATGCTTCTTCGGTAGATGCAGGGGCAAAAGTGCTGATTGTAAGTGTCAATGGCCTGCGCCTGTTCGTGCGACCGGTGCGTTCGCGGCCGCCGGTAGAGGCGCCTGCTCTTCCCAAAATAGATTAACGAACGCGGAAAAACAAAAAGGAGGCAATCCAGATGGGTAGTCTTATCCTGGGAGTTCTCGGTGTTATTGTCCTGATCCTGATCTTTATGGCTCTCTCCGGCATTCGTGTCGTGCAGCAGTACGAGCGCGGCGTCATCTTCATCCTGGGCCGCCTGATCGGCGCGAAGGGTCCCGGCATCTTCTGGGTGCCGCCGATCATCTCGCGTATGGTGAAAGTTGATCTTCGTATCGTCACGCTGACCGTGCCGCCGCAGGAAGTCATCACCCGCGACAACGTGACGGTCAAGGTCACGGCGGTGATCTACTTCTACGTGGTAGACCCGGCTGCGGCTGTCGTTAACGTGATGAACTTCATCCAGGCCACCACGCAGATTGGCCAGACAACGCTGCGTAACGTGCTTGGTCAGTCGGAACTGGATGAACTGCTCTCGCAGCGCAAGAAGATCAACCAGGAACTGCAGACCATCATCGATGAGCATACGGAACGCTGGGGTGTCAAAGTCACGGCGGTCGAGGTCAAGGACATCGAACTGCCGGTGACGATGCAGCGGGCGATGGCCAAGCAGGCCGAGGCGGAGCGCGAGAAGCGCGCCAAGATCATTCACGCCGAAGGTGAGTTGCAGGCCTCCGCGCAGCTGGCTGAGGCCGCAAACGTTATCGCGACGGAGCCGGGTGCGTTGCAGTTGCGCTACCTGCAAACGCTGACGGAAATCGCGGTCGAGAAGAACTCCACCATCATTTTCCCGCTGCCGATTGACCTGATCGAGCCGTTTATGGAGTCCATGCGCCGCATGAACGCCACCGCAAAGAACGGCCACTCCGGCGATGAGCGCACCACCCCGCTCGTCCCGCCGATGGCGCAGCGTTAAGAATCCCTTTCCGTAACTGGACATGGGGTAATGTGAAGGGGCCAGGAAGAACATAGCTTCCTGGCCCCTTCTTGTGTGTACCCCTTCGTCATTCGGAAATCTTGTTTTCCCCACCGCCCATGTTAAACTACAGCCAGGCTGTATGGAAGGGTCTGCCATCACGTCTGGATTGGCACTGGGATTGAAACTACAGGGAGCTGCTGTTCTCTCCCTGTTTGCTGCGCAGGTACTCGGCGCAGGTACGGTACTGCTCTTCCGTGATCAGCCCCTTCGACATGTAGAGGTTGAGCATCACATCGAGCTTGAGAATACTGATTAAATTATAGCCATGACGGCGTAACCGTTCGGCTGCTCCATGCTCGCGGTCGATCAGTACGATCACGTCTTTGACCTTCAACTCGTTCTCTTCGAGCAGGGCGGCGGTTTCCAGAATGCTGCTACCGCGTGTAATCAGGTCGTCGATGATTAAGACGGTATCGCCTTTTGTAAAATGCCCCTCGATGCCGCGTTTACCGGTTCCTTCCGGGCGACTACGGGCATAGATAAGTGGAATATTGGTTTCCAGTGAGTAGGCCGAGGCCAGTAGTAGCCCGCCGACGGGGACGCCCGCGACCAGGCTGAACTGGTGAACTTTCGGTCGACGTAAGGATTGTGCCAGGTTGATCTCCTGCTGCATGAGCTTGCTTGCTACACGCAGCGCCGTTGGATTGCTGATCAATACCTTGGGGTTGACAAAAACCGGTGAGCTTACCGCGGACTCACTCACTGTGAAGTTCCCAAACTGGACTGCCCCAAGATCCCAGAGTATTTGCGCCAGCCACAGATTGTCCAGAGACTGCTCTTTCATAGAGGAAGCCCTGCCGCCTTTCTTTCCTTCTATCCTTCTCCCGCGAGCGGGTAGATACGTGCATAATTGTCCTACAAGTATACCATAACTCCGCCGGAACACCAATACCGGCTTCTGGCCCATTTTCTAGCAGCTCATCTGCATCACAACCCGCTCTTTCCTTAAATAAAATTGATGTATTGTATCGTACATTTATATATTAAGAAAGTGTAATTTCGTAAATCTTTGAATTTGACATAAAACAAACGAATGATGAAAAAACTTTCATGGAAAGGGCGGGCTATTCATGCAAAGCCCCACAATTTTCGGTATACTTTCTATCAGAAACGGGGGAAGGAAAAGTGGATGAAGGGATGTGACAGGGGTGAAACGTTTCGCTGGTAGCGCAAATATCAGTTTGCTAAGAACGCACGCTGTGGTGGTTGGTCGATAGGTGGAAGGGGAAAAGTAAAGGGGGAGAGTTACTTATCGAAAAAATAAGGTGGAAGTGAGGATGATGAGGTGGTTGGGAGGGTTGAGCGGGGGAAGAGGATTGAGGTGGAGGTAATATCCAGGTAGATGTGGTTGATCGGTGGGCAGGGACAGAAGATGGGATGAGGGTGGTAGGGAAAGGCGACGCTGAAGTGAGGGTGGAGATGGCAGGGAAGGATAACAGGTGGGAGAGGTTGGTAGAGGGGAACAGCGAAGCACTATTTGTGAGGAATGGGGTCCGGCGGGCAGGGACGAAAAATTGAGGTGGAGAGTGCGGTAGGGAATATATCCGTGTGTGAAAACTGATATTTGCGCAATGGCCCTTCTGTGGAGTCAGAATACTCTACCAGAAGGGCTATTTCTCTGCTCTGAAAAAGACGCTCTGATATGTCATGCTGAGCGGGAAGTAAAGCATCTGAGCAAGCAAGCGGAACAATAGGCTACCTGGATGCCGGGCGGGAGCGGAGCATGACATGTCTGTGGCAGTTTTGCCGTCAGGAGAGAGAAATGATATACTGCATACGTAGAGATGGAAGCATATTCCTTCCGTTCTGTTATTTCTTCTCTGGAGGGTCTGGCTATGCCTGTATCTATCGCAAATTCCAGGTTGATCTACGATGCCCTCAAAGCGTGTGACGTGAAGATCATCTCCGCCCTGCCTGAAACCTGGCTGGTCCACCTGATTCGCATGGCGGAAGAAGACCCCGACATGACGCTTGTGCGGCTGGCGAAGGAGGAGGAAGGGATCGGTATCTCGGCGGGTGCCCACCTTGCCGGTGTCAATTCGGCACTGCTCATGCAGAATCACGGTTTCTTCGCGGCCATCAATCCCATCGTTTCCCTGGCTTTGCTCTACAAAATTCCCCTGCTTATGTTGATCAGCTATCGCGGCCACATGGGCGAGAAAGATCCCTGGCAGACACAGGGCGGGCTGATGACCGAGCCAGTGCTACGCGCATTGAACATCCCGCTCTGGCATCTGACCAATCCCGCTGATGTGCAGCGCCGGATCAAGGACGCGCAGACGCTGGCCCATGCCTCCCTGCATCCCGTTGCCGTGTTGTTGTCCCGTGAACTGATGTGGGAGGACTGATATGCTACGCGCTGCTGCTCTGGAAGCCATCTATCCCGAACTGGAACCCCATATCGTCGTCACCATCATGGGGGCTGTTGCCGCCGAACTCTACATGCTCGGCCATCGTCCGAACTTTTTCTATCTGGAACATGCAATGGGGCTGGCCTCGTCGATGGGCCTTGGCATCGCCCTCGCCATGCCCGGGCAGAAGGTCATCGTTCTCGACGGCGATGGCTCGCTACTCATGAATCTGGGAACGCTCAGTACGATGGCCCGCTATCGGCCAGGCAATCTACTGCACATCGTTTTTGATAACGAGAGCCTGCTCTCCGTCGGCGGCTTTCCCACCGCCACTTCGACCGGCACCGACCTGGCTGGCATCGCGCGCGCGTCGGGTATCCCCGTCGTCAAAGAGGCGCACACGCCCGAAAGCCTGAAGAGCGCGGTCAGCGAGGCGCTTGCCGGTAACACCCTGACTACCGTGATTTCTAAAGTTGAGGCGGTCGGGCCAAAAACGTTCCACATGGATTTGCCGCTCCTTGAGAACCGCTTCCAGTTCAAACGCGCGCTGGAAGCCATGCGTCGTGCCTCAACGGAGCGTGGCCAGTGACATGGTGCCTCCCATCGTAAGTTGTCGCCATTTATTAGCTGGTACGAAAGGAAGTCAGTATGGCAAACGTCCAGACCACTGTGTTAGCGCAATTGCTGGAGGAACTGAACTCCGGTCGTCTCAGAGTGGTTGATCTGACCACGCCGCTGGGGCCGGATACCGTCGTGATCGATCTGCCGCCCATATTTGCGCCATCACCGGGAGTGACCATCACCGAAATCTCGCGCTACGACGAAAAGGGACCCGCCTGGTACTGGAATATCCTCAACCTGGGTGAGCATACCGGCACCCATTTTGACGCGCCCATCCACTGGGTCACCGGCAAAGACCTGCCCAACAACGCTACCGATACCATCGAGCCGCGCAAATTCATCGGCCCCGCTTATGTCATTGACGTGACCGCCGATGTCGAGCAAGACCCTGATTTTCTGCTTTCCGTTGATCGTCTGCTGGCCTGGGAAAACGAGCATGGCCGCATCCCTGTCGGGGCCTGGGTGCTGCTGCGCACCGGCTGGAGCAAGCGTAAGGGCCGGGAAGAATTCCTCAACGTCCGCGAAGACGGCGCGCACTCGCCCGGCTTCCACCAGGATTGTTCCGCCTTCCTGGTAAAGGAGCGCGACATCCTCGGTGTTGGCGTAGAGACGGTCGGCACAGACGCAGGCCAGGCCGGGACATTCACGCCGCCATTTCCCAATCACACCACCATGCATGGCGCGGGCAAATTCGGCCTCACCAGTCTCATCAACCTGGACCAGCTTCCGCCGACCGGGGCGATTCTCATCGTTGCTCCGCTCAAAATCGTCAATGGCTCCGGCAGTCCCGTGCGCGCCATCGCTATTGCGCCGTAAAGAGAAAGGCCATTGAGTATGCGCGAACAGGAAGGCTTTATTCCGGTCGAGGATGGCTACCATGTCTGGTATCGCATTGTTGGGGGCGGGGGAGAGCAAGAATCTCTCCCCCTGCTCGTACTCCATGGCGGGCCGGGCGCGCCCCACGACTACCTGGATAACCTTGCGGCGCTGGCCTCTGATACGCGCCGCGTCATATTTTACGATCAGCTGGGCTGCGGTCGTTCCGATATACCCGATGAGGATACGATCAGGCAGTGGGGCGTGCAACGGTTCGTTGACGAACTTGCTACTGTGCGCCGCGCGCTTGGGCTCGATCGTGTGCATATTCTGGGGCAGTCCTGGGGCGGTATGCTTGCCATCGAATATGCGCTCACACAGCCTGCTGGCCTGGCTAGCCTGATTCTCTCCAATACCACGCCGAGCATTCCGCTCTGGGTAGCCGAGGCAAACCGACTGCGCGCCGAACTGCCGCCAGAGGTCAACGCTACCCTACTGCGCCACGAGGAGGCTGGCACTACTGATTCTACCGCATATCAGGAGGCGATGGCCGTTTTCTATGATCGCCACGTTGTGCGCGTCAAACCCATGCCGGATTTTGTGCAGCGCACCTTCGACAACATGGGCGCTGTCTACCGCATCTTGAACGGCCCCAGCGAATTCCACGTCATCGGCGTCATCAAAGACTGGGATCGCAGCGACCGCCTCTCTGAAATTCACGTTCCCACGTTGATTATCTCCGGCGAATATGACGAATCGACGCCGACGATCAACGAGGTGCTGCATAAGGGCATCACCGGCTCTGAATGGATCCTGCTCGAAAACTGCTCGCATCTTTCGCATATCGAAGAGCCGGAACGCTACATGCAGCTGGTGCAGAACTTCCTGCAAAAAATCGAAGGAGCATAACAGTGGCAGATGTTTCTCAGGATTTACTCGATTCCCTGCGCGCCATGCCGGAGGTATTGGATGCGCTGCTGGAAGGCTGCACGCAGGAGCAGGCCAGCGCCGCGAAGGGCGGCGATGAGGGATGGTCGGTCGTCGAAGTTGTGTGTCACCTGCGCGACGCTGAAGAGCGGGCGCTGGAACGCATGCGTCTCATGCGCGATAACGATAACCCCGTTATTCCTGCCTACGATCAGGATGCCTGGGCCAGGGAACGCAACTATGCCGCCGCGAACCTGCGCGAAGCCCTCGCTGCTTTCCATCGCTTCCGCGCGCAGCACATTGCCGAGCTGGCCCGACTCTCGCTGCAGCAGTGGAAGCGGCGCGGCCAGCACGAGGAACAGGGCGAAATCACCATCAGCGACCATACCCTGCACATTGCCGCTCACGATGCCATTCACGCCGCGCAGATCGCCAGGCAATTGAAGAGTGTCGCTGTCTAACGTGCCATGAAACAGCCGTCTGAGACACCCCAACCGGTTTTTGAGACGTTCACGTTGCTGGCTGGTAGCGCCACAGCAGTACTCCATCGCTCATGCGCACAACGTCCAGCGACCCGTTTACCTGTTGCAGGTAGATGAGGCCGTTATCGATCAACGGGTACCAGAGGATGACTGAAGGAGTGGTGTAGTGCCAGAGGTAGAGATCATCGCTGCCTCTCCATGCATCGACGGAACTGGCATCGGTGCCAAGATAGAGGATACCATCGGCAATGGCTGGCCCGTAAAGCAGGGGAAGGGGGAGTTGCTGCTGCCAGAGCAAATGTCCGTCGCTCGCCCGCAAAGCCGTGATCATATCATCCTGCGTCACGATGTAGGTGATCCCTTGCTGCCCAAAAGGAGGTATCATCAACTCGCTATGCGTTTTGTATTGCCAGCGTGACGAACCATTCGTGCCATGCAATGCCTGGATAGTACCTGCATTGTACAGGTAGATAACTCCCCCGGCCTCTGACCAGAGCGACGACCGGTTACCTGGAGCGTGGGTCTGCCAGAGAAACGCTCCGTTGCTGGCCTGATTGGCCTGTATTGTCCCGTACCCGGCGTTGCTATAGATGATGCCATTTTCGATGAATGGCCGCCAGTTTATTCCATCGCTGACATGGTAACGAAAAAGCTCCGTGCCGTCGCTGCCGCGTACCACAAAGACGGTGCCATCACTGCTATGGATACAGGCTACGCCGTCTGAGACAAACAGAAACGTATCCAGGGGGCCGGTCGTCGCGGAAGAGAGATACCAGAGTTCGTTGCCGTCGCTGGCGCGCAGAGCATAGACAGTGCCGTTCTGCGCATTGTAATAGACGATGCCTGCATTCACCATGATTCGGCCCGGCCCGGCGGGAGGTACCGAAGTAGCCCAGAGAACGCTGCCATCGGAGGCGCGCAATGCTTCAACTACAGTTCCGTTCGCATTAGCAGTAATGCCATATAAGGCTGTGCTGCTCGCGGCCCCCAGGTAGTAGGCAGGCGTGATAAATGAACGCTGCCAGAGTAGCTTGCCGTCGCTGCCCCTGCGCGCACTCAATGTGCCATCGGTGGCGTCGATATACACGATGCCGTTGGCGCCAGCAATGGAGGCTACAGCAGTCTGAGACGATGAGGGCGCGGCAGGCGTCATCAGCGGCGCGTTTTGCCTGCTGAGAAAGGGAATGTTGATGCCAGCAAGCAGCAGCAGGATAACAAAGCCTGCCAGTGAAGCGTAGATCAGGAGGCGAGAGCGAAAGAGCGCCGTGAGGGAAGCGGTCGATAACGGCCACTTCCTGCCCCACCGGTTCTTATTATTGCCGCTATCCTCCGTATTCAGGTCGATGACCTCGATATCGTCCTCTGCCGGTATTTCGCTGCGATCCGTGTTTTTCATATAGCCATTGGTTTCTATATAACGAGAAGGCACTACTGACAGTATAGAAGACACATTGACTTTCGTCTACTGTTGTTCAGGAAATGTTATGCCGGAAGACGTTATGTAGCATTGCCTGCTTCGTTAGAGAGTATAAGAAACCCATGTAAATGAGGCTTTTGTAGCATTGTAGGCGAGGAGGTGAGATCGAATATGAACGTTGATTTCTTTGTTGAAGAAGTAAAGAGGCTGATTCTCCAGGATGGTGAGCTGCCCTTTAGCATGTTCGCTGAGCTGGATTCAGGCGAGATTGCCGTTATCGCCATTGTCAACGAGGGAGATACCGTCTATGAGCGAGCATACGGCAGGTTCCTGTCTGGCCGCGTCTTTGCCAGAAAGAAGCTGAAAAAGAAGAAGGTTGTTGGCCTCTATGAAGCGAACAAAGCCTGGATGGCACCGCCGGGAATCAGGCCATCACAACATCCAGAACGGCGAGAGGTGCTGGTAATTGCCATGCTTGACGCTCAAGCGACAGGGGTGAAGCAAGAATCCCTTACCTATGAGATTATTAGAGATGGAGCAGGAAACCTGATTGACCTTTTACGGTTAAACTTTACTTCGGTAAAGTCATATGGCGTGACCCTGCCCTCTTTTCTGGCGGGAGTACGAACCGCCGAGCAAGATATGAGTTTAGCGATTCACTCCTTCCGCCAGCTCTGGGATAAATACTCTCGCATAGTCATGAACGGGCAAGAGTAGCGTCTTCAGATTCCTTACGTAGCCGTGAGGCTTTTCCCGGTCCCTTTTTGTCAGGTTTGCTCTGACAGGCCAGATGAAGAGGAGGAGCAGCCTTGCTCCTCATTTCAATATTTTCCCCAGCACGACTTCGACATCGTAGCCTTCCAACTTCTTTGATGAAGTAGGCGAGACTCGCTCGCGATAAACCTCCTCGAAAGCCGATTTGTTGGCTTCGTCGGGGTTGAGCAGGATGACGTCTGCCAGCGTCTCGGCCTGGATAGCTTCGCCGTAGTGTTGGAGCATCTGGGCCAGTTCCACGCTGTCGGTGTAGAAGGCGAGGCCGATGTGATCCTCGATATTGAAGCCAGCTTTTTTGCGCATATCCTGAATATAGTGCGTCAGGTCGCGTACCAGACCCTCCTCGCGCAATTCGGGGGTGATCGTTGTCTCAAGGGCAACGATGTAGCCGCGCTCTTCCGCCGTCACGAAGCCAGGTCGCGCCGTAGCAAGCACCTCGACCTCCTCCGGGGTTAGCGTGATCTGCTGGCCTTCGAGCGTGAAGGTCAATGCCCCGGTTTCGTTCAACTGTGTGGCCGCTGCGTTAAGACCGCGTTCGTTAAGGGCTTTGAATGAGGCCAGAATTTTCTGCGTCAGCCTGCCGTACTTTGGCCCGAGTACCTTCACCTGCGGCTTGAGCGTGTAGGTCAGCATGTCGCTCTCGCTGCTCATCAATTCCAGTCGTTTGATGTTCAACTCTTCGAGTACCTGCTCGTTAAGCCGCATGAGAGCTTCCTCCTCAGCAAGCGTTGGCACGCGCACGTACAGCGTGTTCAGCGGCTGGCGCACCTTGATCTGCGCCTTTTCGCGCGCGGCTCGACCGAGACTGACGATTTGCATGACCAGGCGCGTCTCCCTCATCAACTGCTCATCGAGCAATTCCTCGTTTGCCACCGGCCAGTCGGTCAGGTGAATGCTGATGGGAGCAGTGGGGTCAACGCTGCGCACCAGATTCTGGTAGAGTTCTTCTGTCATGAAGGGGATGAAGGGCGCGAGCAGGGTGATGAGCGTGGTCAGACATTCGTAGAGTGTCAGGTAGGCAGCCAGCTTATCATTGTCCAGTTCTGATTTCCAGATACGCTCACGGCTGCGCCGCAGGTACCAGTTCGACAGGTCTTCCAGAAAATTCTGGATAGCCATGCCCGGCGTTGTGCTGTTGTACTCGTTCAGGCCGTTGGTGACCGCCTGAATCGTCTGCTGCAATTCGGAGATAATCCAGCGGTCAAGGTCGCTGCGCTGCGCTATCGGCAACCGGTGCTGGCGGGGATTGAAAGAGTCGATGTTGGCGTAGGTTACGAAGAACCAGTAAACGTTCCAGATTTTGTCGAGCGTGCGCCGCACCAGCATCCACTTTTCGCTCAGGCGCACCGCTACGCCTGCCTCCCGCGCCAGTTTCACGGCCTGCTCAGACGGAATGCGCGGGAAATTCAGGTTCAGTTCCGGGTTCTGGTTCAGGTAGAGCCAGCGCATGGTATCGGAGCCAACGGTTTCGGCGGCCTCGTCGAAGACAACGAGATTGCCCTTCGATTTATGCATTGGCTCGCCATCCTCGCCCAGCAGCGTGGCGAAACCCAGCAGCGTCTTGAAGGGAGACCTACCCTCCAGCACGGTACTCATGACCAGCATGGAATAGAACCAGTTCTTGAACTGGCCGGGGAAGGATTCGGTGACGAAATCGACCGGGAACCACTGCCGCCAGTATGCACGATCTGTGCGGTAGTGCAGCGTCGAGAATGGGACGATGCCAGCATCCAGCCAGGGATTGCCCACGTCGGCGATACGCGAGACCTCGGCCCCGCAGCTTGTACAGCGAATCTTGACCGCGTCGATCCACGGGCGGTGCGGGGAGTGGCCCTCGAACTCTTCCCACCCGGCGACGGCGCGTTCCTTCAGTTCGTGTTCGCTGCCGATGACCTCGAAGGTCCCGCACTGTGGGCAGTCATAGATGGGCAACGCGAGGCCCCAGTACCGCTTTTTGGAGATCATCCAGTCGTCCATGTTGCGCAGCCAGTCCAGTTCGCGCTCCTCGCCAAAGGCGGGAATCCATTTCGCCTCCGGCACCACCTTCATAATCTCGTAGCGCAGGCGTTCCATTGAGATATACCACTCATCTACCAGGCGGAATATTAGCTCAGTCTTGCAGCGCCAGCAGATCGGGTAGCGGTGCCGGTAATTCTGCGTGCGGTAGAGCAGGCCTTTCTGCGCCAGGTTCTCGGCGATCTGCTGTCCCACCTCCGCCGCCTTCTGGCCGCTGAGCCAGCCATATCCTTCTGTATAGACGCCGAATTCGTCAACGGGCGCGAGAACGGGCAGGTGAAATTCTTTCGAGAGCGCGAAATCCTCGCGCCCGGCCCCCGGCGCGATATGCACAATGCCGGTTCCCTCGGTCGCGCTTACCTCTTTCCAGGGAATGACGGTATGCACAACACCCTGTTCCGCTGGCAGTTCGTCAAACGGACCCTGATAGCGCCAGCCAACCATTTCGCTGCCTTTGAGCGTGCCGACAACGTGATATTCGCCCTTATCGCGCCCGCGCAGCGCCTTCAGCACCGGTAGCAGGTCTTCGGCGATATAGTAATATTCGCCATCCTGCTCGACTTTCGCATAAGTCAGATCGGGATTGACGGCGGCGGCGACGTTGGCAGCAAGTGTCCACGGCGTGGTCGTCCAGACGAGCAGGTATTCGCCAGGGCGGTCGACGAGGGGAAAACGAGCATAGATGCTCAAATGGCTGGTCTCTTTGTAGTCTTCAGAAAGCGTCTCCATGTTGGAAATGCCGGTGGCGCAGCGCGGACACCATGTCATCACGTCGTGACCCTTGTAGATCAGCCCGCGTTCGTAGCATTTCTTGAGGAAGTACCAGATGGTGTAGTTGTTCTCGTCCGAGAGCGTGTAGTAATCATGTCCCCAGTCCATCCATTCGCCAAGTCGGATCGATTGCTCGGTGATCTTCTGCGCAAAGGTGAAGACGCGCTCCTTACACAACTGGACAAATTGTGCGATGCCAAAGGCCTCAATTTCGCGCTTGTTGGTGAAGCCCAGTTCCTTCTCAACCTCAACCTCGACCCAGAGACCCTGGCAGTCGAAGCCATTCTGGTAGCGTTGCCTGTAGCCCTGCATCGTTTTGAAACGCTGGTACAGATCCTTATAGGTGCGGCCCCAGGCATGGTGGACGCCCATTGGATTGTTGGCGGTCATCGGACCATCCAGGAAGGAATATTGCCGCTCGCTACGTTCATTGCGATGCAGGTAGCGTTGTAAGACGCTCTCCTCTTCCCACCAGCGCAGGATGTCACGCTCCAGCGCCGGATAATCGACGCGATCGGCTGGCGTGACGCTCTGGAATACCCCGGATTTTACAGACACAGCACACACTCTCCTCTTCCCAACAAATGAAGGGCCATGTCATGCGGAGCGGCAATGAGCCGTTCGCCCTGAGTGCGGCGAAGGGGAAGCATTCGATCTTGCCATTCTCAGAAACGGGTGCCTCAGATGCTTCGCTGCCGCTCCGCATGACATGGCCGACGATGGTTGATACCATTCATTCTGCCTTTTACCATGTCGGCGGATCATCTTCGACCGATAGCAGCGGCTCGTCGGTCAGCATGATTTCCAGGCGTTTATTGATCTTGCCCTTGTTCTCTGTCCTGGTAATCTTGATGCCGCCCACCTCTTTCGTATGGTTCACATGCGTGCCGCCATCGGCCTGCAAATCCAGGCCCACGATCTCGACGATGCGCACCTCCTCGATATGTGGCGGCAGTAAGTTAATTTTTGTGCGAATCAGGTCAGGGATAGCAAACGCCTTCTCACGCGGCAGCGTATAGACGCGCAGCGGATAATCGGCCCTCACCGCCTCGTTGATCTTCTGCTCAATGTAGGCGATACGCTCCTTATTAAGATTCTCCATCGCGAAGTCCATACGCGCCCGATCCGGGTACATCTGGCCTCCTGTTACTTGCACGCCGAACTCCTTCCAGATGGTGCCACAGAGAATGTGCAGAGCCGTGTGCGTGCGCATCATACGATAGCGGAAATCCCAGTCGATGCTCGCCACCACTTCCGTTCCTACTACCGGCGGAGTGCAATCCAGCGTATGCCAGACGATATCGTCACGCTTGTTCAGCGCGATCACCGTTGCCTGGCATTCTCCATTTTCCCATGAAAGCATGCCGCGATCAGCCATCTGGCCGCCGCCGCCGGGGAAAAATATGGTTGCATCCAGTGCTACCTCGTCACCCTCGACAGCGACCACTCTGGCGCTGCACTCATAGGTGTAACTGTTCTCATGGTAAAGTAACCTGGTCTTCATGTGCGCGCTCCTTCTGATAGGAAGTTCGATCAAAAAAAAGGCCCTCTCGTCCACTGTGGGAATGAGAGGAACGCGTGTGATCCCACCCAGATTAGCCATATGTCCGCCTGGCTCGCTTCCCGCCGCCTTAGCTGCGTCGAAGCTGCTTTCCAACACTCCCGATTGCTGTATGCCATAAGAGACAATACATCGCCTCTGAAGGCAAAACACCTTGTTCGTTTGTGTGCTGACTGAGAGCGTGGCAACAGGCCCCGGAGAAAACGCCCGTTCCCGCTTGCGCCCCGTAAGAGTTACGAACAGATCGGATAACACCTTAATGGTACCATAAATTGCGCAGATTGTACAGTGCTTGCGTTGTTTTGTCAGATTGTTCGGGTTGCGCTGTACGCCGAAGAATGGTAGACTAGCAGATGGTAGAAATGAAGCGCGTTGATGTGATGATATACCCTTGAGAGGTATCCATGTGAACTGTGTTGTTACCAACGTGCGAGAGGAGCATTACTATTATGACGATGATGATGAGCCGCAAAGCCCTGGAAGATTACGGGTTAGTTAATCTGGGCAATATTCACTGGAATTTATCCCCTGCCGTTCTCATTGAGCATGCGTTGGCCCGCAAAGAGGGCGAGCTTGCCGCGAACGGCGCATTTGCCGCCACGACGGGATCGCATACCGGGCGTTCTCCCAGAGATAAATTTATCGTGACCAGCGAGGAATCGGCAGCGAAAATCTGGTGGGGCGATACCAACCACCCGATCTCGCGCGAAAACTTTGAGGCGATTCGCAGCAGCCTTGCCGCCTATTTGCAGGGACGCGATGTCTACGTACTGGATGCTGCCGGTGGCGCGGACCCACAGTATCGTATTCCCGTACAGGTCATTACTGAACTGGCCTGGCACAACCTGTTTGCGCGCCAGCTGTTTCTGCGTGTGAGCGAAAGCGATCAACTGAACGACCGTCCTGGTTTCACCATTCTCTGCGTACCAAACTTCCATCTTGATCCCCGTATTCATGGCACGCGCTCCGAAACGGGCATCATTCTGGATTTCCAGGAACGCCTCGTGCTGATCGCAGGCACGCAGTACGCGGGCGAGATGAAGAAATCGATCTTTACGGTCCTCAACTTCATTCTGCCGGCGCAGGGTGTGCTGCCCATGCACTGCTCGGCCAACATGGGCGATGATGGTAAGGTGGCCCTCTTCTTCGGCCTCTCCGGCACCGGCAAGACCACGCTTTCGGCTGACCCGACGCGCCACCTGATCGGCGATGATGAGCATGGCTGGAGCGATAATGGCGTTTTCAACTTCGAGGGCGGCTGCTATGCCAAATGCATCAACCTCTCGAAGAAATACGAGCCGCAAATCTGGAACGCCATCCGTTTCGGCGCCGTCTACGAAAATGTCGTTATCGACCCCGTCACGCGCGAGCCGGATTACAGCGATGATTCGCTGACCGAGAATACCCGTGTCGCCTATCCCGTTGACTTTATCGATAACGTTGTCGAATCGGGCATGGGCGGTCAGCCGGACACGGTGATCTTCCTGACAGCGGATTCCTTCGGCGTGC
>Ga0209581_1002161_pt1 | contig 19783 bp, 19 predicted proteins | sample Coa_R2_FD_187160 | JGI IMG/M metagenome (GOLD analysis project Ga0209581, IMG submission 187160) | Surface soil microbial communities from Centralia Pennsylvania, which are recovering from an underground coalmine fire - Coalmine... | ecosystem: Environmental > Terrestrial > Soil > Unclassified ...
GGTTGGGGGATGTAGCGAAGCTGGACCAGGCGGTGCTCGTAGAAGTCGCCCGGACTGAGCGCCAGGGTATAGAGGTTGGCAAAGTTACTGAGCAGATCGATCCGGTTCTGGGTGAAGTGCGCGCGCTGTGTGCTGGCGGCCAGCAGGCATCCGGCGATTTTGCCTTCCAGCCAGATTGGGGCGGCTGCGGCGCTGACCTCCAGGTGTTCTGGATAGGCAAAGGCGGGGATATAGTGTTCTTCTCTTACGTCGATAATGCTATCTGCCCTGCCGCTCTGTACCACATGCCCGGCCAGGCTATTCAAGCCGAGAAAGATTGCTTTATGTTCCAGGTCGGCGGTCCAGGGCGCCGTGCCTCGCCCGCCCTGTTCGCGCAGGCTGAGAATTTTGCCATTCACCGGGGGCATGCAGAGGGCAGCCGTTACCGCCATGCCAAGCAGGTTCGGATCGAGCAGGTGCAAGACCTCGTTCATGATCATCGTACTGAGATGATGACGGCGCAGGATCTCGTTGATCGAGGCGCGCTCTTGCAAAACGTGGCGAAAGAAGGAGGATGGAATGGACTCAGCCGTCTCTTCGAGGAGTTTATCCTGCATATCCGGGTACGCGGCCAGCAGCGCGTTGAGTAATTCCGCGCGCTGCTGCGGCTGCACTACCTTGACCAGCAGTGCCAGGTAAGAACGCTGGGGACGCGAATCCGCGCGTGCCCAGCGAGTCAGCGTAATGGTATTCACGCCAAGCGCGCTCGCCAGGCGCTGCCGCTCCCTCGTCGGCTGAATGATTTTCTGGAGCACTGCCTGCCAGTTGCTGTTCTGTTGCGTGCTCATGCTCTTCCCCCCTTTACGACTTTGCAAACGTTCGCCTTTTTGCTGAACTCATCATAACAAAACTGAGGAAGCGGCGTCAAGAGATTTCATGCGCAGCAGCGTTTTTGCGCTTCGCTAGGCTGTGCCTTGAGGAAGAGGTGAGGACTATGGTGCAAATAAAGCCTCGATCTGGGCACAGTGTTCTGTTTCGTGCTCGGCCATGTCCTGAACGATATCCAGAATGGAGAGGCTCCCATGCGTTTCATGCTGGCCTGAACGCTGCCACAGCTCCTGGGGGAGCTGGCGCAACAGGTGTACTATCTCTGCGCGTTGCAGGGTGAAGAGGTACAGAGAGTCTTGTACCTCTCGTTCGGCATACCTCGCAACCTCCGCCCATTGCCGCTCGTCAAAGGCAGCCAGCGGCGCGTTTTCGCGCGCCAGAATCATCAGGATGCGCGAAGTTACAATAGCATCAACGGCTCGCATATGCGCAATGATCTCATTGGCGGACCATACCTCCGGGGAAGGTTTGTGCTGTAGTTGTGCGGGCGTTTTTCCTGCCAGCGTATGGGCGAGCCTGTCCGGCGTGGCGGCAAAGCGCTCAAGTATGCCCATAACTGTATCCGGTAGCTGTTGTGCCATGATCTTGTTTGCCTCTCTCCAGCTTGGCCGATTTTTCTTTTCTTATTGTATCGCGCATAGGATACGATCGGAATGTGCTTGACTCATGTCACGCCCAGGTGTATGATCCAGAACACGATAGATGTTGGAAGAGGTGCAAGGTGAAGCATATAGTGGTGGTTGATGACGATAAAGAGATCCGCGAAATTGTGACGGTTGCCCTGACGTTTAATGGCTTTGAGGTGGCTGCTGCCAGCAATGGTGCGCAGTTGCAGAAGCTACTGGACAACCGCCTGCCCGATCTGATTCTTCTCGATGTGATGATGCCCGGCCTCGATGGCTACCGGCTCTTCTATCACCTGCGCGACGATTCACGCACCCGGCATATCCCGGTGATGATTATGACTGCCCACGCCGAGGATATCTACGCCCGCATCAGCCACGATCTCGGCGCCCACCACATTACCAAGCCGTTTCATCCCCTTGAACTGGTGGAGAGAGTGAAGACCATTCTTGAACCCCATACTACTCCTCCGCAAACCTGACAGGAGATGAGTGGCTAGATACTACTCTGGCGGCCCGTTCTCTTCCAGCGGTCCGCTCTCTTCAAGATATTCCAGCGTCTCGCTCAGCCACTTGAGGTACATCTTCTCGAACTCGATGGCAAAGCGGCCAATCAGGCGGAAGTAGATATCCTCTTCGCTGTTCTCGCCGGCGTAGGGATTGGGGCGCCCGCTCGGCTGGCGTGCCATGCCTCGCACCGGCAGATACGGCATCTCTTGCCGATATTGCAGCAATCGCTTTTCGTGCTGCACAATACCCGCTTGCAGATTTTTTTTCACCGCTTCAGGGGAGGCAAAGGAGCCAAAGAGGACCTTGAGCAGGAGTTCGTCGCGCAGTTGAAAGACGCCGGGCGGGCGCTCCTGCCAGGCCACCAGGGCCTCCAGGCCTGTCGGCGTGATTTGATACACCTTGCGGTCCGGGCGCGTCTCCTGCTCCTCGCGCTCCATCGTGACCCATCCTAGCTCTTTCATACGGCGCAACTCGTTGTAAATCTGGCTGTGTACCGCTCCCCACATCGGCGCCAGCACGTGATCGAACAGGCGCTTGAGGTCATAGCCGGAGAGCGGTCCCCAAAACGCCAGCAGACCGAGCACCCCGTAGGTGATAGGATAGGCTTCTTGTCGCTCCATACTTGGACAATCCTCATCGGTTCCTTAGAGTATTCCCGCCTCACGCGGCGTGTCTATGCTATCACGTCATATGCCCTCTTGACAAGCAGCTCTGCTCCGACCTATAGTTAATATAAGCAGTTATATGACTGGAAAACATATAAGTGCAAGACAGAAATTGTCAGGAAGGACGAAAAAGGATGAGCGAGACTCGTAAGGGTTCAGGCAAAGGAAAGTTCATTCCGCTCGCGCGGGCGGCTGGCCCGTCTGAGTACACGCCGGGAAACCAGGAGGCGCCGGTTGTTCTCACACGTTTCGCGGATATGCTGCAATGGGCGCAAAACTGGGCGCGCTCGCGTTCCGTCTGGCCGTTTATGTATGCGCTGGCGTGCTGCGGGATAGAAATGATGGCCGCGGCCTCAGCGCCTCAATATGACCTGGCGCGTTTTGGCTCGGAGGTCTTCCGTGCCAGTCCGCGCCAGGCCGATCTGATGATCGTCGCCGGCACGCTCTCCGTCAAAATGGCGCCCCGGCTCCGTCAGTTGTGGGAGCAGATGCCTGAGCCAAAGTGGGTGATCAGCATGGGCCAGTGTGCCAATTCAGGCGGCGAGTTCTACGATAGTTACTATACCGTTCAGGGCACGGATACCGTCGTTCCTGTCGATGTCTATGTGCCGGGCTGCCCACCGCGTCCCGAGGCGCTGGTCGAGGGCATTCTCAAGCTGCGCGAGAAGATCGCTAAGCAGGGCTTGCAGGTGCGCGAGGACCTGGGTTAACGTTGTCTCTTGTTTTGAAGCATGCATGCCCGGTCATGCAAAGGAGTGAAATAGATGTCGCTCGTTGTTCAGAACGTGCAGGTGTACCTGGAGGAGCGCGGCTCCGGCGAGCCGATCCTTTTCCTGCACGGTGTGCCCGACTCTGCCGATATGTGGAGCGGAATCATTGACCGCCTGGAAGACCGGTATCGCTGCCTGGCTCCCGATCTGCCTGGCCTGGGCCGCTCAATTGCGCCGCCCGACTTCGCCTGCTCATTGGAGCATATGGCCGGCTTTATCGATGAGCTTGTCGGCGCGATCGATCCCCCGCTACCGCTCAACCTGGTTGTCACGGACTTTGGCGCGACGTATGGGCTGGCCTGGGCCGTTACTCACCCTGAGAAGGTCCGGCGCCTGGCTATCACCGGCGGCGTCAGCTTTTTCCCTGATTACCGCTGGCATCCCAACGCTCGCCTGCTGCGCATGCCCATTGTGGGCGAACTGGCGATGGCGACGATGACGCGCGCGAGCTTTGTCAAAAGCATGGCGCCCAACGCGCCTCTGCTGGGCGCAGAGCATTTTGGCGAGATTTATGATCGCTGGATCAGGCAGGCGTCTGTGCGGTGTATGATCCTGCGTCTCTACCGCTCGATCAACTTCAAGGACTTCGCTCCCTGGCAGGAGCGCTTGCTTGCCCTGACCGACAGGGTGCCAACGCTGGTGCTGTGGGGCGATAAAGATCCCTTTATTGCGCCCTCGTATGCGGAGCGTTTTGGGGCCAGGCACGTTGAGCATTTTCCTGAGAATGGTCACTGGCTGGCTATCGAGGCGCCGGATGAGGTGGCACAACGCCTGCAAGCGTTTTTTGCTGCCGAGGTCGGCGCGCTTTAGCGCAAAACTATGCCTGGCCTTGCTATTCGCGCGCTCACCAGCTAAAATAGAGAGGAGCGAATTGTTTGACTATCAAAGATTAAACAGTCATACTCTGTTTATTGAAAGCGAGAAGGAGAGCGCGTTGCCAGGCCAGAGCGTAAGAGTAGAGCGAGTGAGAGCGGGCGAGGGCGAGTACACAAAGCGGCAGGAGCGGGCGCATCGCATTCTGGATGCCGCCGCCGAGTTGATTCAGCGTTGGGGCTATAAAAAGACCGCCGTGGACGATATCGCGCGGCTGGCGGGGGTCGCGAAAGGAACGATCTACCTGCACTGGAAGACGCGCGAGGACCTGTTCGCGGCGCTTCTGCTGCGTGAGTCGGTCGAAACCGTTGAGATTGTGCTGGAACTGATCGCGGCTGATCCGCTGGGCGTCTACCTGAGCCATATCGTCAAGCACTCCATGTATATTATTATGACGCGTCCGCTGGCCAGGGCCTTATTTGTCCAGGATATCGAGGTGCTGGGCGATCTTTTGCAGAGTGGGCAGGAGGATATGAGCGTGATCTCGCAGCGCAAGTTCATGGCCAACCGGGAACTTTGCATTCTCTACCGCGAGCGCGGGCTGCTGCGCACGGATCAGAGCCTGGATGAGCAGCTCAAAATAGCCAGCGCGCTGGTCATCGGCTGCCTGATGATGAACCAATATGTGCCGCCTGATCTGCACTCTTCTCCCGAGGAGATTGCGGAACTGATGGCTAGGGCGATCCACGACGCGCTGGAGCCTGCCGAGCCGGTCGCCCCCGAAGTTCTGCGCGAGGTCAAGGCCATCTGGGATCGCATCGCCGGGCAGATGTTGCAGTTGTATCGGGAGCGTCTGCAAAGGGAACTGGAATGAGCGGCTTTTCAGACCGCTCATCTTCTTTTACGCTCTTATTCAGCCCTGTCCTTTCTCTGCCACAAGCCCTGTGAGGGGATGCGCAGGGCGCGGTTGAACTTGCTCGACGCGTTCTCCCAGGCGATAATCTCGGTCAGTTCCACCAGCTCGTCATCACTGTAGAACGTGCGCAGGCGCGCGAAGAGTTCGTCGCTCACCTCGCGCCCGGTGATCGTCATGCAATCGGCGTATTCCAGCGTGACACGCTCAACCTCGCTGTAGAGCGGACTGGTGGCGTACTCGGCCATGGCGAGGATTTTCTCGTCGGGAATGCCCAATCTGCTGCCCACGGCAGCGTTAATATCCTGTCAGAACTCGCAGCGATTCAGCGCGGCCACCCGCCGGTTGACCAGCGCCTGCAACTTCTCGTCGATCAATCCCGAAGCCGCGATTCCGCTCCACATCCCGCGTACCGCGCGAAAGATCGCGGGCCGCCGCGCATACACCAGGTGGTTCAGCAGCGGTCCGCCCCACGTCTTCGCCTGCGCCTCCAGCACCCTGCGCGCGTAATCATCGGCCTCTTCGGGCTGTATTCCGTCGATTCGGGCCATTGTATTGTTTTTCTCCTTTTGCGTGTTTCCTAATCAGAAGAGTTTTTACCTGCTTCTCTGGCCTCATGAACCGCTCTGGTTTCACGCCGGGTAACAGGATGTCTAGCACCATTGTAAGGAGCATGGGAAACCCGGAAAAGAGCCAATTGGGTCTATTCAAACTGCCAGGACGAGATAATGTTACCCTTATCAACGGCGATGATGCTCTTGCTATCGCTTGCCCAGGCAAAGGCCGCCAGGTTGTTTGCGGTACTGGGTGCATTGGGATAACTCTGCCAGCCATCATTGGTCAGATTTACAGCTTGCCCTTGAGATGTATCATAAACAGCTAGCGTATTCTGGTTCGCTATTGGGTCGAGAAGAAGAGCCACGTATTCTTCGTTGGGCGACCAGATAGGTCCAGATGTTACGAGTTCCTGGGCGATGTCCGTCAGAAATTCCACAGACTGGCTGGTATGAAATTGATGAATCCAGATTGTATCATCTGCGATGGTAGCTACTTTTTTTCCGCTGGTAGACCAGGCAATTGATGCAATAGAATTGTGATGCGAAGAAAACATTCTGGAAAATGTATCGATTATCTGCTGTGACTCTGTATCCCAGATATTAACTTGCCAGGCGGTATTGCTTGCTGCCTGCTCCGTCGCACCAGGGAATGCCAGATACTTGCTATCAGGAGACCAGGCCAAATTATTAGTAGGAGGGCTGTCATAGACTGGAAGGCTCGTTTGAAAGTAGGAAACACCGTCGCTGGTTAAAACCGTGAGGTGTGCGCTATGACTGCTAGGGGCATATCCAATGGCGCAATATTGTCCATCGGGAGACCAGGCAATGGTCGCTGCTGAAGTAGATGAAAAACCAAATTCAAGTAAAGATTGCCCGGTTTTCACATTCCAGGCGTAGACTATGCCTGTATCTGCCTGGAGAGCGATTTTATTATTATCGACTGACCAACTTATTGCGGGGTTAGAAAAGCTTGCTGGCATCCCGATCGTCCGTATAGGTTGCTGATCATACGCTTTGTAAATTTCTATCTGGTTTTTAGTTCCATTCATAACTGCCGCGTAGCTCAAGTCTGGCGACCAGTACGTTGGTCCGTTTAGGGGTGCGGCTAGTGTCTGGCCACCTTCAGCGGTTTGGTCATCTGGGCCTAATTGGTACGGACCGAAGGATAAGTTGTTTGCAGCCTGTTGGCTTCCCAAAACATCTACAATCCCGCCAACGGCCAGCCCACCAACGACGAGCAGTCCGAGGGTGAGCGCAACGCGCCGCGAGGTCTTGCGCGCGGGCGATTGCTGGCCGGTGGGAGTAAGAAAGATCTGTTGCTGGCGACTGCCGACGGCGGGGAAGGGTGGCGGCGTCTGGCCCTGGGGTGGTATCCAGAGGTGGCCCTGCGAGCTGGCCAGGGCGTGCAGGTGCTGGATGCGCTGCAACTCGGCGCGCACCTCCTCGATCGTGGCCGGGCGGTGCTCGGGGGCCAGGGAGACCAAACGCTGGATCAGGGTTCCAAGCTCGCGGATGCCGTCGGTTCCGTAGACGCGCAGCGGCGGGAACTGGAATGGATGCTCTGAAGGATCGTCGCCGGAGATGAGCGTGTAGAGTAGGGCGCCGAGACTGTACAGATCGGCTTGCGGCGTCGTCTGAGCCTTGCCGTACTGCTCCGGGGCGGCGAAGCCAGGGGAGCCGAAGGGGATGGTGTCTTTGAGTTGCCCCGGCTTGAAGCGGCGCGCGATGCCGAAGTCGATCAGGTAGAGCCGCCCGTTCGCGGTGCGCATGAGGTTGCCCGGCTTGAGGTCGCGGAAGATGACCGGCGGCTGCTGGCGGTGCAGGTAGTGCAGCGCGTCACAGACCTGCAAGCCGATGGTGAGCGTCTCTGCCAGTGAGAGGCCAGGACGCGTGGCGGGGGCGGCGGCGAGTTTGCGTTGCAGGTACTCTTCGAGGGTCTGGCCCTCGATCAGGCTCATGACCAGATACCAGTGCTGCGGATCGCTGAAGCGGTCGAAGATGCGCGGCAGCATGGGATGGCGCAGCGTGGAGAGGATGTCCGCCTCGCGGTTGAAGGCATCAGTGGCCTCGATGATCTGCTGGGGGGAGAGTCCGTGCAGGTTGATCTGCTTGAGGGCGATCAGTCGCCCGTCCTGGTGCATGTCGCGCGCTTTGTAGACGGCGCCAAAGCCGCCGGCGCCGATCTCGCTGAGGATCTCGTAGCGTTCATGCAGCAGCGTGCCGCTTTGCGCTCCACCTGCGGGCGGATCGAGTGGCTGCTGGCAGGCGTGGCACTGCGTGGCGCCGGGTGGGTTCTCGGCTCCGCAATGCGCGCAGAAGTAGGATATAGCCACGGTAGAATTCCCTCTCTTCCCTGTGGTTCGTTGCCGGCCGGTCAGTTCGTGCAGATGTGCATTTCCCGGCTCTTCTATTATAGATGAGATGCCCGATGCGGGCAAGACTTCCGCTCTGGTCCGCTCATTGCTCATGCCAATCTATGGGGCATTTGACACTGCTCGTCCCGCTCACATTGTCCCTATACTTTCTCACACGACGAGATACGCCGCCGTTTCGGCTTGCAGGAGCTTTTTCGGTGGTGAGTTATGCAAAATGTCGGTCGAACAAGAGGAGGAATATATGCCAGAACGCCGACCCAATGTAGGACTGGGCGTCCTTTGCCTGCTGGTCTTTCTGCAAATTCTTTGTTTCTTTACAAATGCGGTAGAAAACTTCTTCGCAACGATTCGTATGACTTTTGTGGGTCATAAAGGAGCCGCGCTGGTGAAGCCGGTCGCGCAGCTCCAGAACGTGGCCCAGGTGGGAAATCTCCTGACCGGGTTCTATCTGATCTGTTGCCTGCTCTTTTTTGTCCTGTTGATCGGCATGGCTTTCCGCAAGCCGATCTTTTTCCGTATTCTGCTCGTCCTCGATGTGATCTCGCTATGTCTCGGCCTCTACGGTTATTACTTCTGGATGACTGGCGGGGCCGGCCTTACAGCGTTGGAGCAGGCGATTACGCTGACCGAGCCTTTCCTCTCGTCGGGCGGGCTGGTCCTGCTGCTCTTCGTGCCCGCCGTCAGAAGGCTCTGGTGGCCACACAGGGGATAATACCAGGTCTGGTTGAATACTATCTATCCCGCGGTTTTAAGAGAAACTGTGGGTTGTCAGATAAGTTCGCCGAGACTGGGAGATATGCGTCATGAGTAGAGATTGGCGAATGTATGGGTCAACCCCTTTTACGCTCAGAGCCTCGGCTGGGCCAGCCGCGATCCACGTGAAACAGCGGTGACTCAGCCGATTTCTTGGGCCAGCCCGATGAGAAGTCCTTCAGGTCCGCGAATGTAGCAGAGCCGATACGCGTCCTGGTACTGGACCACTTCGCTGCTGACAAGCTCTGCGCCGTGCTTGCGGAGCCGGGCGAGCGTCTCGTCGATATCGTCCACGGTAAACATGACGCGTAGGTAGCCCAGAGCGTTCACTGGGGCGTTCCGGTGATCGGCGACCACGGGAGGCGTGAGAAATCGCGAGAGCTCGAGCCGGCTGTGGCCGTCTGGCGTGCGCATCATGGCGATCTCAACGCGCTGGTCGCCCAATCCAGTGACGCGCCCGGCCCACTCGCCTTCTGCCATAGCTCGCCCTTCAAGCTCGAGGCCGAGCTCAGCGAAAAAAGAGATAGCGGCATCGAGGGATTCTACTACGATGCCGACGTTGTCCATTCGTTTAATCGTCATGGGTCCATGCTATACTATGTCGTCCGTTCTGTCAACGAACGCGACCAGGGAGGCTCGTCGCTGATCCAGCGCCACGCTCACGCTCTCGCCAGTGTTTCATGGTGAAACACTGGCGAGGACCTGGGACGACATATCGACGCATCGCCGGCGATGATCACCCCGCGACCAGCTCTCTCTTATGAAATCTCACCGAGACAGAATTGAGCCATTTACCTGACTTGAATACCCAGGCGTTCGAGCAGGGCACGGCTCAGTTCTGCCCGATACTTGATCGGCTTTTTCTCGGGACCGTGCGAGTCTGAACCTGAGCTGGTGAGGAGATGATGCCTGCGGGCATACTCCCGGTACATGGCCTCCTGCTCCGGCGTGTGAGCGGGATAGTAGACCTCGAAGCCGTCGATGGGTATCTCCTGGCGCAGCCGGTCGAGCAGCTCTGCGTCGAAGCGGATGTATCCATCGCCGCGCCCGGGATGAGCGATCAGGCACACAGCTCCGCTGCGGTGTGCGGCCTCCACGACAGCGGCGAGCTCGGCGGTGGCCCAGGCGAAGCCGGCATCGGTGATGAGTTGGCCCGCCGATGGCTCTCCCGTTCCATAGCCGCGTTGTTTGAGGAGCGCGACCAGTTCGTGCGGCTGCTGCGCGCTCGGCTTCTCTAAAAGCGCGGCTATTTCTTGCTCTTCTAACAGGACCTGTCCTTTCCTGCGCAGGTTTTCGCAGATCTCTCTGGTGTTCTCGCTCTGACGGCGCGCGATGTCCTGCGCGATCTCGCCCAGCGCGTTCGGTCCCGGCTCAAACCCGTAGCAGAGCACGTCCACCGGCTCGCCATTCCACGCGGCGCTTATCTCCACCGCGACCAGCAACGGCATGCCCTTGCGCCTGGCCACTTCCTGCAGCGAGGCGGCGGTATCCACGCGATCGTGATCGGTGATCGCTCCCAGGCCGAAGCCCTCGCTCACCAGGTAGTCCAGCAATTGCTCAGGCGTCCATGTGCCGTCGCTATAAATGGTATGCATTTGCAGGTCAATGGCGTCCCCGGCGGCCAGCGCCAGCCCGTCCGTCGATTTTTCCAATGTTTTTTGTCTCCTTACTATATATCTGTCATGGATATATCGCCAATAGACATAATACCCTCTGTAAGCTGTGCTGTCAAGGGGTAAGCGGGCAAGGGTTCTGCCAACAATCGGGTGCTGGCCAGCAGCGCCGCTCTGTCCAACGGGGGATCAGGCGAGCGAGTTGTTTGGCGTCTGAACGTTGGTGGAACCGCAGGCAAGACGGACAGGGGAGCCGCAGGCAAGCTCCAATGGTTCTGTTGCCCAGGGGAAGAGGACAATGGATACCTGGCGGGGGCTAGCCTCCCAAATGCTGCACGTGTGGAGTCGTGAGCTTGCCTCCGGCTTCCCCATCCCTCACGGCTCGCGTAGTATGGCTATCGTCTATGCTACAATAGGGAGAATAGCAAGAGAGGCAGCAAGCAAGGAGCATTTTCTATGTACACCACGACATTTCCGCTCGCGGCCACTGTGGCGGGACTGCGGGCCGGGCAGGTTGACCTGCCGGCATATATCGAGGAGGTGTGTACGCGCATCGAGGCGGGGGAGCCGGAGATTGAGGCGTTGCTGCCGGAGGTTGATCGACGCGGCAGGCTGCTGAGGGAGGCGGAGGCGTTGCAGCGGCGCTTCTCCGATCCCGCAACGCGCCCGCCCCTGTACGGTGTGCTGTTGGGCGTGAAGGATATCTTCACCGTTGATGGCTTTGCGACGCATGCTGGTTCCAACCTGCCGTCCGAGCTCTTCGCTGGTCCCGAAGCCCTGTGCGTGAAGAGACTGCGCGAGGCGGGCGCGCTGGTTGTGGGACTGACCGTCGCCGCCGAGTTCGCGTACTTTGAGCCGGGATCGACGCGCAACCCGCTCAATCCCGCGCACACGCCCGGCGGTTCCAGCAGCGGATCGGCGGCGGCGGTCGCGGCGGGCTATTGCCAGCTTGCCCTGGGCACGCAGACCAGCGGCTCGATCATTCGTCCCGCAGCCTACTGCGGGCTGGTCGGCGTCAAGCCCGGCTATGGACGCATCCCGACCGACGGGTTGATCTTTTGCGCGCAAACGCTGGACACGATCGGCTATCTTACTCAGGATATCGCCGGCGCGCAACTGGTCGCGCCGCTGCTCTGCGAGAACTGGCAGCCGCCAGCCAAACCGCTTCCCCGGCCCGTTCTGGGCATTCCCGAAGGTCCCTATCTCGCCCAGGCGTCGCGCGAGGCCCTGCTGGTCTTTGAGCAGAACCTGGCGCAGCTTGAGCGCGCTGGCTACGCCCTGCGGCGCGTGCCCGCTCTGGCGGATATCGAGGCGATCGCGCACCGCCACCAGCGCCTGGTCTGTGCCGAGATGGCGCGGGTACACGCCGACTGGTTCGGGCAGTACGAGATTCTCTATCGCCCGCGCACAGCAGCCGCCATTCGCGAGGGCCAGGCCATTACCTATCCCGAATACGACCTCTACCGCGCCAGTCCCCGCGCCCTGCGCAGCGAACTGGAGACCCTGATGGAGAGCGCAGGGATCGACCTCTGGGTGTCGCCTGCGACCACCGCATCCGCGCCGCTGGGTCTCGATACTACCGGCGATCCCGCTATGAACCTGCCCTGGACGCATGCCGGCCTGCCCGTGCTCACCCTGCCCGCCGGGCGCGCGCCCAACGGCCTGCCCCTCGGTCTGCAATGCGCCGCCCGTTTTATGCACGACGAATACCTGCTGGCCTGGGCAGACGAGCTTGCGCGCGCGCTCCACGTTGAGGAAGTCCACTCATAGAAGCAATATGATATACTCTGAGCAATGACGGATGTTCTGAGAGAAAGAACTGACAGGGAAGAACACAGGTATGAGGAGGATATGGCGCCTGATCGACCTGGATTACGAGACGCCTTTCGGGGCGCCTCGTCGTCTTCCTCCTGTGTTCAAACTGGTAATGTGGGGCAGCTTGCTCAGTACCGTTTTTCTTCTCTGCTGGCTAGCAGCGATTGTCAAATCCTGGAGTACTTACCACTTCCTGCCGATCAACCCGTTCATGGTCTGGTTTCTGCTTTTCGTTGCTCTCCTCTTCATTATTCTCTCAGCGAGCCTGGTGCGCGTTGTCCATCACGAATGGCACCGGCGGAGATACGGATATGTCAACCATTCCGGCCTGGGCGAGTTTCTTTTCTCCTCCTGTGCGGCAATCTACGCAGGCGGCCTTTTCCTTCTGATCGCCATATTCATGTTCGGACTGATCATACCGGCAGATGCGCTTATGACGCGCACCCGTTTTGTGTACCAGAACCTCTATACTGGACCGAACCTGCCGGTGCGCTTTGTCAATCCGAGCGATGGAAATGTCCAGGTATTCTGTGTGGGAACTGACGGAAAGTGTCTTGCGGGCGAAGATATTCCAGACGCGTTGCGTTCCCCTGGCCTGCGTCTCCTGCCCGGCCAGACAAGAGTCATCGCCTTCTCTTCTCCTGGAGACTACGCGGTGCAAAGCTTGACCACTCCCGGCATGTCGATGACCATCCACGTGAATCAGCTCGACGTGAAGGGGTACGGCCCATGACTATGCAGGCGTCCTAAAACATCCCCAATTGCACGCCCAGATTGCACACGTAAGGATTGCGCTCGTCCAGCTTGCGCAGATCGTGGTAGAGCGCCGCGATCGCTCCCTCTTTGCGCCTGGAATTTTCTGTTCTGATAATTTTTAGCGCCTCGATGCCCGATTGCGCGCTCTGCTCTAGTTCATTTTGCAGCTTGTACAGATGTGCTTCAGTCAAATGATAGTAAAGCGCCCATGTAGCAAATTCAGGTGTCAGGCTGTTCCAGGCCAGTCTCATTTCGTTGTTTACATCTTTGAGATAGCCCTGCTGTGGATATAGTTTGTGCAATTCCAGAAACATCTTTGCCCGTTCGTGGTGGACGCCAGTAAGGCTGATCCGCATAAAGCTGCGGTCCGGCTCGACTCTTTTATCTCTGACGATATTCAAAACCTTATCCTGCGAGCGTCTGATGCTTTTTAATAATTCAGAATCGCTGATTGTCTCTGGAAGCAGCATAGGAGTCGTCATAAGCTGAATATTCCCATACAACGGCGTATGTGTCCCGATCTTCTCCGAGGCTTCCAGCGCCTTGTGGGCAGCAATTCTGGCTTGCCTGATGTGTTCCTGCTCAAATTGAATATCTGCTCGGTTGAGCCAGAATTTTGCGGTCATCTCCTGGTCTTCAATTTCTTGCGCGATTTTCAAGGCTTTAGCATTGAGAATCAAACATCGCTGCTTGTTCTCCTCGCTTGTTCCCCGACCCTGTACAACCGAAATTTCGAGCAAATAGTACTGACAGAGCAAGCCCAGCCATGCCTCTCTCTCAATAGCCGGAGCGCGTTCGACGATCTCTTCGAGCTTGCGCAGACGCCGCTCGAAGCAATCGGCGATATTCATGAGCCTACCACCCTGAGATACATTATAAGCCATAGTCAGAGCATCTTCATACAGATAATAACTCTCTTCGTTGACGAGATCGGCAGCGTATTCCGATGGAACATTGACAGCAGGAGTACCTTGATTGTCCTGGTAATAAATCAATCGCCAGTCCAGGCCCAGCAGGGCAGGCGGAATCTTGAGCATTTTGGCGAGGAATTTGCGCCGGTTCTGGTCCACAATCATTGGCGAGCTTTCCCATTCGATGATGGTGCGTTCTTTGAACCCGGAGGCAATGGCGAACTCTGCCTGGGTGCGGCACCCGTATTTCTTCCGATAATGCGCTACAACCTGCCCCATGTGGGGTAAAATATCTTCGCCGGGATCAAAGTTCCCGTACCGTGACCACCAGTAGGACTCTGCCATAGGCATTCCTCCTCATACGCTTGCTACCTGTTTCGCTTGAAATAGCCCCATACTCTAGTATAAGCGATAAGTCGTCATTTTTCAATCTCTCTATCACAACAAGTGGGATTCTGTCCAATCTCTCTGCTGCGGAATTTCCGTCGCAGGCTCATGAGTTTTTTCTCTGAGTCCATATATACTACCCCTAACGCGCCGCTCTCTGAGAGGGAAGGTCGAACAGTCCAGTCCGATGCAATGTGGCAAGTGCCGTCCTCTTTCCTACTGCACCCGGTGTTTCCGGCGGCGCGTTTCTCTTTTCTGTTGTGGAATATGTCGAATGAAAGGGAATCAGCTATGAATACGAGTGGGAACAAACAAGCGAAATCTGGTACGTCCAATGCGCAGGGTGGGCCGCAGGAGTGGCAGGACGCGCGGGAGGCGCTGCGCAGCGAGCCGGCGGCTGTGCTCGCGGTCTCGGCGGAGTTGCCCGGTTTGTTGGAGATGGCCCAGGGACGGCGGGCAGAGCGCTGGGCGACGCTGGAGCGGACGAAGGGGGAGGAGCTGCCGTTGCTGACGGTCACGCAGGGCAATGCGCACTGGCTGCGCCTGCTGCTGGAGGTGTATCTCTTGTATTTGCAGAAGAAAGCGCCGCCTCAGGTGACGCGCCAGGACGATATTGAGGATCTGGCCCTGCTGCTGGAGCGGCTGCGCCTGGGGGATGAGCAGAACCAGGAGGAGCCGCTCGAAATGGTCTGCAATACCTCGCAAATCTTCATCCTGCGCGATGCGGTGCTGTTTTGTCGCTGGTTGCTGCGCGACTGGCTGCCCGCCTGTCCGGTGCAGCAGGCCCTGCTGCGTCCCCTCGACGATCTGCATGCCGAACTGGAGAAGCTGCTCGAACGCGTGCTGGAGTGAGCAGGGCTCTCCCGGCGCTGGCATCATCCGTAGACGATGCTGTCCTCGTACCCTCTGGCGGCGTGCGGCCTGTGCGCCGTCAGAGGGTACTGGAAAGGCGTCAGGTGAAGCCGATGGCGTAGGGACATGGCGCGCAGGAGGCGCACAGGCACGTTGGTCGGCACATTCAGCAGGACGCACACAAGGGGCGTCCCCATAGGCGTTAACTTAAGCACGTGAACCACCGACCAGAGGAGAAGCAGCCAGAGCCAGTCCGGGATGAGCCAGGAAAAGCCGACGGATGCAGCTCTCCTGATGGGCGCGGTGCCATCGCCGGCTTCCGAGAAAGCGGTGGAGATCGGGCAGGCAGGCACGCAGATGGGCAAAGGTCCAGCCGCCTTGTACCAGCAAGCGCAAGGTCGTCACCGCGAGGGCGGTCACGCTCCAACTGCTCACGCTCAGGGGACTGAGCACGGCAGCAGCGTCGGGCGGCCCGCCTGGGTCCTGGTCGTGGGTGGCGCGCCAGTGCTCCTGGGCCGCCGTCAGGATCTGGCGGGCGGCCTGGGCTTCGGATTGGATCAACGCCCAGCAAAGCAGCACGGCCAGCAGGGTGGCCTCATTGGTGGCCGCTGTTTGCCCACGTAACTGCGCGAGCCGGAGCAGCTGTTTCATACGCTTGATGACCAGTTCGATCTGCCAGCGGGCCCGATAAAGCGCCAGCACCTGGTCATCAGACCACTGCTCAGGGGAAAGACTGGTGAACAGCAAGAGCCAGCCGCACAGGTCCAACGTCTCCTCTTTGAGCTGGCGTTGCTGCTTGACCGCTTTCTTGCGCTCCTTCTCGCGCGCGTGCTGGGCCGCTTCTTCGGGCAGGGCCCAGGCCACCAGCCGACCCGTCAAGCGGCGCCCGGCGTACTCAAAGGCTCCCTGGCACTGGCCCTGGCCCGTGCTGAGCCGCTTCACCCAGGCCCGCACGTCCACTGGCTTACCCGTCGGGTCGCACAGCGGCACTTGATGAGGAACCAGGCGCACGACCACCTGGGCGCCAGCCTGCAGAGCAGAGGCCAGTTGCTTGCGGCGGCAGGAGCCCCGGTCGGCCACCACCACGTCGCCGGCCTGCAAGGCAAAGAGGGTCAGACCCTCGGCGGTGTGGCCATCACTGATCTTGACATCCAGCAAGCGGCCCGCCAGCAAGTCATAGCCCAGGTGGACCCGCCAATCGTCCCCCGTGCCCCCCGGCTCTGTGAGGCGCGTCGCATCGATGAGCACGATGCGCCCACCAGGCAGAGGCGCGGGGCCAGACGAGACGGCCAGACACTCGCTCAGCAGCCACAGCAGCCACGCACGCGCCTGGCGCAACCGCTTCTGCCAGGCGACGTGCGAGAGGTTGGCCAGGCCAATGAGGACGGCCCAGGCGCCCACTTGCCGAAAAGAAGGAGCGCACAGCACGTAGGCGAGCACCCCGCGCAGCAGATCCGCTACCCCGCGCAGGCCACGCGCCCGCACAAAGGCTCCCGTTTGGCGCGCCTGCTGCTCGTACTGGGCAGGCAACCGAGCTACCACCTCCTGTTCCCAGCTCTGGGTGAGCAGGGCGTTGAGTTGCTTTGAGAGGTCGGACGCGCTATGATGGGTCACGTTGGGCATGGGTTCCTCCTGAATGAGCAAGGTTGAATTATGCTTACTCTACCAGAGGATCTGTGCCTCTCTTCTCTTTTTCGCTTGTTCAGGTACTATTGGCTTAAGTTAACGCCTATGGGGGCGTCCCTACTATGGACGGGGTTGGTCTTGTTCGCGCGTGTGTTGCGTATATCTGACGTGAACTGGCCTGGTGGGGATGGATCAAGGCGCATGGGCATCTTCCAGCCACGTCCAGCGCCCAGACCATCAGGTTGCCCTGACGTTATGGTACGCGTAAAATGTACCCACGCACCCAATCCCCGTCCATAGTAGGGACGCCCCTTGTGTGCGTCCTCCGCCTTGTGTGTGCGTCCTGCGCGCACTGCCTGTCCGCGTCCTGCAATCTCACGCACCCAACATGCCTGGTCCCTCCCTTGATGCGGATGGGACGCTGCTTGTCCGTGTCCTTCCGGCTTGGCCACGTGCGTTCTGCAATGCTTACTCACGTGAGTTCTTCCGGCTTACTCACGTGCGTCCCTGCGCAATCGCGCACCCAATGCGCGGGGATGTACGTCGGCGGGCGTCCTGTGTGCATCCTGCGGACGACATCCCGCACCATTCCTGGCTGCGTGCCAACCAGCATGAATCCGGCGCGCTCCCATACCTGACGTGCAGATCTCCTGCCTGCTGTGCCGCCGAGCTCCTGGCTTCACCTTAACGTGTATGGGAGCGCATCCGGGATTGCCCGGCCCTAGAACCGATGCAGCGGTTGTTGCGGCGCGTAGCTCTGAGCGGCGGGCGTAATCTCGTCCGCGTTCAGGCCGGACTGCCGCAGGGTATCGCGAATAGCCTTATCTGTCACCTTCTCGACCGAAGCGAGCGTATCCAGCGTAAAGTCACTGAGGCGGTTGGGGCGCAGGAGCGCCGCGAAATCCCCATCGGTCAGCATGAAGACCAGCGAGCGGAACAGCCAGATGAGAAAGAAAAAGAGCAGGCCATAGAAGGCATAGCCAAAGAACGTATTCACGCCCTCAGCAAAGCCCGCGTTTCCTGCCAGGATATCTGAGGTGGAGGGATGAATCACGATAAAGAAGATCAGGCAGAGCAGCATCAGCACGAACAGGCCGCCCAGGACGATCTCGCGGATCGTACTGAGGGGCTGGCGGACCGTTGAAGTGCGCGAGATGTAGAGATTCTGGCCCATCGGCGCCATATAGACAAAGACGGAGGCGGGGCCATATTGCACGCGCACAAAATCGCGCTCCTCCAGGGCGAGGCCCTGTTCGCGCAGGCGGTCAAACGACGGAGTGACGCCCAGCACGCCCTGGCGATTGATCTGCTCGACCAGCGTGCTGCGCAGTTGCGTCGGGGGCACATTGCGGCCATCCAGCAGCCAGGAGTGATGATGGACGGGCGTGCCTCGATTGGCGAAGGCGCGTTGCAGGCTAGAGCCGCCGGTCGAAGCCGTCTGCACCTGCCCGTAGGGAGGCTGTCCGTAGGGAGCTTGCATAGGATAGCCGGCCTGCTGTGGCTGTGCAGGCATAAACGGAGCCTGCGACTGAGCGGGATTGGGCGTGGCTACGGGCGGCGGAAAAGCGGGCTGAGGCTGCGACGGGGGTTGTGGTTGCGGAGTCAGCACCAGCGGCGTCGGCTGAGCGATCGGCGCGGGCTGAGGCTGCTCAGAGGGCTTGAGCGTCGAGCCGGGATCGGCATCGGGCGGGATACTGCCAAGACTGGCCGGGCGAACGGTGGCATCATCACTCACCGCCTGCCCGTTCGCCGGGAAGCGATAGCCACAGAACCGGCAGAATGTCGTATCATCCTGGTTGGTCTGGGAACATTGGGGACAGATGCGCGCCATAAAAAACCTCCTCTATATAGGAAAAAATGTAGGTCGGCAAGCGTCGCCGGGGGGCCGCAGCTTGCCGAAGAATCTCTGGGATAGGATTGGTCGCAGTCTCTCTCTGCTCAAGACGAGCAAGAAGACGTTTTCGCAAGGCCCGGTTGTATTATCAACCCCTGAAGCCATTTTTGCAAGCCTTCTGGGATTTTCTGAGTATCCCCTGGCCAGGCGAGCGGCTTTGTATCCCGGATGAGGCAGACGCCTGAGGTGCGGGAGATGGGAGAGGTGGGAGGTCCCGAACCGGCAAAGGCTGATTTTGGACATCCTGGCAGCCGCGTTGTAAGCTATAAAGAGACGTTTTTACAGGCAAATCAAGAAAGGTAGCGAGAGCATGCCACAGAAATATAACGAACGCGGCAGCGAGGGCGCGCGGCCAGGGCGCGCCCCGATCCTGGGTCAGAGTCACGGCCTCTCAGATCTCGAGGGCCGCATGGTCCAGCAGATGATTCGCGAAGAGCAACATTCTTCCCGCGAGCTCTTCATTCCGCCGGAGGACCTGGCGCAGGAGGCCACCACCAGCATGTCGGCGGAGGCCGCGCAGGTCGTGCAGGACAGCCAGGTGCTGACGATCCTGCACATGTTCAATCGCGACTTCCTCTACGGGCAGGGGCGCTTCGATGAATACAAAGACGGCCTGCTGCTCAAATGGGGCGACGGCTATTCGCGCCGGCATATCTGGATCAGCGTCGAGAACGGCAACCTGCTGTTCGAGACCAGCCATCTAAAGAAATGCGACAAGCCCTACTGCAACGGGACGCATCATGTGCTGACGAGGGATCTCTACACCAACCTGGATCTCATCAACCAGGAACTGGGCGACCTCTTCCGTCATCCCGTGTATGAGCCATCGGACGACTAGCATTTCAGGACAGGGAGAGCGCGAATGAGCGTTCACATTCTCGCGCTAGAGAAGGATCTTTTCTTCGCCGTCAAGATCCGCGACACCCTGCGGCATCACGACATAGAGGCCAGGACGGCACGCACGCTGGCGGCCTTCGAGCAGGGTCTGGCGCTCAGCGGAGAGGAGAGGCCCGCCCTGGTGATCGTCAACATCGCCACGCAGGGGATCGATTGGGAAGAGGCGATTCGCAAAGCGCACGCCGC
>Ga0209581_1002163_pt1 | contig 19772 bp, 18 predicted proteins | sample Coa_R2_FD_187160 | JGI IMG/M metagenome (GOLD analysis project Ga0209581, IMG submission 187160) | Surface soil microbial communities from Centralia Pennsylvania, which are recovering from an underground coalmine fire - Coalmine... | ecosystem: Environmental > Terrestrial > Soil > Unclassified ...
GCCACTTCGCCAGAAAATGTTTGCTCGCGGCGCCTCGCACGGTGTATAAATACTCTTGTTCTGGTTCCACCCCGTTGGCCGGTTTTGAAGTGTCCACCATTGGCCGGTTTTCAGACGTCCACCGAGGACGAATCGTTCGCGTTCGCCGGTCTCCGGGTCCGTACAATAGCCGTACAGCGTACCAAGCCCGAACGGACGATCCGGGTAGAGCATCAGCGCATTCATGCCCGTGCTGATCACCGACTGGTTCCCCCGATGGTCTTCAAGGGCCTGCTTGATGTCGGCTTCGATTTGCTCGTACGTCTTCGCCAGAACCGGATCCATCTCGACGCTGACAACCTCCTCCTCGTAGGAAGGCAGAGCGTCGGAAATGTCCTCCAGCGAGACAAACGCCCCCAATTCCATCAGGAATCGGCCGAACAGCAGCGGTGATGCGCCGGGCCGCCGCCGCACGCGAGTGGTGACCTTGGGCTTGTCGGAGCAGACGTTATCCGCCGGCGTAATCGTGGTGACTTTCTCCAACACACCGTAGGTCTCGGAGAACGAGCGAACACCTGCATCTCCGTAAGCAAAGCCTTCTTCAAGCATCTTCTTCGGATGCAGCCTGAAGAGAATGTTGAACAGTTCGTCCGCGTAGCCGCCGTTGAGCGTGCCCGTCAGAATGATCGTCCGATCCGCGCAGGAGGCGATGGTGCCCAGTGCCGCGCCTTGCGCGGTATCGCCCTTAAGTTCATGAACCTCGTCGGCGATGCCGTAGTCGAAGAATCCCTTCATGTGTCGGCCGATGAAGTCCATCGGCGCACATCGCCGAATCTTCGTCCCGTCAGCCTGCCACAGCGCACTGAAGAAAGGCCGCCGCCCTTTTTGTACGCTGGATTGCTCATCGGGCATAACGAATTCACTTTGTTTCACTTTGCGGAAGTCCGCTCTGCGAAGCTGATCGTCGTCGGTAAGCACGGGCCGGCCGGTATCCGGGTTTACGACGGCGCCGTTGAATGGCCCGCTCCTCGGAACTTGGAAGGCGTGGCGCCAGTGGTAGGAAAGCTTCGCTCGGTCTCTTCCCACGATGAATACCGCGGGGCAATCACAGGTGGAATTCCATCGTGCCCGAGCTGATCGATACTGCTTCCGAAGCCGGAGATCACTCAAGTTCGTCTGCAAACCCTCCCTGATGACCCGGCCATTGCGGAGCCGGACCTCGTTGACGCCGGCGAAGCCGTTCGAACCGACGCCATTTCGCACGCCATCGATCAGGAACACACGAACCCGCGGCAGAGTCAAGAAGCATTCCCTCGCCATCTTTGTCACCAGTTGAGGAGGAACCATCGCGAGCGCCGTGAACTGTTTTCCCTTCGCGTGAGCCAAAATCGCGCCCAACGATATCAGCGTCTTTCCGGTTCCACACTCGGCAATGGCACCCGCCGATCGTTCCGTTTCGAGGCGCTTGGCCAACCCTGCGATCGCTAATGCTTGGGCTGCGTAGGGAGTTCGACGAAGTCGACGCAATTCCGATGGCAAGGGATCTTCGGGCTGATGAAGAGGCGGAAACTGCTTCAATATTCGGTCTTCGAGCTGGTGAGCGAACTGGCGTAAATACGTCGAGATCGAGTCGATCTGTTGCATTGCTGACTCCTGGTGTGCGCAGGTGACAAAGTAGGCGGCTCCGCCAATTACCATTCGGCGGTTGCTTTGGAATTCGCGCAGAGACCTGCGGCGGAGGATGGAGGCGGACCGTTTACCTCAACTGTGGTTCGTACGGCGGCGGTCCAAGCTCGAATGTTGCCGGCAGCCGCCAAGTGCCCGATTCACGATTCTCTGGAATCCGAATTAGTCCGCGCTTGAGGGCATGGCCTGTCCATCCGAGAAACCTCTTTTTCGTTCCCCTAACCAGAACGGGATGGCAACCAACGCCGATCAGACGCTCGATGGCCTGTTTCCTTCGGAGTTCGTTAGTGAACCACTCGCTCCACTCGGGCAAGACTGGAATGCCGAAGCGGGCACCGAGCCGGTAGAGGACAAATTCGGGATCGCCATCGCAGAGGACTGTCCGCCGCGCACCCGGATTCCCTCCCGTACAGGTCTTCGCGAGTTCGTCGGACAGAGCCACAAGGTGCCGAATTGGCCTGCGCCGTCCAGGAACACTCAGCGAACTCCTGAATACCACGGCCTCTGCGCCGACGCTGACCATCAGGCGTTCAATTTGTGGCCCTGTCAGATAGAAGCGAGCTTCCTCTGAGAGAGCTGCCGCTATCGCGGCGATCTCCTGGTCATTTCCGAAGACGGACAGAAGGTGACAACGGGCAGATCGGTTGTCCGGTTCGTGCTCAGCAATGGCGCGATCCACATGTACCCGAACGTCAATTGTCGTGTCCCGTGTGACCTTCGTGAATTGCAGCGTTCCCATTCGAAGGTGCGCGTTCTCCATTGGTGTTTGTTCCTTCCTTCAGAACCGCTGTCGTACCGTTGGAATAGATCAGAGTCAGTGACTGCGTAAAACGCTCGCGTTCGCGAATTGTCATCACTCCAGCATCGTCGGTGTCCTCGAAGCGATCTGTTACTTTGATGGATTCCCAGCGGGCCGCGTGCAGATCGTCGCCCTCGCCGAAGATTCCGTTGAGCAGTCCGGACGTCGTCAGGAGGCCGTTTCCTCGTTTTTGATAAGAATTGGGCAAGTTATTGAAACTAAAGGCGAATACTTGATGGCTAAGCCGCATACGCAGCATCATTCGTCTCCACATTGCCTGTGCACAACTTGCACAGGCGACGGGCTGCGGCACCAGTCGCTGCAGTCAAGCTTGTCGGAAAGGAAGCACCACGTCGTCAGGATCTATGGCTGGCAGGGCAGAGGGTGTGATCCGTCAAATTGACCGCACCCAAGCTCTGATTGAGGTGTGATCCAGGAACCGATTATGAGATCATCCCATTGGCCGCGTGTTGGCGACTGCGCCGGGCTGGTTCCGGCAAGCGACTCCCAAAATGCGAGCCTCGCCCAAATCACTCCAGACGATGCGTGGCTCTCATTCCTGATCGGCCCTGCCGGTCGGAACCGATTGAGGGCCGCGCGGCTGAGCCTGCGGTTCTGCAACAGCAGGCTCGCCGGCGCTTGGGAGTAACGGAGTCAGATACCTTTTTCTCGGGCGTCGCTTCACTGCGAGTGATAACTGCTCTCAGCGAACTGCACCCGGAGAAGTGATGGTCCCGCTGTACGAGCCGCAGGCGTGATATGTCCCGTCGCTACTCAGCCTCGAATCTTTGTAGAGCGTCTGGGTAAAGCTCCCTTGGACCCCGGCGAATCGACCCGTGCCACCGGTGATGGTGTAAATCTGCGTGGACTTACGGTACGTGTCTCCAGGCTCCGCACCCACAACCTGGCAAGGGGCCATATCCACAAACACGCCCGAGCCGACTTCTGTCGTAACGATGGTGTCTCCATTGGCGGCGATCCAAGTGACGGTCCCAGTGCTACCGGACGGCCCGGTTGCAAGTACCTGAGTGGATGAGAATTGACCGACAAGGGTGCCAATTCCAGTGATGCTTTGAGTGACAAAGGGTGGGCTGATGGTGACGTTCCCTTGGAACGTGCCCTTGAATGGTGCTTGTGTCTGTGCCGCCGCCGGGAGGGCAAGCGCCGCCGTCAGAATCATCCCCGCTATGGGCAGGTAGATCTTGGTTCTCGTGATGGTTTTCATATGCGCGTTCATCTCCTTTCAGGTTTTTCGATCAGGCGCCGGTTCGAATCCGGCTCTCCGTCCGCTGGTACAAACGGAAACGAGCGGCGATAGCGGTCACGGTTTTGGTATATTTCTTTTGTTCGAAGGAGAAGGGGCTGGCCATCGGCGTAACCTCTGCTGAAATCACGACTTTGTTGAAAGCCTGGAGCGGCGGCGACGAAGCGGCCCTGGGCCGGTTGGCGGAGCGAGTATATCCTGAACTGCGCCTCATGGCTCGCCGATATATGAAGACCAGCGGTCCGGAAAACACCCTCCAGGCCACCGCACTGGTCCATGAGGTTTACCTGCGCCTGGTGGACGTGACCCATGTGGAATTGCGCGAGCGGGCGCAGTTTTTTGCAATGGCTGCGCAGATCATGCGCCGCATCCTGGTGGATGCCGCGCGCGCACGCGGGGCACACAAACGCGGCGGCGGCGCGCGCAAAGTGAACCTGGATGAAACAGCCCTCCTGTCGAGCGCGCCGGACCGATCCATTCTGGCCCTGGATGAGGCCCTGACAGCGTTCTCGCAGGTTGCCCCGCGACCTGCCAAGGTCGTCGAACTGCGTTATTTCGGTGGATTGACCGAGAACGAAATCGTCGCGGCTATGCAGATCTCACCGCGCACGGTCAGGCGCGATTGGGATCTTGCCAAGGGCTGGCTGTTGCGGGAGTTAGGCCATAAAATAGCGGATCCATCGCCACATGACGCCGGAGCGCTTCCAGCAAATTGAAAAATTGTACCAAGCGGTTTGCGGGGGAACCGCCGAGGAGCGCACGGCGCTCTTGGCCCAGACAGATCCCGAATTGCGCCGCGAATTAGAGTCGCTTCTCGCACCGCGCACTGGCGGCGAATTCCTGGATCGGCCTGCCATTCAGAACGTCCCGGAACTGCTGGCGGACCTGACGGTCACAGGATTGACTGCGGGGGCTCGCCTGGGACCCTACCAAGTGGAAAGCAAGCTCGGCGAAGGCGGCATGGGGGAGGTGTTTCGGGCAGTAGACACGCGATTAGGCCGGCCCGTCGCCATCAAGTTCGCCCGCGAAGAGTTCAGCGCTCGTTTCGAGCGCGAGGCGCGTGCGATTTCGTCACTGAATCACCCGAACATCTGCACGCTTTACGACGTTGGGCCGAACTATCTGGTAATGGAACTGGTGGAGGGCGAGACCTTAGCGGCCCGGCTGAAGAGCGGACCCCTGCCGTTAAAGACGGCGATCCTTTATGCCCCGCAAATCGCGGCTGCGTTGGCGGAGGCGCACGTCAAGGGAATCATTCACCGGGATTTGAAGCCGGGCAACATCATGATCGCGAAATCCGGCGTGAAGGTTCTGGATTTCGGACTGGCGAAATCCAGCGTGGACGAAGCGGTCACGTCCAGCCAAATGGTGATGGGCACTCCGGCCTACATGGCGCCGGAACAGCGGGAAGGCAAACCTGCCGATGTGCGGACCGACATTTACTCCTTCGGCTGCGTCCTCTATGAAATGTTGACCGGGGGAAGAGTCACGGCACAGCGAAGGCGCATCCCCTCGCGCAGACTGGAAAAGATCGTACACCGGTGTCTCGAAGAGGATCCCGGACGCCGCTGGCAATCGGCTGCCGGGTTAGAGCGAGAACTGGCGAAGGTAACCGTCGCCACAACCGCCTGGAAAGCCGTTGCGGCTGCGGCCAGTATTGTCGCAGTATTCGCCGCGGCATACGCCTATCTTCAGGGCCCTCCGAAACTCACCGAAAAGGACACTATCGTTCTGGCCGGGTTCGAGAATAAGACCGGCGATCCGGTCTTCGACGACACGATGCGACAAGGGCTGGCTGTTGAGCTTCAACAATCGCCGTTTCTCAGCCTGCTCCCGGAAGCGCGAATCCAACAGACGCTGGCTCTTATGGGCCAACCGAAGGATGCGCCCCTAACACCGGAAATCGCGCAGCAACTCTGTGAACGCACCGGCAGCGCCGCGATTCTCGAAGGCTCCATCGCTAGCGTTGGCAGCGAGTATGTGCTGGGCTTGCGCGCAAGAACTTGCAACACGGGCAGCATCCTGGATCAAGAGCAAGTCCAGGCGGCCAGGCGAGAGGACGTCCTCAATGCTCTCAGCCAGATCGCCCGTAAATTCCGAACCCGAATTGGCGAATCGCTGGCTACAGTGGAAAAACACTCGACGCCGCTCATCGAGGCTACAACGCCTTCGCTAGAAGCCTTGAAAGCTTACACCACCGCGATGAAAGTGCACCTCGCCGGCGGCGGGTGCGCGGCGGGCATACCTTTGTTCCGGCGTGCCGTAGAGATCGATCCCAAATTCGCAATCCCCTACGCAAATTTGGGGCTCTGCTATAGCGCTACGGGAGAATCTGTGTTGTCGGTCGAGACCACTACAAAAGCCTGGCAACTGCGAGATCGAGTCAGCGAGCGGGAGAGGTATTTTATCGATTTCCTATACGACCGGAACGTAACGGGAAATCTGGAGAAGGCGTACCAAACTCTCGAGTTGTGGCTTCAGACCTATCCCCGCGGGGACGAACCACCAAGTCCCCACGATCTGCTAGGGGGAATTTCCGCCCAGGGGACGGGCCGTTTTGAAAGAGCGATCGAGATATCCCGGGAGTTTATGGTGACCCGTCCTGAGGTTGGCATTGGGTATGCCGATCTTGGGTCGAGCCGTTTCTTCCTCGACCGCTTCCCCGAAGCCGAGAGCGCTCTTCAGCAAGCTGATGAACGCAAGCTGGAGCCCCGTAATGATCTGGTGATGCGATACAACATCGCGGTGTTAAAAGGCGACAAGGACCAGATGGATCGGGTAGTAGCTCGGGCCAGGGGCAAGCACAGAGCGGAGCACGGCGTGGCCCACGCGGAGGCTCTTGCTCTCGCGCGGTCCGGCCGATTACGGGCCGCACGCCTGTCGTCGAGCAGGGCCGTGGACCTGGTCCTGCAAGAGGGAGAAGAGGCGCGCGAACTGGCGGCGACTTACCAGGCCGCACGAGCGGTTTGGGAGGCCCTTTGCGGAAACGGCGCTGATGGGCAAAACGCGGCCAACGCGGCGCTCAAGCTTGCCAGCGGTCGGGACGTCCAATACACCGCCGGCCTTGCGATCGCTCTTTCGGGGGATTCTTCTCGATCAGAGGCGCTCGCCGGCGATTTAGAGAATCGCTTCCCGGAGGATACCTTCGTTAAGTTTACCTATGTGCCGGTTCTTCGCGCGTTAGCCGCACTGGGGCGGGGCATGCCAGCGGACGCAGTGGAGCGCCTCGAAATCGCTCGGCAATATGAGCTGGCGGCCAACGGCCTTAATTTCAGTTTTTATCTTGGCGGTTTGCACTCGGCCTATGTGCGCGGCGAAGCTTTCATTGCCCTACACCGGTATGCGGAAGCGGCGGCCGAGTTTCAGAAGATTCTCGATCATCGCGGCATCGTGGGAGCAGATGCCATCGGCGCGCTGGCGCACCTGCAACTCGGTAGGGTGTTCGCTCTATCGGGAGACAAGGCCAAGGCGAGAGCTGCCTATGAGGCTTTCCTCACGCTTTGGAAAGACGCAGATCCCGACGTCCCAATCCTGAAGAAAGCCAAAGCAGAGTACGGCAGGCTGTAGTGACGGCGCTGTAACCTTTGGCTGCTCAATTCCTTAATCGCCTTAGCAGAAGACTCGTGAGGATAAGATCATGACTAACGGCCAGACCATGCACACACTGCCGGGAGCATCAAAATTTCCGACGACCCGGTGGACCCTGGTGGTTGCTGCCGGCGATCCACAGCGGAAGGAGGCTCGGTCCGCCATCGCTTGTTCACTGCAGCTTGGCATATTCGGCCTTGGCTTGTTTGAGAACCGGGATGCCGGGATCGGCGTCCTTCCAGAGCGTGAAGAACGCATCGTATGCACTTTTTGCCTTGCCCTTGTCTCCTGAAAAAGCGTACACCCTACCGAGCTGTAGGTGTGCGAGCGCGCCTATAGGATCCAGCCCCACGATCCCGCGATGATTGAGGATCTTCTGAAACTCGGCGGCGGCTTCCGCATACCGCCGCGTAGCAAGTAAAGCCTCGCCGCGCACGTAGGCCGAGTGCAAACCGCCAAGATAGAAACTGAAATTAAGACCATTCGCCGCCAGCTCATATTGACGAGCGATTTCGAGGCGCTCTACGGCGTCCGCTGGCTTTCCGCGCCCCAGCGCGGCCAACGCGCGAAGGACCGGCGAGTAGGTAAACTTCACAAAAGTATCTTCCGGGAATTCCTTTTCCAAATCGCCGGCAACCCGCTCCGATCGGGAAGAATCTCCCGAGAGAGCCAGGGCAAGGCCGGCGGCATATCGGACGTCCCGGCCGCTGGCAAGCTTGAGCGCCGCATTGGCCGCGCTTTGTCCTTCGGCCGCATTTCCGCAAAGGGCCTCCCAAACCGCTCGAGCGGCCTGGTACGCCGCCGCCAACTCGCGCGCCTCTTCTCCCTCTTGCAGTACCAGATCCACCGCGCGGCTCGACGACAGCCGGGCGGCCCGCAACCGGCCGGACCGCGCTAGAGCGAGAGCCTCCGCGTGAGCCACACGGTGTTCCACTCGCTGCTCGCCCTTGGCCCGGGCTACTACCCGATCCATCTGGTCCTTGTCACCCGTTAACGCCGCGATGTTGTATCGCATCACGAGATCGTCGCGAGGCGCCAGCTTGCGTTCATCGGCTTGCTGAAGAGCGCTCCCGGCTTCGGGAAAGCGGTCGAGGAAGAAAAGACTGGACGCAAGACTGCCGTACGGGATGGGCACGCCGGGATCGGCGGCGATTAACCTTTGGGACGCCTCGATCGCTCTGTCAAACCGGCCCGTCCCCTGGGTGGAAATGCCCCCTAATAACCCCCGAGGGCTCGGAGTCTCCTCTTCGCGAGGATACGTCTGATGCCACAACTCGAGGGTTTGGTATGCCTTTTCCAGATTTCCCGTTACCTGCCGTTCGTAGAGGAAATCGATGAAAAACCGCTCCGGTTGGCTGACGCGATTCCGTAGTTTCCAGGCTTTTGTGGTGCTCTCGACCGCTAATACGGACCTTCCGAAAGTGCTGTAGGCGAAGCCCAGATGCGCCCAAGCCGTCGCGAACTGTGGGTCGATTTCGACAGCCCGGCTGAATAAAGGTATGTCCGCGGTGGTCCCCCCGTGCAAAATCCCCTTCAACGCAGTGCTATAAGCCTGGAGGGCTTCGAGTGACGGCGTCGTCGCCTCGGCGAGCGGCGTCGAGTGCTTTTCCACCGTAGCCAGCGATTCGCCAACCCGGGTCCGGAATTTACGGGCGATCTGGCTGAGAGAGTTGAGCACGTCCTCCCGCCTGGCCGCCTGGATCTGCTCTTGATCCAGGGCGCTGCCACTGTTGCAGTTTCTTGCGCGCAAGCCCAGCACATACTCGCTTCCAACCCTTGCGATGGAGCCTTCCAGAATCGCGGCGCTGCCGGTGCGCACGCAGATTTCCTGCGCGATTTGAGACGTCAGCCGCGCATCTCTCGACTGGCCCATCAGAGCCAGCGTCTGTTGGATTCGCGCTTCCGGGAGCAGGCTGAGAAACGGCGATTGTTGAAGCTCAACAGCCAGCCCTTGCCGGAGCGTGTCGTCGAAGACCGGATCGCCGGTCTTATTCTCGAACCCGGCCAGGACGATAACGTCCTTCCCGGTCAGCTTCGGAGGGCGCTGAAGATAGGCGTATGCCGCGGCGAACACTGCAACAATACTGGCGGCGGTTGCAACGGCTTTCCAGGGGGTTGCGCCGGCGGCCGCCTTCGCCAGTTCCCGATCGAGCCAGGCAGCCGATTGCCAGCGCCTTCCAGGGTCCTCTTCCAGACATCGGTTGACTATTCTTTGTACTTTTCGTGATGGAACGCGCCTCCGCCGGGCTCCGGCCCGCCCGCCGGTCAACATCTCATAGAGGACGCAACCGAACGAGTAAATATCGGTCCGCGCATCGGCAGGTTTGCCTTCCCGCTGTTCCGGCGCCATGTAGGCCGGCGTGCCTATCGCCATGTGGCTGGCCGTGACGTTTTCGTCCGCGCCCGATTTCGCCAATCCGAAATCCAGAACTTTCACGCCGGATTTCGCGATCATAATGTTGCCCGGCTTCAAATCGCGGTGAATGATTCCCTTGACGTGCGCCTCCGCCAGCGCAGCCGCGATTTGCGAGGCGTAAAGGAGCGCCGTCTTTAACGGAAGGGGTCCGCTCTTCAGCCGGCCCGCTAAGGTCTCGCCCTCCACCAGTTCCATCACCAGATAGTTCGGCCCAACGTCGTAGAGCGTGCAGATGTTGGGGTGATTCAGTGACGAAATCGCACGCACCTCGCGCTCGAAACGGGCGCTGAACTGTTCGTAGGCGAACTTGATAGCGACAGGCCGGCCGAGGCGCGTGTCGACAGCGCGAAACACCTCGCCCATGCCGCCCTCGCCGAGTTTGCTTTCGATACGGAACGGCCCGAGGCTCGCCCCGGCGGACACTCGAGTGAGGGTCAAACCCTCCAGCGTTGGCGGGGCATTGTGAATGGCAGGCCGATCCAGGAATTCAACGCCAGGGCGCTGTGCGAGCAGCGACTCTACTTCGCGCCGCAATTCGGGATCGGTCTGGGCCAACAATGCCGCGCGCTCCTCCGCGGGCCTCTCGCGAGCGGCCTGGTATAGCTCTTCAACTTGATGGAAGCGCTCCGGAGTCATGTGTTGGTGGATCTTCTATTTTATGGCTTAACTCTCGGAAGAGCCAAGCCTTCGCAAGATCCCAGTCACGCTCGACTGTGCGCGGTGAAATGTTCAAAGCCGCGACGATTTCTTTCTCGGTCAATCCGCCGAAGTATCGCAATTCGACCACCTTGGCCTGGCGCGGGGCAATCCGCGAGAACGCCGTAAGGGCCTCATCCAGGGCCAGAATGGATCGGTCCGGAGCGCTCGACAGGAGGGCTGTTTCATCCAGGTTCACTTTGCCAGCGTCGCCGCCGCGCTTGTCTGCGGCGCGTCTGCGCGCGGCGTCCACCAGGATACGGCGCATGATCTGCGCGGCTATCGCAAAAAACTGCGCGCGCTGCCGCCATTCGACCTTGGTCACGTCCACCAGCCGCAGATAAGCCTCATGGACCAGGTCGGTTGTCTGGAGGGTATTGCCCCGGCGTTCGTTTTTCATATACCGCCGGGCCATGTGGCGCAATTCGGGATAGACACGCTCCGTCAGCCGGCCCAGGGCGGCTTCGTCGCCGCCGCTCCAGGCTTTCAATAATGCCGTGATTTCAGCAGAGGACACGTCGGTGGACAGCGCGTTCTCCTCCAGGCAAAAAAAATATACCAGACCGTGGCGGCATTTGCTGAAGCCTTCCGCCTGTACCGGCGGAAGGGGAACAAGAATTATCCCCCCCAAACCGCAGACAGGAGATACGCATGAAACACATCGCAACCCTGGCGCTGATGCTCACTCTCGGCGCCGCAAGCGTCTACGCGCAACAGCATCCGGTAAACATGAGGTTTTCGGGAAGTGGCGGGCCCAGCCCGATCGATCTGAAACAACCCAACACCGTTAACTTTGAAGAGCATGTCGCTGGGAACGGTTCGCTGGGCCCGTTCACTTATCGGGATCTCAGGGCCGCCTCGATTCCTCCGCAGAGCATCGGCGCTTGCCCGGGCCCTTTTCTCCCAGCGGCGTTCGGCGGGGGCATTTTTCGCTTTGAAGATGGGAGTCTATTGACGTTCAGTATCAAGCCAAAAGAAGGGGGTGATTGCATAGATATGGTGCAAAAAGTAGCCCGTTGTACTTTGACCCTGGAAATCACGGGTGGGACCGGCCGTTTCCAGAATGCTTCCGGCGTCCTGACGTATACCGAGACCGCGGCGCTGCTGGCGGTAGCTGATTTCTCGACCGTGCCACCCACCGTCTTCATGACAACCGAAACGGGGGAAATTACGGGAGCGATTTCGGTACCCGCCGGACAGGAAGGGCTTCCAGGCGCGGCGCGATAAGGAGGCTACACTAATGAAACACATAACGACTCTGTCACGACCTCGGCTTTGGAAAACAGCGCTGGCAACTCTGTGCGCTGCCGCGTTCTCTCACATGGGTCTGGCGCAAGTCCCGACGCCCACAATTCTGCGGATCGACACGGCAAATGTTGTCTTGTATATCGAAGACACATCTGACCCTTCAAAGTTTGCCACTGATCCCAACGTGACCACGCCAGGACACCCGAACAACTTCTTCCGGAACGTCATGATCGGCGATATTCGAGCCGTTAACGGCCAGCCCGTGTTGGGAACTTTTACCAGCACGGGGCCGGGGGGCGGGTATGTTCGTACAGCCCCCACGCCCGGGCAGGCGATCGCTGACACGGTGCGGAATGGAGTACAAGTGATCAGCTTCGAAATCTTGAAGAGCGACGGAACCCCGATCGGGACCATCATGGCCAGCGGATTCCCCGCTGGCGCTCCGCCACCGGGATCTCCTTCGAATGTCAGCGGGAGCAATTTCGTGGTTACCGGCGGTACGGGAGCATTCCTTGGCGCCCGCGGGCAGGTGGGCGCGGGGAACAACCCGCCGGGTGTGCCGCCAATGCGCGGCGCCTCAATCACGGAAGACCCCGCCAACCGGCGCCGGAATGGAGGTGGGTCAACTCAGTTGGTAGTCCAGTTGATCCCCATGGAGAGCCCTGAGGTTGTGATGTCCTCTGACGGGCTTGCCATCACCCATTCCAGCGACTTCTCTCTCGTCACCGCGTCCAAGCCGGCGGCGGCAGGGGAGATACTGTCTCTTTTTGCAAGGGGTCTCGGCCCGGTCAATCCGGGAGTTGACCCTGGCGCGCCGTTTCCGTCGAACCCTTTAGCGGCCGTTAACTCACCAGTCGAGGTGACCGTCAATGGAAAGCCCGCGGAGGTATTGAGCGCGGTGGGCTATCCTGGCTCTGTAGGCGGATACCAGGTGAATTTTCGAGTGCCTCCCGATGCTGCAAAGGGACCTGCAAGCATTCAGGTAAGCGCGGCCTGGATTTCAGGGACGGCAGTGAGTATTCCGGTGCAATGACCGTTGGCAACGAAGCCGGTGGCAAAGGCGGGCTCACACGTCGTACAAGATCAGGTTGTGCGAGCGTCGAGCACCCGCGGCCCAGTCCCTTTGCAGTGATTCTGGTCGCGGCAGTGCTGGCAAGTGCTGGAGGCTCAGGCCTGAGGCCTCGCCTCGGTATGACTTCGCGGCGGGTAGACATTTCCTTGGACGATCGTCGACCTGGATCTACCGCCTTCCAAATGAATGCTTGAACGAACCGGATTAACAGTGCTCAGGTACTTGGCCGCGTAGTCGTGTCGGATCCTGGCGGTCAGCGGATCTGGAAGTGCGAAACATCCGGTATGGCCCCCATCGTTTTGTCGCTTGCCTCAGCGTTCATCGCAGAAGCGATGAACGTAAGTAATTGGCGGCCTGTGCCCGAAAGGCAGAAGGACAACCCCGGGGGGCATGTGTCAATGCAGTATCGCGGTTTCGCCTGAAGCGAAAACGATCATCAGCTCATTACTGAATCGTTCGCGCTCCCGGACGACAATCGTCCCGTCTTCCTGCGTCTCCTCTGATCGATCCACCACTTTGACGGCCTGCCATACTGCGACATGCAGGTCCTCGCCAGAACCGAAGATCCCGTTCAACAATCCGCTTACGGCGCACAGCGCTACATGACCGCTATGCAGCGGTGTTAGTGGTCGTGCCTTGATTGTGGCTGGTTCGGGGAACAGGATTCGAGCAGCTTGCCGGTAGGCTGACGAGCGCGGCAGCAGGTCCTCAATCGGGTCCAATGGAAGGCCGCGGTATTCCAGTTTGGGCGGGTCGCCTTCGGGAATCTCGTATAACGGTGTGCCGACATCGCCCAAAGGGGTAAGGCGCTCATACTGTCCTCCGACGTTCACCAACTGAGCGCGTCGCGCGACAATCTCATTGTCCCTCAACTGCTCACGCTCGCGCCGGCTGCGCCGTTTTGCCAAGACGACCACCTGGCGATAGCGCACACACTCTGGATCAGTAAGGCGGAAGACTCGCGTGTCCTTAAACTGCGATGCCAGGATCTCGGCGCACTCCCGGAGGTGAGGTGCCGGAACCACAAGGATCAGAACACCGCCAACTTTGAGCCAGCGATACGTATGCGCAAGAAACACCCGTTCCGTACGCTCGCTTCGAGTGACCCCTGTGGTCCAGTCGTAGGGCGGGTTTAGGAACAGTAGCCCGGCTGATTCAACTGGACAATGTACCTCAAGGCAGTCGCCATGAATCAAGTCATCCACGACGGCGAGCGCCAGTTCCGCTCGATATGCATCCAACTCGACTCCGTATCGACGGGCGGAGGTCCCTCCGGTAATCTCCGAGAACGCAGTCCCGTCGCCGATGCACGGATCAATGGCGGAATACGCCGAAACTGGGCAACACAGCCAAGCTCTGATACGCCGGGCTTCGGAAACTGGTAGAGGAAAGTAGCCGAGCCGGAGCCTTCCTTGGATTCTCATGAATTCCTTCCTGGTAGGCCCTATACCAATATGGGTATAATGAAGTAGAGATGGAGAGCCGCCCCTCTTTGAAGCCGCTGCACTGGGTGGGAAGTTCAAAGCGGGATTTGCTTTCCTTGCCGGGGCCGGTCGTAGACCTCTTTGGATTCGCACTCTACCTGGCCCAGGACGGCAAAAAGCACGAGCAGGCCAAGCCCCTCAGAGGTTTCGGCTCTGCCGGTGTCGTTGAGGTTGTGGAGGATTGGGACCGAAGCACATTTCGAGCCGTCTATACCGTGCGTTTCGAAAGCGCGGTATTCGTGTTGCATGTCTTTCAGAAGAAGTCCAAACGCGGCGCAGCCACGCCCAAAGCCGATATCGACCTGATCCGCGAACGGCTCAAAGCTGCGGAGCAGATCGCAAAGGAGCTACAGCGATGAAGAAACAACGGGTCGTGCGGGGAATTCCAGTCGAGCAAGGATCAGGGAACGTGTATGCCGATCTCGGCTACCCGGACAGCGACACTATGCTGGTAAAGGCCCGATTGACCGCCAAGATCGCCGAAATTGTCCAAAGGCGCGCGCTCACCCAAGCTCAAACCGCCGAGATTCTGGGGCTGACGCAACCCAAGGTTTCCGCTCTTCTGAAAGGACGGTTTCGCGGCATTTCGGAGCATCGTTTGCTGGAATGCCTCACTCGACTGGGCCTGGATGTCCATATTGTGATTAAGCCGGCACCCCGGAGGCGATCGAATGGCCGGTTAACGCTGTCCGTAGCGTAGCCGCGAGAACGGGTCACCCGAGGATGGGAGCAGCAGTCGTGCTCTCTCCCGCTGCCATCATTTGAGTCCACTGCTGTTCAAGTCGGGCGACGCGCATTTGGAGGTGGTGCCAGTACTCCGTCGGCATCTTCAGTTCCCGAACCTCTTCGATCACGTTCGCGAAGTAGCTGAAACTGGCGATCAGCTCACCGCGCTGCCGGTTGATCAGTGTCACGTATTTACGTGCACACCCCAGGAGTACCGCGTGCTCGACATCCTCGATAGGAATGTGACGGTCGAACAAAGATGCCGCCAGCCGGGCGTCAGCCTCGGCAAACGTGATGCCTATGCAGCGTCTGGCGGCGAGCAGGCGCTTCGTTTGCTCGATGAAAGCTGGGAGCGCCCCGCCGCTTGTGGATGGCAGCACTCTGTCGTATGGCCAGAACGCATCACAGATCTCAATCTGACCTCCAACATGTTGGTTCACGGCAGCATGGATGCTACAGACTCCCCTTTGCCGGAGTTCATCCAGATATGTCACCACCGACCGCCGACTCTTGCCAACGGCCTTCGCCAGGCGAGCCTGTTCAGCACATAACTGCCCACTCCTGCGGTCGGCGTGAAGACAAAGATAAATGTACAGCTTGAACGCGCCGTCGGACAACAGCTCCAGCGCGTGGGTGACTTCACGGCCCGCCGCAAACCAACCGGTCGGATGTTTCAGCTTTGGGGGCGGGTCGCTCATTATGGCTCGCTTAGGCGAAGGATCTCTTCCCGAAGCCGGTTCTCGACGTCTCTCTGTTTCCCGGCGGCGCTCTCCAGCGAGACGACTCTTGCAACCAGGACGTCCTTGCACTCGCGCCGCAGGCGTGAGATTTTCGAACGCAACCCGTGACGTTCTTCGGCTGGCGCGTTCTGGATGATCTGTCTGAGGCCCGGGTCCGGCAGGCATGAAACACGCGGCCGCGGACGATGGGCCACGTAGATCTGATACGCGAGGTCGTTCCTTTTAATGGTGTTAGTCGAAATCGAAACACCGCAGGTTGAACGGATCGTGTCGCGAATGGCATCCAGCGTGATCTTGCGACCCTGGCGGCGCAACTGATCGACAGCCTCCTGGACGCGGGCGGCGGTTTCCTTCGTTTTCTGCTCCCAACGAGGGCGCAGCCATTCCGGTGTTGGGCGTTTCGACATCCGCGGCATCATTGCTTTCCATGCTCATGACGGACCGTAACACCCTGCGATTGGTCCGCCCGCGCGGCTTCGATCAGCGCCATTTCTTCCAAAACCAGCTTGCAGTCGGCAACCAGTTGCTTCAGCTTTGCCTCTTCGGCAGGCAATTGCTCTCGCCCAGCAAAGCCGATCTGCACCTCCGCCCAGGCCATTTTCTGTTCGATCTGGTATCGCTTAGCAGGATCCGGAGCGTTGCCGGCGCACCCCACACAGGCGAACTTCGCCGGACACATGTTCGCCACGACACAGGTACCGCCGAACACCTCGGTGAGGGCGCCCAGTTTGCCTTCTGCATCTTCCAGCATCCGCCCGATCTCGTCGGGGCTGCGCAATGCCTCTGCGCCGACGTCGATACGGTCCACGAAGATCATCTCCGCCGCGCGGATGACCTGCGTAGGCGTGGGTCGCGAATAGTATTTCGTAACGGTCTTGTCCCGCTGGTGCAACAACGTCGCGATGATGTCCACAGGAACCTTCAGTTCTGCCATCTCGTTCGCGAAGGCGTGCCTGAGAAGGTGCGACGTCAGGTGAACTACCGTTCCGTCCATCGCCTGCAGCAATACGCCGTGCAGGAGAAATCGAATGAGCGTATTTAGAACCTGCAGGTCAACGCTGTGGGTATTCCACTGCAGCACGTATCGGTCCGGAGGTGTTTTGCCGTATTCCGACTTCACGACCGGCAGTAGGGTCGTGCCCAACCGCGCACATTGAAATCGGATCAACTCTACGAGATGATTCTTCGTATCCTCGTCGATGTAATAGTCGGCGCGTTCCTTTCGCCCTTTCGGGACCATCCTCAACACCCATCGCGTTGCCGCCTTCGGACCCACATTGTCGAGTTGCTTGAAACACTCGGGGCTTTGCGCAATTTGCTGGATCTCTCCTCCGCGAGCACCGGTGATGGTGCCCATCCGCACCGTCAGTCCCCCGAACAGCGCTGCGGCGTAGATTCCCTCATACGGCAGGAACTCGTGCCCTTCCTTAGTGTGAAGATAATCCAACGGCCGATAGTCCGCGGCGCCCAGCGCTAGGATTCCGCCATCCGACCACGGAACGCAACTTTGGTATCCCCACTTTCGGTCAAACTCCTGGCGTCTCTCCGGCAGTTCGGAATCCGGGCGCATCTCGACACGCCGAAAGACACGGTGCCGAAAGATTTCGAGAAACCAGAATGGTTCGGCGGGACAGGCTCGTTCCAGCGAAACCGTTGCGTTGTACTCCACATAATGTGGCACGCGCGCCGCTGAGTATCGGCCTTCCCGCCAAAGCCTCTGGTTGGTGGTGCAGCGCGATTCGGCGTAGCCTAACGCGATGGCATGCTCCCGGACCGATACCGCATCCCACAGCGTCAACTCCACACGCTGCCGAACGGCGCGGCCACTCGGCGTTTGTACGGTCTCCTCATAGCTGAATTCGTGAGGGTAGGCAATACGATTCTTTTCAACGAACGAGATTGCTTCTCTCACAGCCGTGTATAGCCTTCGCACTTGGTTGCAGCGAATGGCGGCGACGAATCTGAGCCGATAAAACTGTTGCTGAACGGCGTCGGTTTTGCTTTTGACGCGCTCCTGCTGCTCGCGATGAACACTGGCGCACGCAGTGTGTCGCGCTAGTTTCCTCCGGTCAGTCAGCGGCTTGATAAAAAAACGGGACATCCGCTCAAGTTGTTCCTGGGTCAACTGCTCAGCGTACTCATCGTAGACGTTTCGTACGGCGCTCCACTCTCCGATCAGAGTGCGCCGCTGGTGATCCGTCAGCCCCTTGCCGACCTCACCAACATGAATCCGGAACAGCAGATCATTCGCATCGATCGAGGCCACGTCTTCGATCGTTTGCTCGATCATCACCCTTCGCATGATATAGGCGAAATTGCAGATCTGATTACGCATTGAAAACTGGTTGCGATCTGCGCGGAGAATGGCAAACAACGCCATAGCGTCACGAACTGACTGATTTTCAATCCTGCCCAGGTATGCGAGCACCGATAACGAAGGTGTTGGCCACCGACCGTCGTTGTCCGGATCAAAACAGGTGTGCGGCGCACCGGTGATTGCTGGACTGACAACCTTCGCTAACTCGGCTAGGTTCGTAGGCACAGTACGCGGACCACGCACCCCTTGCTGAGGCAGTCCCTTCTGAACCCGCCAAGCAACTACTCCTGGGCCCATCGCGTGGTCATTCCAATTAGGTAGGTAACGTTGGAGTACCCGGCGGTTCGGGATGATTCCCTCCTCCCACAAGGCATCACAAAGGGGAGCCAATACAGCATTCGGGATCTCGCGGTTTCGTGGCCAGGCCGGGCCGAGTTCAGCCTCTATTCGTCGCGCGACCTCTTGAGAAGTCATGCATACACTCCGGTCAGCAAGGCCAGTTCGGGGTCGTTGCGCCCAGTGGCCTTGATCTGCTCAACGGGCTGATACCGTGCGAGCTCCGACGGGTTCTTCCGAATAGCGTCCTCCCGTTTCTTCATGGCAGTATGAATACTGGTCAACGTGGTCGTAACGAAGCTGGCATCGCGGGCCACGTGTTCATACGCCTTCAGTGTTCGCTCCGCAGTTCGCCACGCCACGTACTGAACCAACTCGCCCTTGCGGCGAACGACTTCGCCTTCATCCTTAGCAGTCTTCTCGATCGTGCGGAGCGCATTCGTGACGAACCAATGCCTGGCCAGATGCGGGCTCGCATGAATGCCCGCTACCTTCAACGCTGGCGCCCAGTGCCCCCGCCGGAATATCTTGGCTTTCATCGGCGTGCCGCGGTCATTGAGAAACAGCGGGATTTTCTCCAGCGCTTCCGGGTCCAGTTTCGCGAGGTCATTGAGTGCGAGCCGCTGCCGGTCGTGGGCGCGACGCCCGTCACGGTCGTCATCAAAGTACCGGCGGCAGAGTTTCGCCGTCGCCGGCGACACCACCAGCCTCTTTGTTCTGACACCGAAACTGCCTTTGTTACGGGCCGTAAACTGATTCAGGAACTGGCTCACCGACCAGTCGAGCGCGGTTAGGTCGAGGACCTCGCTGATGCGAGCTCCCGATTCGAACAGTATTCGCACCACGCATAGTTCGAGCAGGCCCCAGCCGTATTCCTTGCCGGCACTGTATACGAGGTGCGGGAAGTCGGGATCGTCGATCGTCCGAGGAATCCACTCGTTGTCCATGCACCGAAAGTAGTTTGCGGAGAGCCGAATTCCGAATGGTGGATCCACACCGCTCGTCGGCGGCATTGGATCTCGCCCCTCGGCGGCCCGAACCGCTTGCCGATAACCGTTTCGCAGATCGGCCTTGACCTGTTCCATTTGCTCCTGGATCAACGGATTCGGATAGCTGTAACTGCCGCTCGTTATCAGGTAATCGTAAAGACGCCTAAGCGCAGCGAGGAGAATGCGAATGTTGATTCCGGTTTCGCTCGTCTGGCACACGTAGGTGACCTTAACGCCCAGCCTGTCAGGTCTAGTGGTCAACTTGCATTTAGCGGCGACGATCAAATACTCCCGCAATATGTTTCGGCTCTATAGCAGAATCTGTGGGCAGAGCGACGACTGAATTACCTGGCTGACAAGCTGTTTGACTGCGACGAATGGGAGCACTTTGAGAGAGCCGCCCCCGGTACCTGCGGTGAAGGGGGAGCTGTG
>Ga0209581_1002164_pt1 | contig 19768 bp, 20 predicted proteins | sample Coa_R2_FD_187160 | JGI IMG/M metagenome (GOLD analysis project Ga0209581, IMG submission 187160) | Surface soil microbial communities from Centralia Pennsylvania, which are recovering from an underground coalmine fire - Coalmine... | ecosystem: Environmental > Terrestrial > Soil > Unclassified ...
TCAACTGCTTGGTTGCCATGTAGATAAGCTTGGAATGCGCCATATTCTCTGTTAAGTAGTTCAAGCTTGTTCTTGCTATCGTCTGTTACTTTGGCTTTGATGGTGAGTTTAGACATGCATGATGTGTCCTCGACACTGTCTGCTATTTGATGTGATGGCAAAATCTATTATTTAAGCCTTGAAGGGAGGGATAATTCATTCATCCCGCTCCTGAAGGATGCGGGCTTGCTTGCCCCCGAATCTGTAAATTATAATGATTATTTTGCTTTGTGATTGCTGTTGTAGTCTTCAGTCCAATCTGATACCAGCAGTTGACTCGAAGGGTATATTTTTATAATGGAATTTCCAATAGAAAGTGGCATACAACCACCTGTTTAATATTTCCTAAATGTCAGGGGTGAATTTTTACCTCCAGTGAATCGTTTTCAACAGGTCGGCATTGCCAGCGGACGATAGAAATAGTTGGAAAAGAACGGAGAAATTACAGATAGGCAAGAGGAGCAACCTGCAGCGCAGACCTCGTCAGTTGAGACAAGGCAGGGCAGAAATGGATCGCATCCTTACCCGAATTCGAATTCCAATTCAAATTCCGGCAAAATGACCTCAAGCCAAGGTCAGAGCAGAGGCACGGTTGCCAAAGTAAATACTGAAAGCGAAGATGTGGAAAAGACCATACTCAAATCCATACCGCCAGAGTCACAGATTACTCAGGTAAGGTTTGAAGGTCCAAATATTGCGCTGTACACAAAGAACCCCAAGTTTTCACTCACCGAACTTACCTATTACCTGTCGTCTCTATCTAAAAGTCTCAAAAAGAGATTTGTAATAAGAAGCGACCCTTCCATACGGCTTTCTGAAGACCAGACAAGGTCGGCCATTGCAAAGCTTTTGCCAAAAGATGTCCTCGTCTCGGCTGTTTTCTGCGACGATGCTACCGGCGAAGTTGTCCTTGAAGTCAGCAAGACAGAGGCTATAGACCCTACCATGATAGTCCAGATAGCCGAGTCTACAGGATGGATTGCACATACAAGGCGCTCTCCTCACATCCCGTCATCTAGCATAAATACAATTCACTCGACGCTGAAAGGCTCGGCGAAGGAAAGAACAGACTTTCTTCAGAATCTTGGCAGAAGGATATTCCGTCCCCCGCTTGTAGTGGCTGCAAATGGAAATGGGGAAGGCGAAGGACTGCGCTATTCTGCATCATCTGGCGCCAGCGCCCAGCAGGCTCTTGTGAGCGAGAGGTCCCAGTCATGGACTGCAAGCAAAGAGGAGGTCATGCTCTTCTGTCTTGGAGGCGTCAAGCAGGTCGGCAGGTCGTGCTTTATTGTAGTCACTCCAGAAAGCAAGGTCATGCTTGATTGCGGCATAAACCCCGGAGAGATGTCCGGCCTTGATGCATATCCAAGGCTTGACTGGTTTAATTTCAATTTTGACGACCTTGACGCTGTGATAATAGGTCATGCCCATATCGACCACCAGGGTTTTCTGCCTGCGCTCTTCAAGTACGGGTACAGAGGACCAGTATACTGCACAGAGCCCACACTGCCCCTTATGACACTGCTCCAGATGGACTCTGTAAAGATAGCAAACAGCAACGGCACTTACCTGCCGTACGAATCAAGAGATGTAAATGAAGTCATCAAGCATACAATTACACTGCCCTACGGCAAGCCAACAGATATTTCGCCAGATATTACAATTACGCTCAACAATGCAGGCCACATCATGGGAAGCGCCACAGTCCACCTCAATATTTCAGGTGCGCACAATATCCTGTATTCAGGAGACTACAAATATGCAAGGACTCAGCTTCTCGACAGCGCGGTATCTGTCTATCCAAGGGTAGAGACTCTCATCACAGAAAGCACCTACGGCAATACCACAGACATCATGCCAGACCAGTCTGCAGTCTACAAGGCATTTACCGAATCTATCAATTCAACTCTTATGGCAGGAGGAAAGGTCCTGATACCTGTTCCCGCGGTAGGTCGCGCACAGGAGATCATGCTTGTGATGGATAAAGAAATGCGCGAAGGCAGGCTTGTGGAAGCTCCTATCTATATTGAAGGCATGATATCCGAGGCAAGCGCCATTCACATGTCATATGCACACTATCTGGGCGCCGACGTTCGCAGGTCTGTATCCCAGGGAATAAATCCATTCCAGTCAGAGTATTTTACGGTCATAAACGGTTACGGCAAGAGAGACGAAGTATTCAACGACGAAAACCCTGCGGTTATAATGGCCACATCAGGTATGCTTGAAGGCGGGCCTTCCGTAGAGTATTTCAAAGAGCTTGCGCCCTCTCCAAACAACAAGATCATTTTCGTTTCTTACCAGATAAATGGCACCCTTGGCAGGCGGGTGCTTGACGGGGCAATGTCAGAGGTCAGCATGATGGACAAGGGAGGAAAAGTCAAGGTGGTGCCGGTCAAATGCCAGACACTCAAGGTAGACGGGTTTAGCGGCCACAGCGACTTTAACCAGATACTCAGTTTTGTATCAAGGGTAAAACCAAAGAGGGTTCTGGTAAACCATGGCGAGAGGTCAAAATCAGAAAACGTGGCAAGCGCCATTTATTCCAGACTCAAGATAAGGTCAGGCGTCCCCGACAACAGGGAAATAGTCAGGCTAAAGTAGAAAGTAGTACGAGGCTGCCCTGCCTGATGCGCGCAAGCAAGAAGTAGCATGTCAACCAACCATACAAGGCGTTTTCAACTTGATTGAACTTGACTTGCCACAGCGTTTTTAGCCATGTGTATACTACTATTGATTTGAATAGAGTTGGCAATAAGGTACAAGTGCGTCAATTGCAATATTGTACTGAGCGGCGAGGGTGCATCAAGGCATTATCTTTCTAACCCTACACACAAACTGGTAAAACTTCCACCGCCAATAAAACCTATCAAGAATCCAGGCGGCGAGCCCGCAAGGTAGGTCAAGCGGCTAAACTAAACATTACGATAAACGGCACAGAAGGAAAGATGGTTAACTTTTTACTTGCCTGCCTGCAAATTGAGTCGAATTGGTTTACTCTACCCTAGTCGGTTGACTCTGCTGCCTACTCTCTTATGCTTTCAAGGGTCGAGACTACCTGCCAGAGCATAGTCCTTATGTGGGATTGCATTTGTGGACTCTGAGTTGCCCCGTCAAGCATGCTGATGGCATTGGCGGCACGGACAGACATGCTGCCACTTTTCTCGTCTTTCAAAATGGCAAGCACCTCTTTCATCATATTTCTAATGCTTTTCTGCACGTCGTTATTTTTTGTTATAGAATCTAGAGTATCAATGGCTCTGGTAAGACGCTCCCTGTTCTCTTTCTCCTTCAGTTCCTTTTTTGATGATGTCATTTCGGTTTTATAATCCCCCTTTTCTTTCGCTGCAGTTGTCCGTTCAGTTACTATGCATCGTTATTTAAATGCAATCAGAGAAGTGAATCCTATAAATTAGATGGCTTTAATTGTTGTCCGATTCTGATTCTGATTTAGCAATTGCTTTGAATATAACTTCTGCTGAAGGCCCAAACAGCCTTCTGATTACATCTTCAAACCTATCAGGATTTGAAACAATATCATCCTCATTCATCCGATAAACTAACTTGAGAGTCTTGAAAACTAAAAAAGAGCCATCTATGCCCAGGGTTTCTTCAAAGCCTGCCTTAATGGCTTTTAGTTTCTTTTTTTGCTTGTTGTCTTTCCCTCTCACATGGCTTTGGTCATCAATTGTATATTGTGGTCGCTATTATTTAGGCTGGCTGCTTGGTACGGCATAACAGTGAAAGCCTTACCAGACTAGTTGGTGAACTTTTATCTTCAGATGGCTAGAAATCGACTGATCATATATTCTGCTGCCTATACTGGGCAATCAGCTTGCCATTATCCAAGTCTATTTCAGCCACATTATGGTGGTTCATTTTTTGTTTATGCTCTTCCAAGTCATTATGGAACAGCGAGACTAGTCCACAGTCCGCACATATCCACAATATTTCAAAGTCTTTGGGATGCTCTTTTTTTTGGCTATGGTGCTGAAATCTGTCATGGAGTTTTGAGGTACACCAAATTATTTAACAGCTTGTCATACCTGAACCACGAACATTTCCTATATACACAGTACGTAAAGCTATAACTCTTTAGTTCATATCAAAATATCTATTGAAAAATTGAAGAGCCAGCGGAAGGATTTCCGCTACAAATTTTTAGTATTTTGAGCGTGAAATAACATGCATGTAGATGGTGACCTATGGTGTTGCAGAATTGGGCTTTCAAAAATTTTCTAAAAAGTGATTGGCGGCATTAACAGTCTAAAATCTATAGACTTGAATATAATACATCATAATTTCCTCTTGGACAAATCTCTTCTCAAGTATCTTGTTTAATCTCTTGAAGAATGCCATGTTGGCTTTTGTCTTTTTGCATATTACCCAGTATGTTTTGCTGATGTCCCTTATTGGCTTGCTTGTCTTTGGATCAACCCAGCCGCCTATTAATGGAGAATTATCTATAGTGCATCCCTTGAATCTTCTAAATATATCATCATAGGTCTGAGAATACTTTGCGCCTTCAATCTTCTTTCTTATTCCTTTGCTATCGGGATTGTAACGTAAAGGAAGTAAAATTTCCACTTTAAGATCGGACAACTATTGAACTAGTCGAGTTTATTGTATTTTATATTCTTACTCTCTAGTCTTTTACAATCCTTTCTAGAGATCACAAAGGTGTTTTTTCCGATGCCACTGAATTGGGCTTTTGAGTGCACAAGCTCATAGAATGCCCTAGCCTTTTGATTTTCGTCTGTGAACTGAATTGTGCACATTGAGCGGTCGGATTGCATTATGCTACCTATAGCAACTATAGGTAACGTACCAAATAAAGCTAGCTGCTTCAGTGGTATGAGCTGCATGATGGACTGCTTACCTATAACGCGTCTGGCTCTCAGGATGCCACTGAACATCTAGCTCACATAGTCTTCCTCTTGCTCTTGAGAGCCTTCATCTCCTTTGCAACCTCTGCAGCAACTTTTGAAGAGTGTTTTTCGCCCAATAGCTTGGCTAGCGTTTCTTCAAATAAATCCAAGTCTGTTACAATCTGCAATTTGTCCAGGCCATATACAAGCTTCATGGTCTTGAATACCAGCAACGATGTCCCCCCCCCAAGAGATTTATCCAAAGATACTGATATGCATTCAATTATCTGGCTATCGACAAGCCCTTTGCTAGCGTTTCTGATGGCAACCAGCTGATTGTATAGTATTACTGAGCTAGCTTTTAACGTCATCGTTTATGATTCAATCCATAACTTGCAGTCAGATGCATTGGACGATGCATCAGAAAGATAGCTGCACCTAGTTAGTGGTATGTTAATTGATAAGCTGGATTAACAAGACATCAGAATATCAGGACGATTCAGCATCCATTCCGAGGTTATTCTTTACATAATTCATGCCAGCTTCGGTAATATAGAACATCTGGGCGCCACCATCTTCAATGCCGTCGTGGGATGTTGATTCTACATACCCTCTGGAAACCAAGTCTTTGATCGCTTGCTGTATTACAAGCTCGAAATAACTAGAGTTTATGTCATAATGGTCATCCTGCTCAGCCTTCTGAGGTACAAGCCACATTTTTATCTGGCTCATACTGACAGGGTTCTCATTCTGCCGAGAGCCTGATGCATTCATCATCATGCGGGCCATGATTATATTGGAAACCGTTTCTTCCTGCATCATCTACAAAGGGTTTTTTGGTATTTTTAAAGATTAGGGAAGATGTGGATTAGCAGGACAACAGGTAGCCTTGCAAGGACAAGACGACTAGCTAGATTGGGTTATATTGTACGGTACATGCAATTTCTGCATGTCTTCTTCAGAAGAGCAGCTCCGCTGTAACATATGCAACTCTGTAATATCTCTCAAAGATAAACAGGAGCACCTCATTACGGCAGAGCACAAAGCAAACAGGTCAAAATTGGAAGAAAATCTGGCAAAAACCAGGGCGCGAGTATATGAACATGACAGCTCTGTCGTACAGTACTGGGAACGAGGGCTTAACAGCACCAAGTAAATCTGTATATGACTTGCAAAGGCAATGTTACAGTCGTCTGCATCTTCCGCCCGCTGCTTTGCTTGTGTAGGAGTGAGTAAATTTCATCCCACAACTCCTCCCTTCATTCATACCCTCTGCTAGTTACTCACTGATTGCTAGCGCGAATTCAGGTCGTGCGGCAGGACAAACTGAATTGAAATGCTTGCAGCATACATGGCAATCAGCACAATTCCAACCTTGAAGCCAATCGTCTTTCCAAACATCAGAATTGTGGCTATAATGGTAGCTGCAGTTACCAGTACCATCTGGTAAGATAGGATAGGTGTTGCGCCAATACTTGCATAAAAGCCTCCATGGTACATGGCTGCAAATACCGCTACGGCAAGAAGCAGCGAGTTGTTCAGAATTTTCGAACCAAGAACGTTCGCTATAGCCAAAGAGGCCCCGCTGGCTCCTTTTCTTGCCAGAATCATCATTGAAAGTTTTTCAGGCATCTCTCCAGCTATTGGGCTGATTATTACTGCCAGCACAATAAGAGAGATGCCGGCATCAACAGAAAATCCTTCCAGTGAAACTATGAATGGCTGTGCGCCCACAAATACACCCAGTGTTCCTGCTGCAAACGCCAGAACTGCCTTTTGTGTGCTACCAAGAATCTTTTTGCCGCCCCTGTTGTCTGATGTCGCATGTTCAATCTCGCTAGCTGTGCCATCAGAGACAGTCTGTGACAGCTTTACCTTTTGCTTCTCGGCTTTCATCTCCCTGAATGCCAAGAGAACATAAGCGACAAATATGCCTGCAAAAATAAATCCATCTATAAAGTTGTAACCGTCAATGAATAGGATTGCACTTGCGGCGGCTGTTATTATCAGAAAGACCTTGTCAAGTCGAAATGCACTCACGTCAATTGCTGGCTGAGGAGCCCTTGACAGCCGAGTCGTTGCTATAAGCAGCATTATAGATAGCCCAAGCGTCATCATTAGCAGGTTGCTGCCAAGCCCGGCTCCTATGGCAGTTCCATACAATCCGTCGCCAGCTGCATAGATTACAATCGCTATTTCCGGCAGTGTGGTCACTATGCTGAGCAGCGTCCTTCCCACAAACTTGGCCCCATATTTTTTAGCAAAATACTCTGCGCCATAGGATAGCAAAAGGCTTGCCACTATTAGCTCCCCTAGCCAAAACAGCATGGCAAGCAGGTTGTTCAGTGACAATTGGAAGACGAAACATGACGAGTAATAAAAATAATTGCAATTCTTTTCTTCTCTTTTTCTTCTTCCGATTCCTTCTCTTTCTCCTCTCCTTCTTCAAACAGATGCCACTGCAACTCTACCAGCTTCAATGAACAAAAAGCAGATTGATTATTGTCATTACGTTTCAGTATAATCTTAGAGGCATTTGATAGGAATCCAAACATGAAAAAATAGTATACAGAGGTTAATTTACTAATGAGGCAGATTACTAATAATGGGTAGAGTTGCCTCTCAGCGCCAATGTTGTCCACATAACTCTGAATGCTCGCGGAGGTAGCGAGAGGCTTGCGGTCTCGACTATAAATGCACTCTCTGCAGCCGGTTATGAAGTGACGCTGACTACTTTTGAAGCCCCTAACCTCGAGACAATAGAAAGCGCCTATGGGCGGGTGGCTGTAAAGAACATCAAAAAAGTAAGAACGATTGATATCTTTGCAGACCAGAACGGCGCTTCTAGTTCAGGGTATGACATCACAATAAACACGCATGGCGACATGCTGCCGTTTTTCAAGCAAAGTTTTTCGCCTTCTAATGCGGTCACATACTGCCATTACCCGCTGGCATGGTATCTTGCCGCAATAAATGAAAGCAACTATTCAAACATGCTTGAGAGCATGAAGTTACGCTGTATGCCAGCAGAGCTTCACGAAAAGTACATCCAATCAGCCCAAGAATCTTACAAAAAAATGATGGAAAATTCTGCAGTGCTTACAAATTCCCAGTACAGCAGAGACGCCATCTTCAAGACCTTTGGGATAGATTCGACTGTCTTGAGTCCTCCAGTCGAGGTCGAAGCTTTCCGTGATGCCTGTCTGGATTCTAAAGGCAGAGATGATTATGTGCTTGTAATTTCTAGATTCCATCCGAGTAAAAAAATAGAAAACGCAATCATCCTTGCCTGTCTGCTAAAGCAGGCCAATATAGGAAAGGGCATGAATATAGTCGGCAACATCTCACCCTACGAGATTGGCTATTATGAATACCTCCGGCACACGGTACAAAAGTACGGTCTGGAGGATTACGTGTGCTTTGAGACAAACGTTGAGCTGAGCAGGCTATTTGCGCTAATGCGGCAATCAAAAGTATACCTCCATCCGCTTCCAGGCGAGCCCTTTGGGATATCCACAGTTGAGGCAATGAGTGCAGGACTTGTCCCTGTCGTCCCCGACACAGGAGGGCACTGTGAATTTGTTCCTCACAGATATCAGTTTCATACCTTCAGGCAGGGAGTAGGTGCTATTGCTTCTGCCATGAGCGCTTCTGATTCAGAACGCTACAAGATTTCGCTTTCTGTACAAAAGTTTTCTTCATCAAACTTTTCTTCACAATTCCAAAGATTGATTGAATCGCTTGCAAACGCTACTGCAAGCATCGACCAGAATAGGATGTCAAAGCCGGAAATGGTTTCGCCTTCGCCCGCATCTTATCCGCAGTCAAAACATGCAGCTGCAGCCTGACAGTTTTCTCTGCCTGTTCTCTGACACGGCCTGTCTTGACTGCGTTACCTGCTGGCTTTGGCCCTGGCGGCCGAATAAGCACGATAACATAACTATCTATTGCCTGTACCTGGAATAAACATAGGCGGTGTCGACCTTTTGATCAAAAGTCCAAAAAGTAGGAAGCGTGACAATGCCGTCAAGCTCAAGCTCAAATTTTTCTATTAACCTGCCCCAGCCACATACTGTCCTGTCTTTGGAGTAACTTTTCATCACGTGGCTTCCCATAAAATTAAAGCCTGCCTCAACTATCCTGCCGCAAGCCGTAGCCGCAAGGACGCTCTCGGCAAGCATTTCCCCGTGCTCAGGAAGACCAGAAACAAAAAACATCGGTCTTGAAAGCTTCAAAGATTCATAATCAAACTGCGTGGCGTCCTGGTTTACGATGTTGTACCTTATCCCTGTTTCTGCACAGATAAGGCGTTGAAGGTCTGCCAGCGACGAGTCTATCTCTATTCCGGTTGAGTTCATGCCCAGAATTGTTGCGCAGTATGCAATCCTGCCGTCTCCGGAGCCAATATCGACTACCTCTTTGAACCCGAGCAATTTTGCGCCAAGTGAAAGTGCATATGCTGACAGCATCCATGTGGGATAGAAAGGCTGGTAGTTTGTGTCGTGCTTTTTGCTTGCCAGCCAGTAATCGTTTATGTCGCCTTGGTATGCAATGCATTGTATACCATCAAGAACAACCTGTCGGCTGGATGTATAGATTGGATTACTGGCTGCAAATCTGTGGAGAGAGCAAAGTATGTATTCGCTATCAGGTACTGACGAAAGGCAAAGTGGCACTACTTCCTGCAAAAAGCTTGTGCTATCAAAGCGAAGGCTTTGAAATTCATTTTTCATTTTCATGATTAGTTTGGATATAGACTCGACCGGAGCAGGCAAACCCGTTTTACCTGTTCTTTTTTCCATTTCAATTCAGACCATGTTTTAAGGCAAGAGCAGTTTACTATAGCGTAGCAGTACAGCAGGACTGGCTAGTATACAGACTCTGCACTCGGTCTCAGGCCCCGCCTGTAGCTTTTATGTCCACATTCTTGACACCGGTAAAGGCGCCTGCGTTTGTAAGTATATACAAGTTCAGGATCTTCAATTACTTCATGCACAGTCTTTGCCATGCAGGTATCACAAAACCTCCTTTCTGTTATCAACTCGATATCAGATAGAATTACCGCAAGGTCATATTTGTGCTTAAGTTTGAAAGCAAGTAAGTGAGCAAATAGACAATTGCAGCAGAACCCACAACTAGCATCTGAGATGAGACAAGCTGAACTGGACTGGACTGGACAGATTAAATAAAAATAAAAGCCTTCCATAACGTGCTTATCAAAATCGTTATTAAATTGCTCGACCTTGTCAACCAGAGTGCAACTGCTGCGATAAAAGCGAGCTTGAGTATGAATTGAAGAGCATGAACAAGGACAAGGAACAAGGCAAATTCTGGCAACTTGACGATATACTGAAAAGCATTGGTGACCAAGACTATTTTCTGGACTTTATGCACACGAAAAATATTGACGCCGGGATAATCAGGCTGCGGCCTGAAGAAAATGACACCCAAGAGCCTCACTCTGCTGATGAGCTTTACTATGTAATTGAAGGCACTGGAAAAATAGAGATAAATGGATATGATACTCCTGTAAGGCAGGGGACGATAATTTTTGTGCCGGCAAAGTCAAAGCACAGGTTTCACAGCAACAAGGAAGACCTTGTAATTCTTTACATGTTCGGCGGCTGACAATAGAACTGAAATTTACGCCATCAAAGAATCAATACACAACAATAACTCCTAGTAAATTTTGGTGTAATTATTAAATCTCATTAGACTTAACATCACACAAGTAATGTATAGCCTTAAAAATCACGAAATAATGCAATGCAAGTGCAGCCAGTGTGAGCATGAGCTGAAAGCAAAGTGCATATACGAAAATTGCCAATGCTGTAGCATTGAAGATGAATTTGCGTTATTGACAAAGCAAGAGGTCATGGGCTAACTAGCTTTGCTCAACGTAGCAATATCGTAAAATAGCGATTGATTTTATGTCGTCTTGTACGATATGTTCTTGCCATTTGATAGTCAATTGAATCCTACCTTTTCTTCTCTCCCTGTCTCCCTCCTTTCTCTATCCAGCGTGGAGGGCTACATACAATCAAAAACAAAAACCATTCATATCATGATGGCGACCATTAAGGCAAGCGAAAAGACAAGAACAGTCATGACTGGTAGGCTAGTGCAGAGTATGGTTCTCCTTGTTTCCTCAATACAATCATCTCTTCAATCTGCTCAAGCATTCCAAGGTATCTCAGGCCCTTATCTGTAGTTCTGAACCTTGGCCTTGAACTGCTTTCATTTTCAAACTCCAATAAATCCTGCGCCAAAAGCAAAGGCAGATAATATCTCATCTGCTCGTAGCCCAGAGATGCACAATACATTATCTTTGCTCTGGACGCTCCGCCATTTGCAGCATGTAGCATGCAACTGATAATTTCTGACTTGGATCTATTCTTCATGGCTTGCTTGGTTTCATTATTGCGTGCCCAAGCCTAATAAAGTGAGGTTATATTCATCATATAGAAAAACAAGGTACAGGCTTTCCAGAATTGAACGCAGCCAGCAAATGCTGTGGCTAGTCACCATTATGCCGCTTCGGTGAATGATGTTTTCTTTATGTCTTCGTTTTGCCTTAGAACCTTCTCCTGAGTTTCTGGCGATGGTCCAGAATCTATTACTATTTCCTTGTCTATGATGTTCTTTGTTGGAATTACAATGGTCTTGCCTGTTTGCTCGTCTTTGAGGATAATGCTAAATGAACCTGCTTCCTGAATGGTGCCGGTTCTGCCGTCCAGCGTAACTCGCTGACCCTGCTTTAGTGTTGGCTGTACCTGCATACTTCCCCTTATCATTGCAGGAAATGCTTCTCTCAACCCGTATGCCAATCCTACGCCAATGCCTATTGCAATTGCAGCAGCCAATCCCCATACCAGTGCAGATATGACAGAATTGAGGATGGCTTCACCTATTTTGAGCTGAGTTGTTGCCACTACCAGCACGATAGCATAAAGAATGCCAGTAGCTGCCATGCCAATTGCCTTGCCGCCCACAATTCCTCTTGCTGGCAGCTCATTTTGCATCCACCTTCCCACAAAGTCTGCAATCAGGGAGCCTATTACCAGTATGATTATGAATGCTACAACGTTGGGAATCCACAGCCATACATCGTTAATAGCACTAGATAGCTGCTGGAACTGCAACACATTAACAGCGGCTGATATGAAGAACAAGTAGACAAACCACCTTGCTGCCACTGAAACTATTCTTGTCAGGTTCCAGCCTGCCCTAGACACTGACTGACCGATGCCTGTTTTGTTCCAATAGTGGTCAAGCTTCATCTTTTCTGCGACTTTTCTGACGACCCACCCTATTACTCTGCCAACAAGCAGGCCAATTCCCAACAGGATGAGGGCGGCAACGATTTTGGGAGCTGCCTGGCCTATCTGTGTCGCAAATTGGTTCAGTGAATTGGTTATTGGTTGAGAAAATGATTGTAGGCTTGCAGATCCTCCTGCTGCCTGTTGCAGGGTGACAATCAGAAATGATACAAAATGATAAACCATTATTGTTGCTGCTACTTGCATGATCATGCAGGTATTACATGCCATATTAAGTACAGATTGACCTGATGCTGTAAGTGAATTCCTAATTCAAACTATGTAATATGAACATATACCCTAACATCATTTCCTTAGCTGGTAACATTATGAAAAAGCAATGTTACCTATCTTTTTGCTTGGTCGATGATTTGTACGTCGATGCAACCTGTGCATACCGGGAATGTGAAGGTATGGAATCATAATAGTTCCTATTGCAATCAACCCAAGCACTAGCATTATCGCTCCGCTTATTATATCCAAAATTCCGATTATGGCAACGCCTGTAGGACGAGGTCTGGACGATGTCGATTGCATTATGCACGTCTACTTCTCCCAAATAGATATTAGAATTCGAGGCTATTTTTCTGAAAGGCTAGTACGATAAAGTACAACGATGCAGTGCTAAACAGGAAAAGCCATGCCGATACTTTACTTCAAGCCTTCCTGTAGTTCTGAACCGTTACCCTGAACTGCTTTTGTTTGGAAATTCCAACAAATTCCATCCAACAATGACAGAAAGGCTGAAGGTAAGTACTGGCTTTCTATTATTGCGGCCAAACCGTCGGTAACTAATCAATCTCAAAATAGAGCTATTTGGTTGCCCTTTGCAGCCTTCCTTGTCTGTACAGGAAGCAGTTCTGACATTCTCTCAAGCTTTACTAGAGACTCCAATCCCAGCGCAGTGGTGCGGTATTTTCTTTCCAACCTGTCTTCCTCGATCCAGCCTTTCTGCACCAGTTCTCCAAGGTAGCCTTTGGTCTGGCTGTGACTCAGATATGCATGGCACATCAATTTTGTCAGTGATACGCCACCATTGCAGACTGTCAGTATGTCCCTTACAATTTCGTCTTTCTGGCGATTCTGCATCCTTTCAAATCGCGGGGTTGCCCCTAATAAATTGCATGACTTTATGTTATAGTAGAATGTTCTAGTATCTTCAAGCTATGATTGATGTCATAGAATTTTCTATACTAATATCCGTTCATTCAATTTATAAAAATAAACATGTTAATTTTATATGTGAAACAGGAAGCTAGGATTCGCTTACTTGTCATGATTATAGAAGGCAATTTTTTTATATTTCTCACTGGATACTATTATAGCACGAACTACTTGGAGGTGCCATCCGGGTTTGGCAAAATCAAGTAGAAGGATTCTCTTGGTTGACGATGACCCCGATATTGTGCATGTTTTCAATAAAGGGCTGGCAGACAAATTCAAAGTTGATGCCTTCTCTGATTCGCAGCAGGCACTGGACCATTTCAGAGGACACGCTGGCCAGTACGACCTGGTACTGACTGATGTTCGTATGCCCAAAGTATCGGGATTTGAACTTGCCAGAGAGGTTCGCAGAATCAGACCTGATATCACCATACTGTTCATCACGGCATTTGCAATAATTCCAGACGAGTACAAGCAGGTATTTCCATCTGCAGATAGCTCTTACTTTATTGAAAAGCCGATTTCCATAAGGAAACTTGAGCAGATAGTTACAGAGTGTTTGAACCCGAGATGAACTTGATTACTTATGGTTTCAAATATCCAAGCTACAGACATCGGCGACACATTAAGACAGCTGGGAGAAGCTGACTATGGCTCGCACTACCTTTTAACATATCCTGAAATATCAGTCTGGAGAAAGATATATGCTGCAACTTCTAGAAGGTATCTCGAGGATGGCAGCATGGTGCTGATCATACCCTTTTACGAAACCACAGACAGTGTCAGACAAACACTGTCAGAGGAAATGGACATTAAACAATATGCGCAGGATGGCTCGCTTGCCATAATTGATTCTATCAAGGCATATTTTAGCGAAATTGGCCTCATGACTTTTGTTGACGGCCTGCTAAAACATGCAAAATCTGCAGGCAAGACAGGCCTCTCTGTCTTTGCAGACATGGGCTCTTTCCATCATATGCAAAAGATGCACCAGCTGCTAGAGCATGAAATATCTCTACCAGCTAAATACGATGCAAAGCTCAGGGGATTCTGCATATACAATCAAGGCAATTTTGCCACTTTTACAGAATTGCAGAAACAATCGATATACGAGCATCACGGCAAGAACCTGCTGGTATCTTCTTCTTTTTCTCAGTTATAGTTATTCAACATAGTTTTGTCTGCCTGCCTATTTGTGCTGGTCAAAATTAAATCATCCACCCTGACAACCAGTTTTGATAATCAATCCTTTTGCTCTGCTCCTTCTTCAGTAAATTCTTCTCTCTGCCTCTCATTATCTTCCTCAGCTCTTCAATGCTGACAGGCTTGCGAACAAAGCAATTTACTCTAATCTTTGGGAACATCTTTTTGAATTCATCGTAATAGATTTCAAATGCCGTGATAAAGCATATCTTGGCTTTCTGGTCTAATTTGTGAAGCTCTCTGTAGAGCTGAAAGCCGTTTATTTTAGGCATCCTTATGTTATGTCTGGCAGAAGCGACTAGGTTAGGTCTATCGAGGCTAGTGTAGTGCAGGCAAGACGTACAATGAGAGCCTCGGTCGCAGGCAATCAAGTGACTGCAGCATCGATCCCGATGATGTTGGCAGTAGTAGTTATCTGGATCCGTTGCAACCAAGACTTTAGGCAAAACCATATCCAAGAACAGGAAAAAAGTGACTTGTTCTAATCACCAACCGCGAGGTGAAAAATGGAAAAAATTAATGGTTTTTCCTATCCAGTCCAACCAAGTTCTAATTGACCCGCGTGACTACAAATGCCACCCCAAATGACACAAGTCCACCAAATACTATCCCCCATCCAAGCAGTGGGCTCACAGCCGGCAGCTGGATGACAGGAAGGTGTGCCTGGCTCAAAGCATAGATCCCGATTGCTGTAAGAAATATTCCAGCAACAATCAATGCCATTACTTTGAACATTGGCACAGATTTTGCGGCTACGGATAAGAGGCGCCCAGCTTGAAAGTTTTGATTCTGTAGCTAATGCTTCTTGTATGCAGCAAGTCATCTGTCGTGCCCGACAAAAAGGCACAATAGAAAGGTAAAATAGTGCCCTGAATCGAACCTAATCCAAACTATGCCGATAACAGATGCAACAAAAAAGCATATTGCACAGCAAAGAAGGCTTTTCTTCAAGATTTGCTTCAAGTGCGGAGGAAAGAATCCGATCTCTGCTCTCAGATGTCGCAAGTGCCACGGAAGCCAGATGAGGCTAAAGAACAGGACACTGGGTGCCAAGAAGTAGCAGTAGCAGTAGCATCGAGTATCTTTCAAACCCAAGCGAGTTCCTCCACGAGCGGCAGCCCAGTTAAAGACTGTCATTGCGAATGGTTTAGTGCGATCGCATTCACTTCACCGCATCGGGGTAGGGCGGGGCCGGGCATATTATGTGCAGAGTGGATATGCATAGAAGTGGTTCGCGCCAGATTCGAACTGGCGATTTTCGCTGTGTGAGAGCGACGTCTTAACCAGGCTAGACCAGCGAACCTATACAGTTAGGCTGTTGCCAGAGGGGTTTTTAAAGTTAATTCGCCTTTGGCTGTTTGTATTTGTATGCAGACAGACAGAGAGATATACATCCATACATGCATCTTCTTCTTACCTTCAATTGGCTGGTCTGCCGGATTATGTGCTATGACAGGTTTCCCATGATATAGCCAGCATTGGAATGCAGCTTGGCTTAAAGAAAGTTATGCTGTCAGATACAGGCCAGATTCAATAAGGTTCAGGTTAATGTTCACGTTCCTTCACTGAACCCTTCAAGGTATGCCTGCTGCGCAGGCGAGAGGCTATCGATAGAGACCCCCATTGATTCAAGCTTGCCAGAAGCTATCTCCCTGTCCTGAGCAGCATCAATATTGTAGACACCCGGCTTCATCGTGCCGCCTGACTTGGCAAGCCGGATTACAGACAGGAGCTGATTGGCAAAGCTCATATCCATCACTTCTGATGGATGGCCTTCTGCTGCTGCAAGATTCACAAGCCTTCCTTCGCCAACAAGGTAGACCCTGTTCCCGCTCTTGAGTTTGTACTGCTCTACAGAATCGTTTATCCTCTTCTTGCTCCCCTGCCTTTCAAGCGCATCAATAGAGATCTCGACATTAAAGTGACCGGCATTTGCCAGTATGGCACCGTCTTTCATTTTTTCTATATCCTTTCCTACGATAACATCTTTGCATCCTGTTGCAGTTATGAATACGTCTCCTATCTCGGCTGCCTTTACCATCTGCATGACAGAGTATCCATCCATCTTTGCTTTCAGGGCAGCAATGGAATCAACTTCAGTTACAATGACATTGGCACCCATACCTGATGCGCGCCTTGCTACACCCTTGCCAACATGACCGTATCCGGCGACTACAACATTTTTCCCTGCAAGAAGCACATTGGTCGCCCTTATGATTCCATCAAGTGCAGACTGACCGGTGCCATAAACGTTATCAAAATCATGCTTTGTCTCGGCATCGTTGACTGCGATAATCGGGTAGAGAAGTTTGCCTGCCTTGTTCAGGGCCTTTAGCCTGATAACACCTGTAGTAGTCTCTTCAGTTCCGCCGTAGACAGGATTTGCATTGCCGCTGTTGTTGTAGCCTCTTTCTTTTTCTATTTCTCTTTCTCGTTTCTTGGCCTGCTGCTCTGACATGGCCTTGTGCATCTCGACTGTCAGGTCGGCCCCGTCGTCTATTGTTACGTGGGGGCCAAGCTTCATGGCGGAGTGGATGTCGTCATAGTACTCTTTTGCAGTGACACCTCTGCTTGCATAGACCATTATTCCTTCATTTGCAGCCAGCGAAGCCGCAACGTCATCTTGGGTACTCAGGGGGTTGCATCCGCACCAGGATATCCGGTCTGCCCCTGCTGCCTTTATTGCCCTGACAAGGACGCCCGTTTCCTTTGTAACGTGCAGGCAGCCTGTAACCTTGATACCAGCAAGCGGCCTGGTTTTTTCATATTTTCTCATTAACGATACAAGGACCGGCATGTGAGCTTCGGCCCAGTCAATCTTTTTTTTGCCGCTTTCTGCCAGCGAGACATCTTTTACTCGATAATCAACCATACAGATTCAGATCTGGAAGAAACGTGGCTTCAATATATTGCATTAGTTGCTGGTTGATCTGCTGGAAACTTGTGGAAGGCTGCATTCGCAGCAGGTATCTTATCTTGTAGCCACCCAACCATCTTCCTTTATCCAATCAGAGGTTTCTGGTCCTCATAACCTCTATTACCTGTTCGTCTGTTACTGTCTCGAACAGATCGTAAAACTGGCCCACCGCGCCGAAATCTCCAGGTGCCTCAAGAACTTCGACATGGTCTGCCTCCTGCCGTAACAGCTCGATAGTCTTGGCAGGTCCCACGGGCACTGCAATTACCAGCTTGCTGGGCTTTTGCTTTCTGAGCCACCTTGCAGAGGCAATTACAGTCGCGCCTGTTGCAATTCCATCGTCTACCAGTATTGCAATCTTGCTTTCTATTCTGGCGCGATAATCATTTGATGTCTTGCGGTAGACCGACAATCTCCTAATAATCTCATCTGCCTGCCTTTTCTTTTCCTCCTCAAGGTAGTTTGGCGGCACGTGCAGGGCACTGACGATGTAGTCGTTGATATAGGATGTACCATCTGCCATTACTGCTCCTATGGCAAGCTCTTCGTTTGCCGGAGCACCCATTTTTCTTGGTACAACAATGTCAAAATCAGCCGAGAGTTTTTTTGCAATAATATCTGCAAGGATTACGCCACCTCTGGGGATACCGAGGACTATAATGCCCTGGTCCTTCTGCCTTTCCATTTCTAGGCTTGACACCAGCTTTTCGGCAAGTTGCTGGCCTGCGTCAACCCTATCATGGAATCGCCTCATATCCCTGTCATCTATTGTTTACATTCTATCTATTAATGAACTTGCAGGTATTTGACAAGAAGGCTCTCTACTCTGAATCAATTAATGCACAAATGGCCAGACCTGTCCTCTGACCCAGCATCTACTCAGGCAAGAAATAAAGCTGCCTGATTCCTTACCGAGCCTGCCTGCCAGTCAATCAGTGAGCCCTATCCTATCCGCCTATACCGTGCTTTTCATACACCTAATTCAATCCCTCATCAACTGGTTTAGGTCAGCATGTCAAAATAGCAGGCATGCAGCAAAAACCCTTTTAAAAGCCAAGTAGACCTAGGTAATTAATCAACAAACAAATACAAAGGCAACAGAGGGGATTGTTCACATGTCTTTAGAAATCAAAAACATAACTGTCCTAGGTTCTGGGATAATGGGCCACGGCATTGCCCAGGTATCTGCTACTGCCGGCTACAATGTCAAGCTGCGTGACATAGAAAAGTCCTTCCTTGACAAGGCGATGGACAAGATCAAGTGGTCGCTTGACAAGATGGTCGAAAAACAAAAGATTTCCCAGCAAGAGGCAGCAAATATACTTTCAAGAATTACCCCCATCGTAGACCTGAAAGAGGCCCTAAAAGGCGCTGACATGCTTATCGAGGCGGTGCCGGAGGACATGAACCTGAAAAGAAAAGTCTACGCCGAAGTCGATGCTCTTGCAGATCAAAAAACGCTTTTTGCTTCAAACACAAGCACATTGCCGATAACCGAGATTTCATCCCTGACAAGTCGGCCTGACAGGTTTGTAGGCCTGCACTTTTTCAACCCGCCACAGCTCATGCCGCTGGTTGAAGTGATACCAGGTAACAGAACTGCAGGCAATACAGTCAACTTGGCGATAGACTATGTAAGCAAGGTAGGCAAGCAGCCAGTGCTATGCAAAAAGGACGTTGCCGGCTTTATCGTCAACCGCATCTTTATCCCCTTGGTGCATGAAGCCGCATACTGTCAGGAAAGGGACCATGCCAGCATGACAGAGATCGACTCTGCTGTAAAATTCAAGATGGCATTTCCCATGGGAATATTTGAGCTTGCAGACTATACAGGGCTTGACGTAATTTACAAAGCTACTGTGGAGATGCATTCAAGGGATACCAAAGTCATAAGGCCACATCCAAAGATAAAGCAGCTTTATGATGAGAAAAACCTAGGCCAGAAATCAGGCAGGGGTTTCTATGAATACGGAGGAGGAAAATACGAGCGGGTAGCGCTGACTGAGCAAGAGGCAGAAAAATATGATCCTGTAGCGCTTGTCGCGGTTGCTGCAAACAATGGAGCCTGGCTTGTTTCAAACGGCGTCTGCAGCCTGCAGGATCTTGAGAAGGCGCTGAAGCTTGGCATGGGCCTCAAGAAAGAGCTATTCTCCACGGTGAAGGAGTTTGGCCCGGCAAGAATAGTCAGCTGCCTGCTGGACCTTGCAGCAAAGCATGGATCGTTTTACGAGCCTGACAGGTTCCTTTTACAGCTATCA
>Ga0209581_1002172_pt1 | contig 19700 bp, 31 predicted proteins | sample Coa_R2_FD_187160 | JGI IMG/M metagenome (GOLD analysis project Ga0209581, IMG submission 187160) | Surface soil microbial communities from Centralia Pennsylvania, which are recovering from an underground coalmine fire - Coalmine... | ecosystem: Environmental > Terrestrial > Soil > Unclassified ...
CAAGCACCGCGGCGTTGCACGTGTCGGCGCCGGCTTCGTGCTCAATCTCATCGCTTATAACCTGATCCGTCTTCCAAAGCTCATCGCTGCATGAAGGCGGAGTCTGTTCAAAATACCCGAATCATGCCGAAATCCGATCAGCCGCCCAGCAAAACAACAAGAGAAGCTTCAATTCCCGGCATTTTTCAGCAAACTGCTAAAGCGTTCCGGCACTGTATCTGACCCAAAGGGCGGCACCCGCACGATCCGAGGCCGGAAGGCTTCGACCGGTTGAGCCGGTTGGATCGAATCCGGCTCGCTTTCAAGCCCTTCCCGCAAGCAAGCGATTATGGCGGCTTCATGCGCCCGCAGCTCGTAAAGAAGGTCAGGATCATCCCAGCGCCCCGCCGCGAGGATGAGCCGCCCACCCGAGACTCTAAGCCCTAACCCGTCTTGCCGGGCATAGTGGATAAGCCTCTGGGCATAATCGGCTTCCGTGGCGTGAAGATCACAGAAGGGGGCCGGGGGTTCCCCCCGCGCCAGCTCAGCTATTACTTCGGGCTTGTGGCTTCGTAGCTCAGCAAGCAACGGCTCAGGCAAAGGCACAGCCGACTCAATGATAAGCTTCGGCCCTTCCGCGAAAAGGGTGAGCCCGGCGTTTTGAGCGGCGGCAATCGAACGCCGCGCGCTCACAGCTCAACCCTCACTTTCGAGCCTCGAAACACGCGATTTTGCGCTAAACCGCTAGTCACCGCCTCTGAAAGCGCTACATCCGCTACAACGTTGTTTTCTAAGACGTTTTGGCGCTTAAAAAGTGCTACGCCGCCTTCCTCTGTAGCGCTTTTAGGGTCGAGAAAGCCGTTTAGTTTCAATGCTGTAGCACTTGTAGCGCTTTTATCGGCCTGGCCAGGCAAGTAGCGCGCGAATGCGTCCGCAAAATCAGCTGCGGCGTAGCACTTTTGGACCTTGCCGCCGGTCCTAACATTGCTCGGTTCGACGCCAAAGGCTTTGAGCCGCCGCGCCAGCCAGGCTTGAGTTACCGGCTTGCCATGATTGCACTCAGGCCAAGGTTGATCCGGGAGCGCAAGCAGGGCACCGACTAAAGCCTTGCTTGGGAGTGCGGGCTTGGCCTCGCATTCGAGGATGCCCCGAATATCCGCAAGCAGCCGGACTTGCAGGCTATCGTCTTCGTGCGCGCCGCAAGCAGCAAGTGCCGCGGCTCTTGCCTGCACCGCAACCTCAGGCCCGGCGGCTTCGGCAATCGCAAGCAGAGGCTCCCAATTATCTGCTTGCCGGTTGAAAATAGCCTCGGGGATCTCAGGCTCGCGAGTGCTTATCGCGATGGAATTGTCTTCAGTCCAGCGCGCAGCCTTCCGCCTGAGGGCTTGCAGCTCCGGTGTCTTGCCAGCCCGGAAGCGGGCAACCTTCTCGCCCGGAGCAAGCCGCCGCATTTCGATTGAGATTGACCTGTCGGCAAGGGTACCGGGCAGCCGCCCAATCATCGCAATCGAGCATGGCGCATGGACGCCGAAGGCGCGCGGTTCATGCTCATCTCCAACGGTTCGCAACACCTGTCCACCGCGCCTATGTCCCGCATTGAGCACGCCGCGCAATTCCTCTTTGTCGCTCAGGAAAGTATCGGCTTCGTCAATGAGAAGGGTTGGCACCGCCAGCTCTATTGTCCTGAAGATCGAGGCCGCCGAAACGTTGCTCGTCAACAAAGGCCTTCGGATTAGCACTTCAAGAACGTCGAGCAGCGTACTCTTGCCGCAGCGCTTCTCGGGCGAAGTGATCGCAAGCCTTGGCGTACACGTGAACGCATCAAAGCAGTAGGTATGCAAAACCCAGAGCGCGCTTATTAATGCACCATATTTCGGCAGCGCCACATAACGTGTAATCGCCGCCTCAAGTGCGCCGATTAGCTCCGTCCCCCTCACAGGCTCGGGCCAGGGTTCGGCCTCTTTGAATTCGAGCTTCCGGCCTTGGCCTTTCGCAGTCTCATTTTTAGGCCGCTCCGCTGCCACAAGCTTGTCGAGGAATGAGGCGCGGGTGCCCAGGCGCTTGGCGGCTTCGGCGCGCTCGCGCTCGTACTCAAGAGGTTTCAGCTTCGCGAGCCGCTTGATTTCTTCATCTTCGCCGCTTGCGGCTTGCTTCTCAAGATCAACATCCTCGAACGAAAGAGCTTCGAGCGTCATGCTGCCGCCCTCCCTTTGGAAAGAAGAGCGTCATTCCAATCGCCGCAGTCTCCGGGCGGGAAGCGAACGCTCACATTGACGGCTAATCGGAAGCGTGCGGCCGCCTTCATTGCCGCGTCATGGCCCGACCCGTCACGATCCGCGAAGATGATGACGCGCTGCACGTCAGCCGGGATTGCAACATTGCTCATCCGGCTCGCGCCAAGGCACGCCCAAACACGCACGCCATGAAGCTGCATCGCCGCCAGCGCCGTCTCCAACCCTTCCGCGATTCCAAGCGTCTCGCCCGCCGGGCCGAGCCGCACAGCACCCGGCCCGAGCGCGCCAATGGTCTTTCGTGGGTTAGCAACACGCGCCTTGCCGCGCCCGTCAGGGTCCAGGAAGGTCAATTGAACCGCGATGATCCGCCGGTCCGGCCTTTGAATGGCCGCAACCAAGGCCGGAAAGCTCACGCGCGGGAGATATTCAACATCGCCAAGGAAGCGGATTGCTGGGAGAAGTTCGATATTGATTCCCCGCGCGCGCAAGTAGCACTCGCCAAGCGTTCCGCTGAGGGGCTCAGCCTGACGCCAAAGGGAAAGCGCTCTCGCGTCCGGCTCAGGATCGGCCGGCAATGCTGGCGCGGGCTCGGAGCGCGTTGCTTGCGGCTTCCAATCGAGCAAGCCGCGCTGCTTCAATGCGGCGAGCACACCGCGAGCCTCGCAGCCCGCGAAGCATCGAACGAGAAGCTTCCCGTTCGCGCCGTCGGCAACTGAAAGCGAAGGCGAACGGTCGCCGCGCCCTTTTCCATGCGAAGGAACCGGGCAGCGGATAAGATAGCCCTTGCCGTGGCGAATTGAGCCCGGCAAGGCGCGGGCAATTGCGGCGGCGCTCATTGGTGCACCCCCTCAACAAGAGGAAGCACCGCCGCGTAGATTGCCGCGTCCGGCAGCACCGCCAAGAGCGAAACAATTCGAGCGAGCGCGGCTTGCAACGGCGGGGGCTGAAATCTAGCCCGCTGAATTTCCGCTGCTTTCTCGCTGTTACACTTTGTGTGTTGCGGCATTAGTCCGTTGCCGCTATTAAGAGAGCCGTTAGCGTCCCAACTAACAGCATTAAGTTTAGGTCCGGTTTGCGGGAGGGCTACCCGCAAACCGGGTTTCCTATTGGGATGAATCATCTTTTTCAATCCTCATACTCAGGTCTTTCAGTTGATGATTGCGGCGAGCTTGTCCGCCACGATGATTTAAGCCTCATTCCGCGTTAGAGCGGGAAGCTTGCTGCGCTTCGGAAGTCGAACTTACCGGAGGCGACATTTGAGCGAGCGCCCAAGCGTCCAAATCGGCAGGCTCATAAAGAACTATTTTGCCCGCCTTGCGGAAGATCGGCCCGCCGCCAAAGCACGCGAGTTTTGCCAGGGTACGAAATGAGCAAAACCCGTAACGCTCTTTGAGATACGCCGCAGCGTCCTTACGCCGCAAAAACTTCTTTTGTTGCACGAACCTTGTCCTTCGATTGAGAACATTAGAGCAACGAAACCAGCCCTTTCTCCGATTGGCAAGAGATTGCTGCTGGTTTCCCACCTATCCACATTAAGTATTGTTCATAAAGCTATTTGGCACTTGGAGAATATCCCCAATCGCGACTGGATTCTTGCGCCGCATGCAACATGAGACTTGATTTCAGGTGCAATACATGCACATTACCTTATACGAATAGGCGCATATCCACCCACACGGTACGCCAAAGCCGGAATTTTGTTCCTAATTGCCTGCCGTACTGAGCGCGCAACCGGGCGAATCAGACTGCCTCTTCAGGCTTTTCGGCGATCAACTGATTGATGCTCTTCCCCACCTTGGCGGCTGCTTCGGCAATGCGCCGATGCAGCTCCGGGGGGAGGCGCAAGAGAGCGTGCCGGAACCGGCTTGGTGAAAATCGCCTCAAATGCGCCGGTGCTTGGCATTCGTTTAGGGATAATACCGGAAATGGGTATTAGGTGTATAGTCCCGCTGTGTGATGGCATGGGTCAAGCCTGAAGGAGGAGGGATAGTTTGTTGAGATTTTGCAGACATATTCGTGCGGTGTCAGGCCGCGGAGGGTTTTGAGCCGCCTGGCGAAATTATAGGCCGCCAGAAAATTCGCGAGGTGCTGACGCAATTGCTCGTGGCTTTCGTAGTGGTAGCGCTGCACAGTTGCCTCCTTGAGCGTCCGGTTCATTCGCTCGACTTGCCCATTGGTCCAAGGATGGTTTGGCTTGGTCAGCCGATGTTCGATGCCATGATGCTTACAGGCCCGCAAGAAGGGGTGGCCGCGCAGCATCGCGGTGGGGCCTTTGCGGTTCTTCGGCAGATGGGCAAATTGGATCCCGTAGCACCTTGGGAAGGATGAAAGGAAGGCCGCCGGCAGAGCGGCGCGCGCTGCCCTCAGGCAGCAAGCGCGCGCCGCACAAGGCGGCCATGGCCGGTCAACAAGTCTCTAGAATGACGGTGTTCGAATCCTCATTCCGGAGAGACCAACCATGACCGCTCGACAACCTATCCCGAATGACGCAGTGCTGGTAGCTATCGATGTGGCGAAGGCGCGCAACGAAGTTCTCGTCAAGGCTGCCGGCCACCGGCGGCGACGCAGGCTGACAGTGCTCAACAGCCGAAGCGAGCATGATCGGTTCGTCACCACCTTGGCGAGCTATGACCGGCCGGTGATCTGCGCGTTTGAGGCGACAGGGAATTATCATCGCCCTTTGGCCTGGCGGTTGATCAATGCAGGATTCGAAGCCCGGCTTGTATCATCAATGGCGCTGGCGCGAACACGCGAGGCGCTCCACAACGGTTGGGACAAGAACGATCCGAAGGACGCCCAGGTGATCCTTCATATGCTTCAGATCGGCGCGACCCAACGCTATCACGATCCGTTAGCGGCCGGGATCAATGACGCTCAGGAGCTGTCCAAGACCCACGAAGCGATATCGAGAGCCAAAACCGAGATCCAGCACCGTATACTCACCCACTATCTGCCGCTTTATTTTCCCGAGGTCGAACGCTTCAAAGGGAATAGCCGGAGCGATTGGTTCTTTGCATTTCTCGAACGATTTCCGACGCCAGCGAGCATCATTGCCTTGAGTAAGGAAGCCTTCCTCGAGGCAGCTTGGCCTGTGATCGGCCGGAAAGTCTCAAAGGAGCGGCTGCTCGCGGATATTTACGAGACGGCGAAAGCGTCCATTGGCCTGCCATTGCCGCCAGAGTCTCCGGCCATCCGCATGTTCCGGATGATCATCGCCGAGGCACGGAGCTTGATTCGGCAACGCGGCGAGATCGAGCTGATGGCGGATAGTCTCCTTCAAGACAACGTTGATTATCAAAGCCTTCGCCGCATTCCGGGCATCGGACCGATCAATGCTCTCACAATTATTGCCGAGGCTGGCGATCTACGGCGCTTCGGCCATCATCGGCAGTTCCTGAAGTTCTGCGGGCTCGATCTGGCGGCGCTGCAATCCGGCGCATTCCGCGGCCAAACAAAACTGTCGAAGTTCGGCAATGCGCGACTGCGGCGGACGCTCTGGCTTGCTGGGCAGGTCGCAATTCGCCAGCGCGATAACAGCTTCAGAGACAAGTTCGAGCGCTATATCGCCCGAGATCGGGACAATCCTGATCTCAGGCGCAAGGCGCTCACGGCAATTACCGCCAAAATGGCGCGCGTCGTGCACGCGGTCATCAAAAGTGGTTCCGATTATCGGCCCTTCATCGAGGGGCCGGTACCAGGCGGAAGAACCTCTCTCAGCAAGTGCCGTGAGGGTGCATCCGCAACCCTGTAGATAATGCTCGGGTCTTCCACCTGGATCGGTATCTCATGTTGAGGATGGTGAGGGCCACGATAATGCGATGGACCCTGTGTTTGCTATGGATGAGAACCATTCCTTTGCCCGTGGAAGCCGCCTGGATCGTATGAGTTTGAGTCGTATGCGTAACGCTTTCAAATTGACAAATCGAATGCCGCAACCCCATGTTCGCGGACGGAGAAGTGTTGCTCGACCACTTCACGTCATTCCCAACATAGGACGTAGTCGGTCAAGACGACGTTGATCTTGTAAGGAATAGCTCCCACCAACGCGTTGAGGAAGGCGACCGCGGCCGCGGTATCGGCTTTCTCGAGGAGTCTAGCAAAGGCGACTTTCGAGGTACGATCAATGGCGACGAAGAGGTAGAGCTTGCCTTCCTGCGTGCGGACCTCGGCGATATCCATGTGAACGAAGCCGATCGGATAGGTCTTGAACTTTTTCTTCGATGCTTTCTCACCTTCCATATCGGGCAATCGAGAGATGCCGTGGCGTTGCAGGCAGCGGTGTAGTGACGAGCGCGTCAGGTGCGGGATCGTGGCCTGCAAGGCGCAGAGGCAGTCGTCGAGAGGAAGCAAGGTATGCTTGCGGAAAGCGACGACTATTGCCTCCTCTTCTTTGCTTAGAACCGTTGATCTTGGTGCTTTCGGCCCCATCGGCGCATCAACCGTCGAGCACCTGCGCTTCCATTTGGCAACCGTCTTCGGGTTGATCCCGTAGCGCCCGGCCAAGGTCCTTATGCTCTCTTGACTATGTTGTATCGTTCGACGGACCGCCTCCGTCGTGCGGGCGCTCCCGTGAAGAACCTGGCCCATGTCCCCTCTTTGTCGATGGCGTTTGATTCTGTGCCATATACACTGGGACTGGACATAGGCCGTCGCCACTCCAGGCATCGAGCGAGCAGACGTTAGCTTGGGGGGGCAAATTCGGATGCAAGCTTTGCCTCGGATTGTAACCGGTCGATCCAGTGCCGATTGATTTCCTCGAGGATTCCCAGCTGCTGCTTCTGAATTTCAGCGGGCTTTTTGAGGCGTACTTTTCCCATGGCTGCAAACTCAGGAGAAATCAGACCCGTTAAAATGGACTGCTTGGACTTCGCTGTTGGTGACTTATCTGGGCCATAAGCCCCTCCATTGCCTCCTAAATCATCGCGCTTTTGGGTGGTGATTTGCATTGATAGACGCCGAACGCCCAAGTTGAGTGATCGCCCCGGCCTTATGAAAGGATGGGGCGATCGAGGTCCTCGAACTACGGTGAGATGACGATATTGTTGGTCACACTGCTGACGCCCGGCGCGGCCCATGCCGAACGTTCAGCATCCTCACGTTCTGCCCAGGATCGCACAGTTCCTCTAAGGGTCACCTTGCTGCCATCGACGTCGACCACGATCTTGTCCGCATCGACTTTGGCGTTGCGGACCAGTGCATCCTCGATCTTACGCTTGACATCGGTCGGGCTGACGCGTGGCTTGACGTGAATGAGGTTGGAGATCGACTTGACGCCCTTGATCGAGCGCACAGCGCGCTCAGCCCATTCTTTTTGATAGTGCCACTCCACGTCGCCCTCAAGCGTCAGATAGCCGTTCTTAACAACGACCTTGATGTCATCGGAGATTGTCGGCAAATCCCGTTTGAGCGCGTCGACAGCGTCCTCGGCGATTTCGGGATCGGTTCGTTCGCTGGTCAGCCGCACCTCGATGTCGTTGGCCACTCCTTTGACACCGGCGACCCTTTTGGCAGCTTTCTCCGCGTAATAGGAATCCATGTAGTGCTTCGTGAAGCCGGTGAGGGTGACAACGCCATCCTTGACGGCAACAGCAATATGGCTGTCGTCGTCGATCGACGGATCATATTTGATCTCGTCTTCAACATCGCGCTTGATCGTCGAATCTGTTCGAAAGAGAGAAACCATGGTCATGCCTCTCCATGTTGAGCCGGACATGATTGTCCAAGTGCTATTTTTAAAGTGTTTGCTTTACCGACATTGACAACTGTCAATGACCCGGCACTCTGTGTTGATTGATTAGGACTGTTGATTGAGTGCACTCGTCCGCCTAAAGCAGTTTGGCAATGGATATACGCCTGAACGGTCAAGGATTTTCGTCAATTGCACAGAAGCCGGATCGGCGCTCTAGTCGCGGAGTTCGAGCTCGAAAAGTAGGGGCCGGGGGAATAGTTCTCCATGACTTCGGGGATTAAATATCATGATGTGCTCGCTGCTAACTGGGCTCTCTGAAGACGCGAGATCTAGATTGCGTAAGAGTCCACAACCGTGCTGGATTGCGCCGATGCTGGCGACCTTGACGCCGGAACGATTTTCGAGAAAGGGCTGGCTCTTCGAACCGAAATGGGACGGCGAGCGCTGCCTCGTGTTTGGCCGCGCCGACGATTTGATTTTTCTCTCGCGCAACAAGAAACGACTGAATGACAGATACCCGGAGCTTGCGCCTGCATTCGCCAAGCGTGCGATCAATTATTTTATTGCGGATGGCGAGATCGTCGCATTCAAGAACGGGCTTACCAGCTTCACGGAACTTCAAAAGCGCATGCAGATCGATAATCCACCCCGCTCGTTATTGAGGGACGTCCCTGTCTACATGTACCTTTTCGACCTGATGTATCTGGACGGATACGACGTACGCCAGGTGAGATTGCTGGAGCGTAAGATGCTGCTCCATGGCGCATTTCGATTTGGGCATCGACTGCGGTTTACCCCGCATCGAGAAATGGACGGCGAGGAATATTATCGAGAAGCCTGTCGCAAGGGTTGGGAAGGAGTTATCGCCAAGAATGGTGATAGCAAATACGTCTCCAAACGAACACGCGACTGGCTGAAATTCAAGTGCGAGCAAGGTCAGGAATTTGTTATAGGCGGCTATACTGATCCCCAGGGCAGTCGGATTGGGCTCGGCGCGTTGCTATTAGGATTCTATCGAAAGGGGCGACTTCATTATGCGGGAAAGGTTGGAACCGGCTTCGACACTGCAATGTTGAAAAGCCTTGCACAGCGGCTTCGGAGTATCGAAACGCATGTCTCCCCGTTTGCCGATCATGATATCCCGCAAGGAGGCGTCCACTGGGTCAAACCGGAGCTTGTTGCACAGATTGCTTTCACGGAGTGGACCGCGGACGGACGCCTGCGGCATCCACGGTTTCTCGGTCTACGTGATGACAAGCGGCCCTCAGAAGTGGTGAGGGAGGGCTGAATGGACACGGGTGAATTTCGGTTACCCATCGACGGGCACGAGATAGCCGTTACAAATCCAGACAAAGTGCTATTTCCGGACGACCATGTCAGCAAGCGAGATCTCATCGATTATTATCAACGCGTGTCACCGCGGATGTTGTTGTTTCTTCACGATCGTCCGATTGCCATGGAGCGATATCCAGATGGTATCTGGCAATCCGGCTTTTTTCAGAAATCGGTACCAACCTATTTTCCACGCTGGATCAAGACAGCTTCGGTTGCAAAGAAACAAGGAGGCATGGCCCGCCACGTCATTTGCAATGATGCAGCCACATTGGTGTATTTGGCAAATCAGGCATGCATCACGCCACATACGTGGTTGAGCCGGGTCGACAAGCTTGAGTACCCTGACCAGATGGTCTTCGACCTTGATCCTTCCGCCGGTAGTACGTTCGATTGGGTGAGGACGGCAGCATTAGCGCTGGAGAAAGTGCTGCGGGAAGTTAACCTGCCGACCTACGTCAAATCGACCGGTTCGCGGGGTTTGCATGTCATCGTTCCCCTTAAGCGGCTAGAGCCCTTCGAGTCGGTGCGCGCTTTTGCTCGCAGAGCCGCGATGGTTGTTGTCACGCAGGACCCAGGTCAGCGAACGATGCAGCAGCGCATCGGCTCCCGTCATGGTCGCGTGTACCTCGATATCAATCGAAACGCTTACGCTCAAACCATGGCGCCTCCTTATGCGGTTCGGGCCCGGCCCAACGCTCCGTTGTCGGCGCCGCTCTTTTGGGATGAGGTGCGCAGTAAACAACTGCGGCCGGACGGTGTAACTCTTCGAAATGTACACAAACGGCTCGATGGAATGACTGATCCATGGGCAGATTTTTGGCAGCGCGCAAGCTCGCTCGGCGTTGCACGGCATAGGCTGGAGATGTTTGATGGCTCTGTCAGAGTACCGCAAAAAGCGAAACTTCGCTAAGACACCGGAACCGGAAGGGCGTTTACATACCCGGGGCCGCAGGCGTGTATTCGTTGTACAGAAGCATAGCGCGAGCCATCTGCATTACGATTTCAGACTTGAGATTGGCGGTGTGTTGGTGTCGTGGGCGATCCCAAAGGGTCCCTCGATGAACCCGAGACAAAAGCGTCTCGCTCTCAGAACTGAAGATCATCCTCTGGAATACGGTAGCTTTGAGGGCGTTATACCGGAGGGTGAATATGGTGCTGGGGTCGTCATGGTGTGGGATAAAGGTGAATATCGACCGCAACACGAAGAGGCGATCGAAGCCCAGTTGGCTGGCGGCAAAATCGACATTGTGCTCAGCGGCGTCAAATTGCGCGGAGGCTTTTCATTGATACAGACTGCCTCACGGGCAGGAAGAATTCATCGAGAAGATGCCTGGCTCCTAATCAAGCAAAAAGACGAATTCGCCGTCAGCTTGTGGAACATCGACGAGGCACGTTTCGATCGTTCGGTGATTACCGGACGCACCCTTAAGGAAATTGCGGAAGGTCATTTGGGCCGGCGGCTTGTGCATGCCGGCCCAAGATCTGGGTAGCAGCGGATATGGCTAACGGCCAAGACCGCGGACTTCGCAGATCAATGAAGCGGAATTTTGTTCTTGACAGGCGTCAAGGGTCAGACCCGTGTTTTATGTATTATCCAAGGGCGAAATCGCCACAATGGGAATGTGCGCGGGTCAATATCAATATCATGAGTCTTCGATGATCAAAGATGTGATCACCTGGCTTGACGGAAGTATCGCAGATGAGGTTCGCATAGCTGCTGTTGTCGATATCGCGCGACAGTTCGAAGGCCAAGCTGCCGGCCTGTTTTTTAATCGATTACCGCCGCCGCGGGTGCCAAATGGACGGCGACCTAACAGGCGCACTCAGCATTGCTACCCTCATGGATCACGCGCTAGCCTCGGGCGACAAACTCCAGAAGACAATTGTTGAGCGCTTGAAGCATTACGACGTGACCATCGAGCTTCGTCGATTTGATATCCTCGCATCAGATATTGCAGATGTCGCCGTTCGCGAAGCACGATCTGCGGACACCTTTGTATTGATTAGACCGAATGGCTCGCAAGATCCCGACCGGCTCGTTGAGGGTCTCCTATTCGGATCCGGAAGACATATTTTGCTGGTTCCCGAAGTGGATCGCCCAAAATCGATTGTCTTCGACCGGATTCTGGTTGCCTGGAATGGTAGCCGCGAGTCATCTCGCGCGGTCGCCGAAGCCATGCCATATTTGCAAATAGCCAAAGAAGTCATGGTTATGAGTGTCATTGGCGAACACGGAAAGAAAGTGGAAGGGAACGTCGGCGACACCGCCGTAAGACATTTAAAGCATCACGGAGTCGCGGCGCACCTCCATCGAGGTAAGTGCCGGAATAGTGATGTAGGCGAAAAATTAATTGCAGAGGCTAAGAAAACGAAATGCGATGTCATCGTGCTGGGCGGATACGGCCATTCGCGCCTGCGTGAGATGATTCTCGGCGGGGTAACCTATCATTTGATGCACAACTCGCCTGTTCCGCTCCTGATGGCCCATTAAGGAAAGGAATTTCAGCGCAAGGCAGCCTCGACGAGGTTGATTACGTCGAATTTCCGTTGGAACAGTAGTCTTAACGCTCAAGCACATAAGTGCCAGGCGCACCGGCGATCGGGAGGAGCCCAGCTGCCGTATTCCCGAGCGTCGGCGGCGCGATCCGCCCCGTCGAGTGACGAGCGAGCCAGGACTGCCATGCCGGCCACCAGCTTCCCTCAAAACGCGGCGCAATATTTCTCCACGTCTCGGGATCGGTGTCACGGTCAGCCGTATTCTTCGTCGCCATCTGGAAGCTGCGGTTCTTATGGCCGGGTTCGCTGACGATGCCGGCATTGTTGCCGCCAGATGTGAGTGCAAAAGTGATATCGCTATCAGTTAAGTGGTGAATTTTGAAAACGGACCGCCAAGGCGCGACATGATCTTTTTCGGTTCCAACCGCGAAGATCGGAATTCGGATGTCCGTCAGGAAAATTGTATGATTGCCAACTTTGTAGCGCCCGCTGGCAAGATTGTTGTCGAGGTAGAGACGACGGAGGTACTCGGATAAGGCAGTCTGGTCGTATCGGCATTCCACGCCATGAGGTCGTTCATTGGCGGCCCCCTGCCCAGCAGATACGTGGGCAACATTCGGGACCAGATCAGGTCCTTCGACCGTAGCAATTGGAATGCACCAGCCATCTGATGCGTGCCGGGGTAACCCTGTTCCCAGGTCATACTTTCGAGAAACGCAACTTCGCTCTCACTGATAAACAAGCTAAGCTCGCCTGGCTCAGCGAAGTCGAACAATGTGGCCAGCAATGTGATGCTTGCGAGTGGGTCGACCCCGTTTCTCCCCATCGCGGCCGCAGTGATCGCCAACAATGTCCCGCCAAGGCAATATCCAACTGCGTGCCCGATGCCCGCAGATTGCGTCGATGGCGTTGAACGCAGCGATAGTGCCGAGCTCGTGATAGTCAGCCATGCCAAGATCGTGATCCGTTTCAACCGGATTCTTCCATCAGATCATGAAAACCGTGTTCGCGCGCAAGACACCGGAGCACAAATTGCGTTTGGTGGAAGCTTTACAGGCCGATATGGGAACGTCGTCGCAATGACCGGCGATGGCGTCACGATGGCCCGGCGCTGAAACGTGCGGATGTCGGCATAGCCATGGGTCGCAAAGGCACCGAGGCAGCGAAGGAGGCGGCTCAAGTAGTTCTGGCCAATGACAATTTCGCCACCATTGTCGCCGCCCTCCGCGAGGGCCGCGCTGTTTGTGACAATTTGACCAAAGTGATCGGCTGGCCCTTGCCGACGAACGCCGGCGAAGCAATGACGATTGTCATGGCGATCCTGATTGATCTGACGCTGCCGCTAACTCCAGTGCAAATGTTATGGATCAACATGGCCACCCCCGTCGGCCTCGGACTCACGCTCGCCTTCGAACCCCCGGAATTGGACGTAATGCAACAACCGCCTCGGGCACCGGATGCACCCATCTTATCCGGCATCTTGCTGTGGAGGGTTATTTTTGTATCATTGCTGGTTGTGATGGAAGCCTTTGGCATGTTCTTCTGGGCTGAAAAGCGTGGCCTGTCGATCGAACAGGTGCACACCGCTAGTCGTCAACACCATTATCATTCTGGAGATATTCTATCTGTTCGTAATGCGGCATCGGCGCGCGAGCGCTTTCACTTGGCCCGGACTCTTTGATACGCCGGCGGTGCTCGCTGGAATTGGGTTTACGTTATTATCCCAGCTGCTGTCTACATATACGCCATTCATGCAGACGATATTTGCAATGCGCGCGATCTCCTTTACCGATCGGTTGCTTGTCATAGCGACCGGCGTCGCATTTCTGCTTATCCTTGAGCTTGAGAAGCTCGTTTTACGGGGAACGATGGCATAGCATGGCGCATCGCGCGGCAGCGGGATGTCCACGCAGCGTAGCCATTTGAACGTGAGGCAGGAGCACTCGATTGTCCGCGATCGGTGAAATCGCCGCTGCAAATTCACAAGTGTTCCGTCGTGCAGTGAGGTACTATTAAATCCTCAAGTTGCAGCAATTCGCGCAAGGCGCCGACCGCCTCGATTGCATCTTCGGCGCTGACGGCCGATGAGAGGCGGCGATGCAAATCTCGCCAGGCCGGCGGCCGCCCGCGCCTAAGTTCCTCTTCGACAAAGGCTTTGGCCTGAGAAAGCGTGGCGAGTCGCCGCGGCTTCGGCATATCTTTGACGATGATGACCGGTTCGATTTTCAGTTCGGACATGAAAGTACGCTCCGCATTGATGCCCGTTCTTAAGCGATCATGGACTCGGGTAATCCTAACACAAAAATCCCTATTGCGGAGAATCATAATCAATGTGATGGTAACCGATCTTCACATTGCTGCCAAGGTTTTGCCTATTGCAGGGAGAGGGAAGGCAGCCTAGTACCAGTCGTGATTCAAGGCTGCATGAGCAGCCTCTCTGCAGCAACGCCGATCATACTGACGGCCGAGGAGCGCGCCGAGCTTGAGGGTTTGGCGCGTTCGACCAAAACGGAGCATCGCACGCGCCTGAAGGCGCAAATCGTGCTCATGGCGGCCGATGGCGCGCCGACGCGGGCGATTGGGCGCGCGCTCGGCTGCACGACCGGCACGGCATCGAAATGGCGCGTGCGTTACGCGAGGGACCGTCTCGCCGGCTTTTCGGAAACCGGCAATCGCGGGGCGGAGCCCAAGTATGGCCCGGCGCACGGCCGCCGCATTCTGGCGCTGCTCGATACGCCGCCGCCGGGCGGCTACGTCAACTGGACCGGGCCGCTGATCGCCGGGACGCTCGGCGACGTGCATGTCCAATATGTCTGGCGCTTTCTGCGCGCACACAAGATCGACCTTTCCGGGCGCAAATCCTGGTGCGTCAGCAACGACCCCGAGTTCGCGGCCAAGGCCGCCGAGATCGTCGGGCTCTACCTGGCACCGCCCGAAAACGCCATCGTGCTCGCCGTCGACGAAAAGCCGTCGATCCAGGCGCTCGAACGCGCGCAGGGGTATCTCAAGCTGCCGAACGGGCGCGCCATGACCGGCCAGTCGCATGATTATAAGCGGCACGGGACGACGACGCTGTTTGCCGCCCTCAATCTGGCGAGCGGCGAAGTGGTGGGCCGCCATTCAAAAGACGGCGGCGCATCGAATTCCTCGACTTCATGAACAAAGCCGTTGCCGCCCATCCCGAGCGCGAAATCCATGTCGTCCTCGACAATCTCTCCACCCACAAGTCCAAGCGCGACATGTGGCTGAAGCGCCATAAGAACGTCCATTTCCATTACACGCCCACCCACGCCTCCTGGCTCAACCAGATCGAAATCTGGTTCTCGATCCTCGCCAAGAAGTCGCTTGACGGCGCGTCCTTCACCAGCGTCCAGGACCTCGTCGCCCACATCAACACCTTCATCGCTGCTTACAACCAAACTGCCAGACCCTTCGTCTGGACAAAGTCCGAAGTCCACCAAAAACGCCTCAAACCATGTTTCGCGGACCAGTGATTCCGGGTACTAGCGGGCGATAGGCGAGCGACAAAAGCTCCTTCTAACGTAGTCGACATCAATTGGGAGAGTGCCTATGCTCCGATTTTATTGCCGGCGCGGTCGCAAGGTCTCACGTCTCTAAATTGGAAGCCCTCTTGATGGGGCGGCCGGTCAGGATTCTATCGATAGCTTGTCCGACTTCCGCAATCGAGAGCATGCCGTCCACCGAGTGCAGAAGTCCCTCGTTTTCGATAATAATCGAAAAGCGGCACAGTCTGCTTGTGGTAGGCCTCGATCCGCGAACGTAGAGCTTCGGCATTGTTGCGGCTCTTGATGCGAGACCGCATTCGCGTTTCGCGCGGAGATCCGGTCAAGCAGGGCCGGTCATTCGCCTTCAGCTCGATCACTGCGTCGAGCTCAAGGCTTCGCTCCTCGAGCCATCGGTCAAGAGCCTTGGCCTGCGGCATCGTCCGAGGAAAGCCATCGAGGAGGAATCCGTTGCGAGCGTTGGGATCACTGAGACGCTTGAATACGATGGCCTGCACGATCTCATCCGATACGAGAGCGCCGCGCCATGCTGTCATTGAACAGCAGCCCGAGCGGTGCGCCCGATGAGGCGGCTTCGCGCAGCGTGGCGCCGACCGCAAGGTGCGGGATGCCGTACTTTGCGGCCACGCGCTGGGCTTGGGTGCTTTTGCCCGCTCCTGGCGGGCCGAGCATGAAGAGCCTCCGATTGTCGGTTCCATGTTTGAGATGCCCCCCTAATTCTTCTCGGCCAGGAGGCTGCTGCCAACTATTACGGCATAATTTTTCCGTCTGCGGCTCTTGAAACGCATTTTGGGTCTTCCAAATTATCTGGCGCCGCCTTTGTCAGGTGGTCACTTCTTTGGTCCGGCCATCGATCTCGGATGGGGAATGCCATGCAGCTCCACGCTCGGCATGATGACTACGCGCCTGCCGCGCGCTTGTACGACCATCGCTCCAATCAGAAACTGCAAGAACTAAGGACATCGGTTGCGTGCGCCAAAGGGCAAGAGGTCTGTCCGCCGGAACGCCTGAACGCCTATTGGTGGCAAGTAGAAACGGGTGCTGCTCGAAAGGTATTATTGTTGCCCAGCGGACAGCGATGCATAATGGAGTTTTTTTTTCCGGGCGACTTTTTCGCATGCTATACATATGGCTGCGCAGATATCGTTTTGGAGGCGATCTCTGAGGGCACGGTTCTGGGGCGCTACAACCGCGACGACGTCGAGCGCCTCCAGCGCGAGGATAGCGGCATCGCGAGAATGCTGCGGGATGCGACCCTTCGCGCGGCATTTCACAGGGAGACCCATATCTTCAATCTCTGGCATCAACGTTCCACCGATAAGGTACTTGGCTTTCTTGCGCAAATTCAAAAGCGAAGGCAAACGTCAAATGGATTCTTATCTTTACCGATGAGCCGCTATGATATTGCAGATTATCTTGGGCTTTCGGTCGAGACAGTCAGCCGCGCACTTACGGAACTGAAGGAACGTGGCATTCTTGAATTCGACGGGACACGTCAGTTGAGGATCGCGCGCCACTCGGATGATTTGCTGACATTGCTGCTACATGCAAGTAGCAATGAACTTGCGGCCGCCGCTTGAGGTTAGCCGACGGCTGCGCAGTCGCAGGTTACGTCAATTTGTGGCTGCCAATTGCAAAATTATCGCAGTCACAGGCGAACGGCTCTATGTTGGACGCTTGATCCACGGTCTTCTGAACCGGCGCAAGAACAAGATAGGCCACGATTGCCAAGCCGACCGCAGCAGCGGCCGCGCATAGAAATGCACGCATTGTAGCTCTCCTTCAATAGGATCGTTTGTTAGACCTTTGCGGAGGGCGGCAGAACGCGCCGCCGCCCTTACCGCTGCAGTGTCTACAGGCTGACGACGATGCGGTTGTCAACCTTGGTAACGCCTGGCGCGGCCCAGGCTTGGCGCTCGGCTTCTTCTCGCTCCGCCCAAGACCGAACGGTTCCTTTGAGGGTCACCTCGCCGCCACTGGCTTCCACGGTAATCCGATTGGCGTCGATCTCGGCGCTTCGCTTGAACGCATCTTCGATCTTACGCTTGATATCCGACGGTTGCACCCGCGGCTTGATGGCGATCGAGTTGATCACACCACGAACACCCTTGAGCCTGCGCACAGCCGATTCCGCACTGCTTTTCTGATAGTACCACTCGACATTGCCTTCGAGGGTAATCCAGCCGCTCTTGACGACCACCCGAATGTCATCAGCCGATAGCGGAAGCTGGCTCTTGATCGCCGAAACGGCATCGCGTGCGATATCCGGATCCGGACGCTCATCGACGCCAGGGAGGCGGACCTCCAGATCGTTGGCGATGCCCTTGACGCCGGACACGCGCTTGGCGGCTGCCTCGGCTTCATACTTGTCGCTCCAGCTCTTGACGAATCCGGCTAGCGTCACGACTCCCTGCTTGACCGATACCGCGATATCGGTGGCGTCAAGATCGGGGTCCCATTGAAGCTCATCCTTCACGTCGCGTTCGATTTCACTGTCTGTACGCATTGCTATCTCCACGTCGTTGAATGGCTGTTCCGATCAGGTCTCAATTGTCGAGGACCGGAAGTCTTACGGCGCGATTTGTTCGCGATACGCCCGTGTCACGCATTGACCGCCGTCAATTTCCTGCCGGAGCTGGCGCTTTATCATGTTTCGATAATGACAAAACGGGTTCAGCTCATATGAATCCCGCGCGCCGTGACGATGGCTATTGGGGCGATATCCGGGATCGCGCTCGCATCATGGATTTCCAGTCCGCCCTGCTTCCATGGCGAGTCACGATCTTCGACAGCCACTCCAAGTCCTTCTTGGCACTCGCCGCTGGCTTGCACGTCGCCTCACGGGGGAGGAGCGCGAGTATTTGACCTATGGCGACCGGGTGCTGCCTTGGAAGTGGTTGGAATTTGAAGGTGACGTAATCTCCAGTTTGTTCACTCAAACCGACTCGGCGTGCCAACGCCGATGGAGATGACGTCATGAGGAAAGATAGCACGAAGGCGGCGGCTGATACGACAGAAGAAAAGCTTTTCGACAATTGGTTCGATCCGATCGAAACGGGCCTTCGCACGGAAGTGCGCGGCCTTATCGAGAAGATGATCGAAGAGGAACTGCCGACGGCGCTGTCGCGGCCGCGCTACGGGCGCCGGCCGGGGCTGGCGGAGGAGGAGGGTGACGCCGCCGCAGCGGTCGCGGGCCACCGGCACGGTCATCGCAGGCGCACGCTGACGGCACGTTTGGAAAAACCGAGATCGCCGTGCCGCGCGCCCGGATCATTGGCGAGGACGGCAAGACGAGCGAGTGGAAGAGCAAGTCGTTGCGGGCCTATCAACGCCGCACCAAGGCCGCCGACGCACTGATCGCTGGCGCCTACCTGTCGGGGACCAACACGCGCAGGGTGCGCCTGGCGCTTTCGGCGGTTTTCAAAGACGCCATGGGCAACGGATGTGGTCAGCCGAACCTGGCGCAAGGTGAAAGGCGATTGGGACGCATGGAATGCCCGCTCCCTCGCCGATGAGCCAATCGTACGGTGGATCCTGGACGGGACGGTGGTGCGCGTGCGGCTTGACAAGAAGGCGACGACGATTTCGCTGCTCGTGGCGCTGGGCGTGCGGGAAGATGGGCAGAAGTTGCTGCTGGCGGTCAAGAACATGGGCGGTGAAAGCGAGGCGGCCTGGCGAGTGCTCCTCGACGATCTCACAGCGCGTGCCTGCGCCGGCCCGAGCTCGTCATTGTCGACGGCGCGCCTAGCCTCGAGAAGGCGCTCGCCGCGCTCTGGTCCGGCATGCCGGTTCAGCGCCGCACGGTGCATAAGCACCGCAACCTTATCGCTTACGCGCCGGAGCGGCTGCACCCCATGATCAGGTAATCTCGTCATGCTGGAGAGTACGCTAAAATCAATTCCAACACAAATTGCAACGGCATTCCGATCGACGCCGGCCAGCACACGTGCCTGCACGGCTACGTAGAAAATTGATCGGCGTCAATGTCTGATCACGAACGATTGGATAGAGAAATCCTCGATCTGTCATTTTGAAGGGGCACCTCATGCGAGATGATCATAAGCGGTGTCCCGACCACACCTTCATTGGGAGCGCCGTTTGGAGGATCGTTTTGTGTCTGGGCTTGACCATAGACTTGAGCCGGAGAGCGGCCGGCAGAAAGCGAAGCGTTGCGCCAGCTCGTTCGATCGATTCCTTAACGCCAGCGACCTTGTGACTGGCGAGATTGTCCATCATGACGACATCACCTGGCGCAAGGCCGGGGCGAGAAAGTGCTCGACATAGGTCAAGAAACTTGCGCCATCCATCGGCCCGTCGAACACACAGGGCGCGGTGATCGCATCGTGGCGGAGCGCGGCAACGAATGTCGTCGTCATCCAATGCCCATGCGGCACAGTGGCGATAAGGCGTTGTCCGCGCGGCGGGCGCCCAATGAGCCGCGCC